>OGOW01003126.1_pt1 | contig 12207 bp, 10 predicted proteins | sample 1552781 | NCBI WGS metagenome assembly OGOW01 (sample SAMEA2580145, study PRJEB22360) | human gut metagenome | biome: human gut; feature: human-associated habitat; material: faeces | place: Denmark | collected 2008/2010
ATATTAAACGCAGAAAAGCTTCGAATACTGCACGATAAGGAGAAAGATTCGTGCGAACGGCGGCATATGCATGCAAACGGACGGCGGCCCGAAAGAGCCGCCGTCCGTTTGCATGCATATGCCGGACACCCGTTTCCGGGCTGCGTCCGACAAAGCTTCCGGCTTACCGAAGCGAATCGATCACTTCGACGGATATGGAATCCGTCGTCTCCGTTTCAACGGGGACTGGCACCGCAGGCTGTTGTGACGCGACCGGTTCCGGATAAGTCTGGTCCTCGATTTCGTCGCGCAGTACCATCGACTGGAAATTGTTGCGCCGGACAGCCGCAATGACGATGATGACGATCACGGCCGTTGCTACAATAATACCGATAAGCTTTTTAATCATTTTCTCGTGTCTCGTTTAATATCCCGACCGCGCGTACTATCACGTTGTCCACGGGATAGATGTTGGCGTAAAATCCGTTGTCCTCCAGTGCCGTATTGCGGCCGATGTAGGCCCTGAGCTGGGCTTCGATCAGTTTGCGCGAACGGGCGATGTCGCGGTAATTCGGAGCTACTCCCTGACGCGCCGCATAGCGGATGAAGTCTTCGACCAGTCCCCGGTCGCCGTCGAGCAGGGCCTGCAGTTCGGGAATCGTCTTCACGGCGTTGAGCGCCTCGCGGTGACGGTCGGCATACTCGATCGTATAGCGGTAGAGGATGTTGCGGCCCGCCACCTCGACGAAATACTTCGTCACGTCGGTCGTATCGGCCGGAATGAACACATCCGGCATGATGCCGCCGCCTCCGTAGACCACCTTTCCGCCCGGCGTCACCCGCTTGAGCGAGTCGGCGAAATGGATGCTGTCGGCCGAGAAAAACTCGTTGTTCCGGTAACGGTTCCAAAGATCCTCCTCGTAGTCCGCGTCGTCCCCGATCGTGTAGGGCTTCTGGATCGAGCGGCCCGTCGGCGTATAGTAGCGCGCCGTGGTCAGCCGCAGGGCCGATCCGTCGCTGTACGGTATCTGACGCTGTACGAGACCCTTGCCGAACGAACGACGACCAATAATCGTACCACGGTCGTTGTCCTGCAACGCTCCGGCGAGAATTTCGCTCGACGAGGCGCTTCCCTCGTCGATCAGCACCACGACCTCCATGTTCTGCGCCGAGCCTTTGCCGTCGGCGTATTCGCGCAGCTGTTCGTGACGGCGGTCCTCGGTGTAGACGATCAGCTGGCCCTCGTGCAGAAACTCGTTGGCCACGGCGATCGCCTGATCGAGGAACCCGCCGGAATTGCCCCGCAGGTCGAAAATCAGTTTCGTCACCCCTTCGGCGCGCAGCGATGCCAGCGCCTTGCGGAATTCGTCGAAAGTGGTCCGCGCGAACTGCCCCAGCTTGACGTACCCCACGCCGTCGGCGATGCGGAAGGCCGATTCGATGCTCCTGATGGGAATGACGCCGCGCACGACCTCGACCTCGACCAGGTCGGAGATGCCCTGCCGTTCGAGACCGAGGCGGACCGTCGTGCCGCGCGGTCCGCGCAGCATTTTGACGACGTTGTTCTGGGGAATCTTTCGCCCGGCGACAAGCGAATCGCCGATCTCGACAATGCGGTCCCCGGCCTTGACGCCGGCCTTGTCGCTCGGGCCTTGCGGAATGACGTTCAGCACGATGACCGTGTCGGTGGCCATGTTGAAGACCACGCCGATGCCGTCGAACTCCCCTTCGAGAGGTTCGTTCAGAGCCTGCATTTCCGCGGCGGGGATATAGACCGAATGGGGGTCCAGCTCCTTGACCAGCATCGGGATAACGTGCTCGGCGAGCGAGTCCATCGACACCGAGTCGACATACTGGTTCTCGATCAGCGAGAGCGTATAGGAGAGCTTGTTGTTGGGCAGCGCCATGCGGCTGAGCATGCCCTTGAGCTGCGACGTGGTGGTGTTGCGGCCCAGATACTGGCCCAGAACGAGGCCCAGAACGACTCCCGCGGCCAGCAGCAGCGGGAAGAGGACGGTGTGTTTCGAGTTTTTGTACATCGTATGATGGCGCCAAAGACGCCGGTTCGGTATTTAAAACTTATCAGGGTTTCGGCTTGTTTTTGAAAGTATAGGTGAGACCCACCTGCAACAGCGTACGGGTCTGCACGTCGACGTTCTGCGCCCGGTTGTAGTAGAGCTGGAAACTAACCTTCGTGGAGAGGTATTTCGTCGCCTTGATTTCGAGCGTGTTTTCCCAACGCACCGTGGGATGGATCGGCAGGCGGGGCTTGTCCTTGATGTCATGCCCGACGCTGGTGTCTTCCTTGTCGGCCCACTTGTCGTAGGCCTCCAGGTACTTGGTGTAGTCGCTGATCTTGTTCTTCTGGCCGATGTCGGTAATCCAGCCGTAGAAGGAGAAGACCGTCGTGATGTAACGCAGGTAGCCCGTCTTGCCGAACGTGCGGTCGAAACCGATCTCGACCGACGAACCGCCCTCGTATTTCGAGGTCTTCTCGGGGTCCTCGATACCATAGGGATAGGCCGGTTTGATCTCCTTGCCGTCGCCGTCGACCTGCCGCATGCGGATCCAGTCGCTTTCGGCAAAGGTGGCGTTCAAGGCGAGCGGAGACATGTTGACCGTGATGGGGAATTTCTTTTGAGGGCTTTTGTAGGTGATACCCAGCGAAATGTCGAGGTAACCCGGAGTCATAAACTTGCTCTTGAGGTGCTTCTTCTCCTGCTCGGAGCGCGATTTGTAACCGTTGACGAACTGGCTGCGGAATTGCAGAATTGAACCGTAAGTCCAGTTCTTCGCCATTTCGAACGCCGGGTTCACCCAGATGACGAACTCGTCCTGATTCTTGAACCATACGCCTTCGCTGTCCATGATCTTGTTGCCGCTCTCGTCGACCATCGGCTTGCCGTCCGGCCCCACGCGCTGCGTCTCGACCTTCATGCGGTTGTAACCCAGCTTGGCATTGAACTTGGTTTCGATGGAAAAGAGGTTCTTCTTGAAGATATGCCGCAGGTTGAAGGTCGCCACCAGCGCAATGGAGTTGTCACCGCCCGACACCGAGATCCAGGGATCGTTGTACGAAGTCAGCGTTCCCTGCAGGCCGCCGCCCAATTCGAGGTAGTTGCGCTCCTTGCGGATTGCGGCGCGCTCGGCCTTGTAGCGGGCGAGGCTGAAATAATCGGCATCGACGGACGTGGACTTCAGCCGGTCGCGGAACGTCACGTTCCGCCGTTCGGCATTGACTTCGTCGATTGAAATCTGGGCCGAGACCGGAACGGAGGCCCCGACGAGTGACGCCAGCGTGAGAATCAGGTAAAAATGTTTCATAACGAAGCGATTGTATTTGATTTTCAATCTACAAATTTATGAATTTATTTATAAAAACTTTAACTTTGTCTGAAAGTTAAACGGAAAGGACCAACTATGAAATATTTCGGAGCGCACGTAAGCGCTGCGGGCGGCGTGGAGAACGCTCCGGCCAACGCACACGCTATCGGAGCCGAGGGCTTCGCCCTTTTCACCAAGAACCAGCGGCAGTGGGTCGCCAAACCGCTCGCCGCGGGCGAGATCGACGCCTTCCGCGAGGCGTGCGAACGCTACGGCTACACGCCCGCACAGATTCTGCCCCACGACTCGTACCTGATCAACCTCGGACATCCCGAGAAGGAACCGCTCGAAAAATCGCGCGCGGCGTTCCTCGACGAGATGCAGCGGTGCGAACTGCTGGGCCTCGACCGGCTGAACTTCCATCCCGGCAGCCACCTGCAGAAGATCACCGAGCAGGAGTCGCTCGACCGGATCGCCGAGTCGATCAACATGGCGCTCGACCGCACGCACGGCGTGACGGCGGTGATCGAGAACACCGCGGGGCAGGGTTCGAACCTCGGATTCCGCTTCGAGCACCTCGCCTATCTGATCGAGCGCGTGGAGGACAAATCGCGGGTGGGCGTCTGCATCGACACCTGCCACGCCTTCGCGGCGGGGTACGACCTCCGGACGCGCGAGGCGTGCGACGCCACGTTCGCCGAACTGGAACGCGTCGTCGGATTCGGATACCTGAAAGGCATGCACCTGAACGATGCGATGAAGATTCTGGGCAGCCGCGTCGACCGCCACACGCCGCTGGGCGAGGGCATGATCGGCATGGAATGCTTCCGCTATATCGCTTCCGACAAGCGTTTCGACGGCATTCCGCTGATCCTCGAAACCCCCGACGAAGCGCGCTGGAGCGAGGAGATCGCCAAACTGAAGGCGTTTGCCGAAGAGGCATAGAAAAGGGAGGCTTCGAAGCCTCCCTTTTGTTTTTACAACCGGTCCAGACAACTGCGGATCAGCGCGGCGCTTTCGCGCACTTCGTCCTCCGAGATCGTGAGGGGCGGCGAAATGCGGAACGCCGTGTCGCAGAACAGGAACCAGTCGCTCAGGATGCCCGCCTCCCGGAACAGTTCCATGATGCGGTAAAGTTTCGCCGATTCGCCCAGCTCGACGGCCAGCAGCAGGCCGCTGCGGCGGATTTCCCGCACGGCGGGATGATCCTTCAGCAGCATTTCATACAACGCGCCCTTCGTTTCGACCCTTTCGACCACCTTGTTGTCCACCAGGTAATTCAGCGCCGCGAGTCCCGCCGCACAGCAGACCGGATGGCCGCCGAAAGTGGTGATATGCCCCAGCGCGGGATTTTCCTGCAAGGTGTCCATCACCTCGTGACGCGCGACGAACGCCCCGAGGGGCATGCCCCCGCCGAAGGCCTTGGCCAGACAGACGATGTCGGGCGTGACGCCGTATTTCTGCATGGCGAACAGGCGGCCCGTGCGGCCCATGCCGGTCTGTATCTCGTCGAAAATCAGCAGCGCGCCGACTTCGTCGCAGCGTCTGCGCAGCGCATCCAGATAACCCGGACGGGGCGGACGGACGCCGGCCTCGCCCTGCACCGGCTCGGCCAGCACACAGGCCGTGCGGCGCGTAATGCGCTCCAGTTCGGAGAAATCGTTGAACTCCACGGCCTGCACGTCGGGCAGCAGGGGCCGGAACGCCCCCTTCCACTCCTCGCCCTCGGGCGCACCCATCATGCTCATCGCGCCGTGCGTCGACCCGTGGTAGGCGCGGCGCATGGAGACGATCTCCGTACGCCGGGTAAAACGTTTCGCCAGTTTCAAAGCCCCCTCGACCGCCTCGGCGCCCGAGTTGACGAAATAGACGCTTTCGAGTCCTCCGGGCAGCAGCGACGCGAGCTTCGAGGCATATTCCACCTGCGGCGTCTCGACCAGCTCGCCGTAGACCATCACATGCATGTAACGCGCAGCCTGCTCCTGCACGGCGCGCACCACGGCCGGATTGCCGTGACCGACATTGCTGACCGAAACCCCGGCCACGAGGTCGAAATAACGCTTGCCTTCGGGCGTATAGAAAAACGAGCCTTCGGCGCGCGCGACCTCCACCAGCATCGGCGACGGGGAGGTCTGGGCGACATGCGCCAGAAATTGTTTGCGGAGAATCATACTATTTTATCCATTTGCGCGGATTCGGGCCAGGAGCGCCGAAGCCGCCTATAAATCCGGGACCATACCCCGGCGTTGCAAAATCGCTTCGGAATCCTTCACGCTGCGCCGCATCCAGCGGCAGAGCGTTTCGGCCTGTTCGGCGTCGGACATCCGCCAGTTGCCGACCGTGAGGCGCATGCGCTCGGAGAGCGTGTAGATCAGGATCGCCGCCGAGGCCGAGACGTTCAGGCTCTCGACCATGCCGCACATCGGGATGCGCAGGAATTCGTCGGCTCCGGCGATCACCTCGTCCGAGATTCCGGCGTGTTCGGTGCCGAAAACCAGTGCGAAAGGCCCTGCGGCGACGTCGAACGTTTCGGGCGTCACGTCTTCGCGGTGGGGCGTAGTCGCAACGATGCGGTATCCCGCACTGCGCAGTGCGGCGAGGGCTTCTCCCGTCGAGGGATGACGCCGGACATCGACCCATTGGTCGGTGCCGCGCACGATGTCGGGATTGGGTTCGAAGCGGCACAGCGTCTCGACGGTGTGCATCTCCTGCACGCCGAACGCCTCGCAGTGGCGGATCAGGGCGGCTGCATTCTGCCCGTGGTACATATTCTCGGCCAGCACGGTCATGTATCGCGTACGCATGGCGACCGTGCGGCGGAGTACTTCATAACGCTCGGAGGTCGTGAACTCCGCAAGGCAGGCGATACGTTCGGCGTACCATTCAGCACCCTTATTTGCGGTATTTTTCATCTTCATCGAGTATTTTGAGGTAACTTTCGTAGCGGGGATAGGCGATCTGCCCCCGTTCGACGGCTTCGACCACCGCACATCCCGGTTCGTGGGTGTGGGTGCAGTTGTAAAACCGGCAGTCGGGGGCCGTGCGCATCATTTCGGGGAAGTAATGCCACAACTCGGCATCGTCGATGTCGATCAGCCCGAAACCCTTGATGCCCGGCGTGTCGATCACCGCGCCGCCTTCGGCCAGCGGATACATCGTCGAAAAGGTCGTCGTGTGCCGTCCCTTGTGGTGGCTTTCGGAGATTTCGCCCGTACGGATGTCCAGCGAGGGGTCGATGGCGCGGATGAGCGTCGATTTTCCGACGCCCGAATTGCCCGAAACGAGGGTCGTACGCCCTTTGAGCAGCTCGTGTACCGCACCGACGCCTTCGCCCGTGGCGGAGGAGACCTCCATGACACGGTATCCGGCGCTTTCGTACACGGCATGAAAGTCTGCGACGGCCTGCGGGTCCTGCAGGTCGATTTTCGAGAGCAGGATCGTAACGGGGACCTTATAGGCTTCGCAGGTCACCAGAAAGCGATCCACGAACTCCGTGGCGGTTTCGGGCGAACGCAGCGTCGCCATCAGCAGAGCCTGATCGACGTTGGCCGCGATGATATGCGACTCCTTCGAGAGGTTCGACGCCCGGCGGATGACGTAGTTGCGGCGGGGCGAAATGTCGCAGATGACGTAATCGCCCCCTGCGTCGGCCTCGCAGGTCACTTCGTCGCCCACCACGACCGGATTGGTCGAACGTACGCCCCGCAGCCGCAGCCGGCCCCGGATACGGCAGCGGACGACCGCGCCGTCGTGCAGAACGTCGTACCAGCTTCCGGTGGCGCGCACCACTGTTCCGGTGAATCGTTTTTCCATCGGCTAATCCTGGTTTTGTTCCTGCGGCACCTGCTCGCCGACCCATTCCAAGAAGGGGAAAACGGCTTCGGACAGGCGCATGACGGGTTTGTAACTCTTCGATTTCTCGATCGTTTGCGGTCCGACGAGCGTGTAATCCTCGTTGAGCGAATCGAACGCCGAGAACAATACGCTCAGCACCAGCATGTATTTCAGCACCGACACCGCGATGCCCAGCACGATGTCGGGGATTCCGAACCCCGCGAAGTGAAACAACTTGCGTACCAGCCGTCCGGCAACGGCCACCAGAAGAATCACGGCCAGCAGGACCACGACGAATCCGCCGGCCGCGGAGACCGTTGCGTCCAGCTTCAGCCACGCCCCGACATAAACGCCGTAACGTGAAGCCAGCCAGATACCTGCGACGATACCGGCCAGCGAACATATCTGCATGACAAAGCCTTGGCGCCAGCCGTTCCATACGGCCAATGCCAGAATAAGGCAGACGATCAAATCGATTGTATTCACAAACAGCGGGTTCTTATTTCATTTGGTTGGTAAATATACGACAATTTACCTAAACAGCCTAAAAAAAGAACTCTTCTTGCAACGGCACGGAAATATATAAATATAGGTATATCTCTGTTACCGAATGACCTCCCTCAAGCTCACATTCAACGCGTTACATATGATACACATCGTTTTGACCGTAAGGTTCGTGCGTCCCGCTTCGATACGGCTCAAATTGGATCTTTCCATGTCGCAACGGTATGCGAGTTCCTGTACCGTCAGACGCCTCTCCCTCCTCAACTCTCTGATCCTAGAGGAGATATAGGATACCTCCTCCTCATAAACAACTCCCATTTCAAAAATTTGGATAAAAATTTTGTTGTGCAAATTTTTATATATATATTTGCACCATGCGTATCATATATGATACCATGATTTATCCAATATTACTGAAAAATAATGCGTCACACGGATAATAAGGAATGCGTCACTTTATTGATAATTAACGGATAACAAGACCGGTAGAGTATGCGTCGCTCTACCGATGTTCATGTACCCGTAACCGAAAAAAAAATAGATACGTCACTCTATTGATAACTAATGCGTCAACACAAAAAACAATTCCATTTCAATTCTTCATTACTATGAAAAAAAACTTATTCAGAAAATTTCTTGCACTGTTCTTAACCGGAACAATGTTAGCCGGTGTCGGTTGTAAAGACTACGACGACGACATCGACGACCTGAAGGGTCAGATCAACGACTTGAAGGGTCAAGTCGAGTTGAAGGCCGACGCTTCAGCCCTCAAAGCTGTTACCGACAAATTAAACGGGATAGATTTCTCGTCTTTCGTTACCAACAGCGGTCTCCAGACAGAGCTTGACAAAAGGCTGGCAGACTATGCCAAGAAGTCGGATCTGAAAGATTGGCTGACTAGCGATGAGGTGTTGAAACTTATTAAGGCTCAGGGATATCAGACCAAGGCTGACGTTCAGAAACTGATCGAAGAGGCTACCAAGAATCAGCTGACTGCCGACGATGTCAAGAAGATTTTCGAGACGATGATCGCTTCGGACGAGACCATGGGTAAACTGCAGGCCGAAATGCAGAAGATCATCCAGCAGGCTCTGGTCGACGGCAAGTACGTTACCGAGCAGCAGATGAAGGATTTCGTCGAGGGTAAAGGTTACATCACCGGTGCCGATCAGCTGTCGGCGACTCAGATCAACCAGATCCTTACCGCTGTCGCCAATTCCGTATCTTCGGAGACGGCTACGGTCACCGATGCCATCAAGAAGGTCCTCGGCGACAACTTCGCTTCGTACATGGCTGAGTACATGAATGACGAGACGGTCAAAGCCGAAATGGGCAAGACCATCACCGATACGATCCTCAAGGAGCTGACCGATGCCAACGTAACTCTGAAAGAGGCTATCGAGGCGATGATCGAGGAGGGTGTAAACAGCAAACTGTTCAACCCCGACGGCAGCGCAATCTACCTGAAAGAAGCCGATCTGAAGGATCGTTTCGACAATTACGACACGCAGCTCCGCAATCTCTGGAGCGCTATCGCAGACCTCGCCGGCCGCATCCAGTCGCTGGTTTACGTTCCGACTTCGCTCGAAGAGGTATCGAACAATGTCATTTCCATCGAGGGACTTCCCTATATCGCGATGGTTGACGGTGAAGGTGAGGACTACAAGTTCTATCTGGGCAGCGACGAAGGCGGCAACGAGGCCGCGATCGAAGCTACTTTCATGGTTTCGCCTGCGGCTCTGGCAGTCAAGATGACCAAGGAGAACGTATCGTTCGTAACGGAGGAGATCAAGACGCGCAGCGCTGCGTCGTTCGAGGTTGTAGACGTGATCGATCAGGACGTCGTGACCGGTAAGTTTACCGTTGTCGCCAAGACTCAGTACGAGTACGGAAACGGCAAAACGCTGGCCATTGCGCTGAATGTGAAACTCGCAGGCACCGGTGTCGCCGGAGCTACGCCCGAAGATGCCATTTCGGGCGAGGATTTGGGCAGCGATTTCACCAGTGCCTTTATCGGTACGCAGTATAGTGCAGGCGGCGCGATCAACGCCGATCTGGTTGCCGGCCGTATGAAAGAGAACGGAACGCTCGAACTGGTAATTGACAACGATACCCAGTTCCCGGAATTCGAGGGCGACGGCGGTCTGAAGTATAACGACGAGGAAACCGTCGTTGAGTTCTTCCATGATGTGAAGATTTACTACATGAAAGACGGCAAACCGCAGGAGCTGGCTGAGATTTGGGGCGAGGATGTTCCCGTTCTCAAGACCGTTGTTCCTGAAGACGACGCCGTGGCAACGGTAGATCCCGAAGATAACAAGGACAGCTATACGCTTACGGCAACCACGGCGGCGATCAAGAAGGGCAAGGGTGTTCCGGCTCTGATCGACGACGTGATTACCTCGGAACCGTTCTCGTTCGACCTCGTATCGGGCGAATACACCTGCCGCGTGGTTAAGAACGCCAAATCGCAGTTCACCATCATCAAGGACAACACCGACGTCATCGTTTCCGTGCCGCAGACGGTAACGTGGAACTATGCAACGGTTAGTGCCGGCGACGATTACGAGGCTGTGGATTACCTGCTGAATCCCGATCCCACGAAGCCGCAGATCGGCCATGTGATTTACAACGCACTGAAGGCTGGTTCCTTCGAAGACATCCGTATCTTCGACGGCGAGACCGAAATGACTGACGAGCTGCCGTTCGATGTCGCTGACATTATCCTTACGAGCTCTCCTGCTGACGATCGTGCAGAGCAGCATCTGGAACTTGTCGTAGCCGGCAACAGCGCAATGACGAGCGGTTCTTACACGGTCAAAGCGCGTTACAACTATGAGAACACCGATATTACGATTACTCTGCCCGTCGTTATCGAGGGCATGCCTGAGATCACGATGGCTCCGGAGACCGTAACGGTGGATTACTTGGCGGGAACGAGCGAATACACGGTGATCGAGAAGTATGCCGAGAAACTCTGGAATGAGGCTTGGGCTCCGAAGTTCTTCGCCGACAAGCAGACGTTCGTAGATGCGATCTATGCCGCTACATTCGAGGCTACTGCCGATGAAGCGGAAGACGGAACCGTGCTCATGCAGGCGTCCGACGATGCAAATAACATCGCTATCAAGCTCGGCGCCGGAGCCAAGGAGAAGAGCTACGCGCTCACGGCTAAACTTACTGCCGACTGGGGTCTCGATGTAACGGTTGCCGTTACGGTTAATTTCGAAGGCTTTACAGGCGAGCTGGTACAGGGCGACAACTATGCGGATCCGGTGCTTCTGAAAGCAACGCTCTCGACGACGGCTTATGTACCCGATGGACTTAACCTCGACAACACTTGGGTTGCACCCAAAGATTCCAAGGGCAATGAAATCGGAAAGGTTGTCTTCTCGGTAGACACCGAAGAGTATGAAGGCGCTTCGGTAGACGCCGACGCCAAGACCCTGACGTGGGGTACTGAGTACAAGGGCCTGAATATGGCGCTCAGCGTAAAACTGATGCTCGATTCTTATGTCCTTGACGAGCAGGTGCTCAATGTCGAGATTCCCGACCCGATCAAGGATAAGACGATCAGCCTGCGTAAGAATGCCGTTACTACGATCTCCGCGAGCGCTGACGATGCTTCCCTGACTGTGGGCGATCTCCTCCAGCTGGCGAATATCAACGGCAATAACGTATTCGAGGCTACGGCTGCCGATGAGAATACGGTTCTCGGAGTCGTTGTCAAGTACGAGGTGATGAATCCGGAGGTTCTCGTTGACCGAATTGATACTGGGGCCGATTTCGCAACCACCGGTACGATTACGGTCAAGGGTAATGCCGACAGCGAATTCGTAGGCGAGAAGACGGTCAAGGTGAAAGTTACCGTATCCTATGATTACGGCACGGACCGCGTTCACAATCTTGATATCAAAGTTAAGCAGAAAGCCAACTAATAAAGAATCCCCCTTTTCCGCGAAATCCGGCGCCGTTCTTCGGGGCGGTGCCGGGAGCGCGGGAAATCAAATCCCTAAAGCAGGAACGGCACATCCCAAAGTTTTTTGGTTAACAACTCCCACTTTTAAGTAACATTCCTGCTTGCGGCAGACCGAAGAGGCGCGGTCTGCCGCTTTTTTATCGTTCCGACCGTTGCTGCAATCCGTCGGACCGGATACGATAGGCTGTTGCCGGATCGGGTGCCTTTGTCCCGACTTATATGAAAAATCAGCCGCAGTCAATACTGCGGCTGATTTGATTTGATTTGAGCCTATTTCCGGCATTTCCCGGATGTTCTTCCCATGTTCCCCGGCGTTTTCCGGCATTTTGGGCGTTTTTTTCGGTCCGCCGTTCCGTCGCGCCGCAGAGCCATGCGGGCTTTACGGGCGTGTTTGCGGGGCTGTAGGGCTGCGTTTCATGCGCCAGCCTTCCGCGTCCCTCATCGTATCCCCGGAGGGCGTGAAAGGCCCCTGAATCCGTTTTTCTGCAATACGGACAGCGCCGCGTCGTCGGTGCTGATTTCGGGCGGGATTTCGCGGGCGTTTCGTGCGCGGGCGTATTAGACGCCGCGCCCCGACAAAGCCTCTC
>OGOW01003131.1_pt1 | contig 12190 bp, 12 predicted proteins | sample 1552781 | NCBI WGS metagenome assembly OGOW01 (sample SAMEA2580145, study PRJEB22360) | human gut metagenome | biome: human gut; feature: human-associated habitat; material: faeces | place: Denmark | collected 2008/2010
TAATTACTGAAATATTAAAAAGAATACCTATAATAAACAAGTTATTATTAGGAACAAAAAATAAATAATAAGATGTGTACAATATTTTGGTATTGTAAACAAATTGAATTATAGTTTATAAAAGAGAATTGAAATATATTCTCTTTATTTTTTATCTTATTAACAAACAACTGTTTACAAATCAAAATAAAAGTGATATAATCGAAAAAGAACTGTTGTTTGGAGGTGGGTAACAATATGCAAAGAGTATATTTTGTAATAGATTTAAAGACTTTTTATGCTTCTGTTGAATGTGTAGAGAGAGGTTTAAATCCATTTAATACTAATCTTGTAGTTGCAGATCCATCTCGTGGAAAAGGAGCAATATGTTTAGCAATAACACCTGCTATGAAAATGTTAGGGATTAAAAATAGATGTAGAATATATGAAATTCCACCTAATGTTAAATATATTGTTGCTTTACCTAGAATGAGTAAATATATTGAGTATTCTGCTAATATATATTCAATATATTTAAAGTATGTAGCAAAAGAAGATATACACGTTTATTCAATTGATGAAGCATTTTTAGATGTAACAAGATATTTAAAGATGTATAAAATGAAATCTATTGACTTAGCCAAATTAATAATGAAGGATATATATGATACTTATGGAATTACAGCTACTTGTGGAATAGGAACAAATATGTATTTAGCAAAAATTGCTCTTGATATAATGTCAAAACATTCTCCTACAAATATAGGTTGGTTAAACGAAGAAAAGTATAAAAAAGAGTTATGGCATTACAAACCACTAACAGATTTTTGGCAAATTGGACCTGGAATTGAAAGAAGATTAAATAAAAAAAGAATTTTTGATATGTATGATATTGCGCATACAAACCCTAAAATACTTTTTAAGGAATTTGGAGTAAATGCTCAATTCTTAATAGATCATTCAATTGGATATGAACCCTGTACGATTGAAGATATAAAAGCTTATAAACCTAAAACAAATTCTATATCAAATAGTCAGGTATTATTTAAAGATTATGATTATGATAAAGCAGAATTAGTATTAAAAGAAATGGTTGAATTATTAGCTCAACAATTAATTGAGAAAAACTTGGAAACGGATTGTATTAGTTTATATATAGGATATTCAAGAGATTTTGAAAAACATTCTGGTGGTTCAAGAAGATTATATACGTTTACAAATCTATATTCTAAATTGGTTTATGAATTTAAAAAGTTATATGAAGAAACAACTGATAGGAATATTCCAATAAGAAGAATTGGTATATCTTTTGAAAGGTTACAAGAAGTTACTTCGGAGCAATTGAATCTATTTGAAGATCTAGAGAGTAAAACAAAAGAAAGAAAACTGGAAAAATCAATTATTGAAATAAAATCAAAAATGGGGAAAAATGCAATAATAAGGGGAATGAACTTAGAAGAAGGAGCAACAACATTAATAAGAAATAAACTGATAGGAGGTCATAATGGCTATTAGTAGAGCAGATAGAGCTAGACAATTTCTTCCTTTTGACGCATTAAAAGGGCTTAATGAAGCATTAAGAAGTAAAGAAATAGAATATGAAGATAGAAAAGATTTATCAGAAGAGGAAGAAGAAAAAATATCAAACATATTATTAAGTTTAGAATCAGGTAATAATATAAGAGTAAAATATTACTATAAAAGACAGTATATTTTATTAAAAGGTATAATTAAGAAGATTGATCCTATAAAAAAGCAAATACTATTTATTGATGAGAATATAATTCAATTCAATGATATAATTGAAATTGAAAAAATATAAAAGCAAACTTGACATAACAGGTAATATGATGTAAAATATACTTAAGAAGAGTTTTATTATTTATCACGAAAACAAGGAAATCTTAGGAATGACATAAAAAAATAAGAAAGGAAAGTGATGAATGATGAAACGTTTTTTAATTTTAATTATAGGAATTATTTTAAGTACAGGAGTAGCAGGAGGAGTAGGATTCATAAATAACAAAGAAAAGGATAATACAATAAAAGTAGAGCCAGAAAATGTGATTAACGAAGTTCAAGAAAAAGAAGATGAACCTATAAATGTAATTATTGAAAATGCAGTTGAAGAAATAGAAGAACAGGAAGAAGTGAAAGAATTGACAAATGATGAAGTAGTAAAAGAAGATGAGAAGCCAGAAGTAAAGAAAGAAAATAAACAAACGTCAACATCTAATAAACAGATCTCAAATACATCTAATAAAACTACTATATCAAATAATAATTCTCAACCTAAAACGGAAGTTAATAACACGCCACAACAAGAACCAATAAATACAGAACAAACAAAAGTTGAAGAACCTAAAAAAGAAGAAAGCAAACCAGTTGAAAATAAACCAGTAGAAACGCCAAAGCCATCAGCACCGATTAGAGAATTTAAGGTAAATCAAAATTATATAAATAAATTAAGAAACACCATAACAACAGAAGTAACAAATAATTTAGAACAATTAAATAAATATGGAATAACTGATGTTAGTCAATATCAAATAATTGTGGATTCAAGCATTTGTACTTGTTATGGTGGAAATAGAAATGGTTGGACCTATGAAAATGTAAGTGCATATAATACTTTTAAATCAAGTGTATTAAAAGGGACAAATATGAAAATATATGCAGTAGATGAATACTATAATGGAGAATATATCCAAACGCTATGCTATTACGGACATTAATAGAAAAATTAACATAAATCTTTGCAAAAACATTGCAAAATCCTGCAGTATACATTCAAAAATTCAAGTGCTAGAATATTAGTATGAAAAATTGTAGCGAGTAAAGAAGCTATTCAGAAAGAGCAGTCTGAATAACTTCTTTTTTTGTTCGGTTTTTACATTAAAAGGAGGAATTTTTGATGAAAACAACTAAAGCAAAAATGGGTATTGTAATGATAATTTTACTGTTATTATCATCATATTTAACACCATTTATTAATGTAGTAAATGCGTATAGTGTAAGTAACGCATATATCTATCCTGTAAAAGACGCAGAGTTACACTTGCAATATTGGAATGATAGCAAGAATACCTGGTCTTATGTAACAACTACTTATGTTGGATATACAGGAGAAGATGGAAAATTTTATCCTGCATATTGTCTAAATTCAGATAGACACGGTGTAGGAGAAGAAGCACCTTATACAGTAACAGTAACAGAAGCTATCCAAAATCCAGAAGTATGGAGAGTTTTATTTAATGGATTTCCTTATAAATCTCCTGGCGAAATGGGAGTAGAAAACGATTATGACGCTTTCTGTGCAACTAAACAAGCAGTTTATTCAGTTCTTTATGGATTTGATCCTGCTTCAAGATATAGAGGTGGAGATGAAAGAGGTACAAAAATTGCAAATGCAATAGTAAATCTAGTTAATTATGCTAGAAATAATCCAGGACATAACTATGCTTCGCCACAAGTATCAATCAATAAAGTTGGAAGTCTAACAAAAGAAGGAGAATACTATTCACAAACTTATAGTGTAAGCTCAAATGTTCCTTTAAGGGATTACTATGTATATCAAATTTCAGGACTACCTTCTGGAAGTTATTTTGCTAGCACAAATGGAAGTCAAAAGACAACATTTTCAGCAGGCGAGAATTTTAAAGTGTATATACCACAAAAAAGTATAGTATCAAATATTCAAGCTTATATTGGTGTAGATGGAAGCTGTAAATCATATCCTGCTCTATATGGTAAAGCTCCAAACAATTCAGTACAAAATTATGCTTTGACATTAGATCCATTTGAAAATGGTAGTAGCGACACAGAATTAGGTATTGCTCCAACAGGAGAGGTAACAATCGAAAAAACAAGTGCAACAGATAATATTTGGAATGGAACATTATCAGGTTCATTAATACCTAATGCTAAGTATAATTTATACAATGCTAATATGAATTTGATTAACACTTATACAACTAATAGCGAAGGAAAAATCCATATAACAGGACTTTCTCTTGGAACATACTATGTAAAGGAAACAACACCAGTACCACAATATACAACTTTAAATGATTCGACTTATTCTTTTAAGTTAGATTTTATGGACGATAGTGAAACATTAAAAGTAAAAAACACACCAGTTCCAGGTGGATATTTCTCAGCTGTAAAAGTTTCAGAAAGAAATAATGTATGGACTGGAGTTAAAAAAGGTCAAGGAGTTGCAAAAGCTAAGTACGGAATTTATGACACAGATGGAAATATTGTAAAATCTTATGAAACAGGTAAAGAACTAATTGCAGTTTCAAAAGATGATGGTACAATTTTTGACAATGAAAAGCTTCAACTTGGAGAATACTATTTACAGGAAATTGAAGCACCTGAACATTCAAAAAAGAATGATAAAAAATATTATTTTAAAGTTACAGAAAACGGAGGACACGTTTCAGTAACAGCTTCAGATGATGTTGAAGAAGGTGGATATTTCAATATCTACAAAACTTCAAATGATGATAATTTATGGACTGCAGAAGTTTCAGGAACACCACTTGCAAATGCAACATTTAAAATAGAATATACAAACTATGAAGAAACAAAAAATTGGACTGTAACAACAAATAAAGACGGAAAAATAGTAGATTCAAATTATTCAACAGATGATTTAGAGTTAAAGCTTGGTACATATAGAGTTTATGAAATAAAAGCACCTGATCATTATGAATTAGATAGCACAGAATACTATTTTAGAATTACAGAAAATGAGCAAAAGGTTTATTTAGAATTAGATAATACACCAGAGCTTGGAAATAATGTAAAAATAACTAAAGTTGCTTCAGACAAAAACTATATTACAGGTACAGAAAAAGATCAACCAGTAGAAGGAGCAAAATATGAAGTTAGAACAGATTTTGCTGATGGTACAGAAGTAACAAAAGATAATTTTGCAAATGGTAAATTAGTAGATACGCTTGTTACTGACAAGAATGGAAATACAAAGACAATCACAGTTGGAAAAGGTACATATTATATAAAAGAAACATCAGTTCCAGATGGTTGGCAATTAGATGAAAAAATATACAAAATTGAAGTTATAGCAAACGGAATTACACACAAATTAGAATTAAAAGATGAACCAATTCCACAAGGATTCTTAAATATAAATAAAACAGCACTTGAAAAGAATTATTGGACTGGGGACGAGCCTGATACACCATTAGAAGGTGTAAAATTCGAGTTAAGAGATAAAGATGATAATGTTTTATTAGAATTAGTTACAGATAAATATGGAAAATTCTCAAAAGATGTTCAGTTAGACGTTGGCACATACTATCTTTGGGAGGTAGAAGCACCAGAATATTACATTAAAAATGACAAACCAGATGTATTTGAAATTACAGAGAATGGTCAAAAGGTAACAATTGATATTACAAATAAAGTTGAAATTGCAGGATTTATGAATATTGATAAAACAGCACTTGAAAAGAATTACTGGACTGGGGACGAACCTGCTACACCACTTGAAGGGGTAAAATTCGAGTTAAGAGATAAAGATGACAATGTATTATTAGAATTAGTTACTGATAAATACGGAAAATTTTCAGAAGATATTATGCTTGAAAAGGGTACATATTATCTTTGGGAAGTAGAAGCACCTGAACATTACATTTTAAGCGATAAACCAGATGTGTTTGAAATTACAGAGAATGGTCAAAAAGTAACAATTGATATAAAAAATGAAGTAGAAGTTGCAGGATTTGTAGATGTTTCTAAAGTTGCTTCAAAGGATAACGAAATTACTGGAGAACAAAAAGATACTTATATTCCAAATGCTACATACAGAGTTGAAAATGTAGATACAGAAGAAGTAGTTGCAGAGCTAACAACAACAGAAGAAGGATATTTAGAAGAAAAATTAATGCTTGGAGCAGGAAATTACAAAATTTACGAAGTGGATTCTCCAAAATATTACTTAATTGATTCTTCAACATATTACTTTACAATTAGCGAAAATGGTCAAGAAGTATGCTTTGATTTTAAAGATAATCCAGTTGAAGTAAAAATAAATGTAGAAAAATCAGGAATAGTACAAGCACAACCTAATGATGAAATTAGATATGATTTTGACGCAGTTGAAAGCTTATCAAATGTTCCATTAGACAACTTTACATTCATTGATAATCTTCCTTATGAAAAAGTTAAACTAACAAAGCTATTTACAGGTATTTATACAGATAAAGTTGAATTTGATGTTTACTATAAAACTAACCTTTCAGAAGATTGGATTTTAATTAAAGAAAACTTAGATTCAACAGTAAATAACTTTATTGATTTTTCTAGTGTAGAACTTAAAGATGACGAAGTAATAACAGATTTCAAAATGGAATTTGGAACAGTACCAGAATACTTTAAGGCAAAAACAACACCATTTATATTTACAAAGGTTAATGGAGATATAAAGCCAGATGATGTATGGACTAACTATGTAAATCTTTCAGGAACATATTTAGATGTAAATGTTAAAGATAAATCAGAGTGGACTACTAAAACATATAAGAAAGAATTAACAATTAAAAAACTTCCACGAACTGGAGAATAAGAGAATAGGCTAGTTTAGTTTAAGCAACTATTCTAGCCTTTATATTATTTAAACAAGAATTTAGTAGAATGAGTTTTTATTTAAGTAATATAAAGTAGGAGGTCAATTATGGCAACAACAAAAACTAAAGAAAAAACAAAGAAAAAATCAGCAAAAGAAAAAGTAGAAGAAAACAGAAAAAGAATTGTTGATAAGCTTATTTCAAATATGGAAAAAGGTTATATCTTTTCTGAATGGGCGTGGAATAGAAAAGCATTTTTACCAAGAAATGCAGTAACAGGAACGCAATATCAAGGAATAAATAGACTTAATTTAAGTTTTGAAGCAGTAGAAAGAGGTTATAACGATCCTAGATGGCTAACATTAAAGAAAGCAAATGAAATGGGATATAGTGTAAAACCAGGAGCAAAAGGTGTATTCTGTGAAAAATGGATATGGCAAAGATTAGAAAAAGTAATAAATGAAGAAACTGGAGAAGTTGAAAAAGATGAAGATGGAAATGAAAAAAAGGCTTTAGTAGATTTAAAAAGACCTATTATAAATTATTTTTACTTGTATAATGCAAGTGAAATTGAAGGATTTCCACCTTATATTGAACCAGAAATTAAAAAACAAAGTGATATTTTAGATATAGCAGATAGTTTTATTGTTTCATCAGAATGTCCGATTGAAGAAAAATTTCAAGAAAAAGCTTTTTATAGTCCAATTGAAGACAAAATAACATTACCACCTAGAAAATATTTTAAATCTGATGAAGCTTTTTTAGGAACACTATTACACGAAATGAGCCACAGTACAGGAAACGAAAAAAGATTAAATAGAGATATAAAGAATATATTTGGAACAGAAAAATACGCATTAGAAGAATTAACTGCAGAACTATCTTGCGTATTTTTAGAAGCTGAATTAGATATGGATATAGACTTTACAAGACAAGATCATATAAATTATTTTAATTCCTGGATAAAAGCCCTTAAAGACGATCCTAACGAGTTATACAAGGTATGTAGTAACGCTAGTAAAAGTTGTAATAGATTAATGGAAAACTATGAAAAAGTGATTGTATTTGAAAATAAAAAAGAAAAAATTAATGATGAAAATGAATTTGAAGAAATAATATAAAAGGGGTTTTAGAAGGAGTAATTTTTTAGAAAGAAGAATTACACAAATGATAAATAAAGGAATGATGTCAAGCAATTCAAATGAATGGGCGACACCTATAAAATTTTTTGAAGAATTAAATAAAGAGTTTAAATTTACATTAGATCCTTGTGCTACAAAAGATAATGCAAAATGTAAAAAATATTACACAAAAGAAGATGATGGATTAACTAGAAATTGGATAGGAGAAAGGGTTTTTTGCAATCCACCTTATGGAAGAGAAATACATAATTGGGTAAGAAAATGTTATGAAGAGAATAAGCTAAATAATACTTTTATAGTTATGCTTATTCCTGCTAGAACTGATACGAGTTATTTTCACGATTATATATATCATAAACAGGAAATCAGATTTATTAGAGGTAGACTAAAATTTAATGATGGAAAAAATCCTGCTCCATTTCCGAGTATGGTTGTTATATTTAAGTGATTGTTGGAGGTATATTGATGAAAGAAAAAAAGTTAAATACAAAGCTAATAAAAAGTTTAATGGAAAGAAAAAATGATTTTGAAGTTGGAGAAAAAGAGAAATTTGCATACAAGAATGAGTATGGAAATGTTTGGAGTTTAGTTCTAAGAAGAGAAGAAGAACAATATTCGCCATTTATATTTGCAATAGAAGGAAATAAAGTAGGAACAAACGAAACGTGGAGTAGAAGATATACAAGTATGGAGCAAGCACTTTTGCATATAGTAAATGATTTTAATGAAAATGCAAATATAGAAAATAAATATAATGATTTACAAGACTATATTTTTAAAGAAGATCGAGAAAATCCACGAAAATTGGATTATATGATGTTAGATAGATTAAGAACTGATTGTGATTATTTCTTAGGCAATGGAAATGGTTATTTAGGTCATCTGTATTATAAAGATGTAGATAAACACATAGAAGAAATGAAAAAAATATATGAATCATTTACAGATGAAGAAAAGCCTGAATGGATAAGTTTAGAAGACATAGACAACTACAAAGAAAAAATGAATGAAAAACTAAAAGAAATTAACTTTGAAAAACAAGATTATAAATATATTATAAAATGCGATTTAGATTTAAACAATACTATATATATGAACCAATATCTATTAGTAGAAGATGATAAAACACCATCAGATATGGACGTAGATTTAGTAGGAGATTGTTGCTTTAATTGTGATAGTGAAATACTAGATTCAAAAATAGTAGCAAAAGTTTATTCATTAGAAGATGTAAAGGAATTTTGCAAGATGAATAAAATTGAAATCGAAAATAACCTAGATAAAGAAGGGAATTTAATAATAGGAGCTTCAAAAGATATGATTATAGCAAGTGATATGAATAGATATGACAAAGAAATAGAATTAGATTTAAGTAATGAAGAAATTGGAGGAAATAATGACTAGAAGAAAAGTATATTATTTTGATACAAAAACTAAAAAATTATATTCTACACCAGAATTTAATGGAGATAAAAGCGAATTTAATCTTTTCTCAAAAAGAGGAGATAGTTGCGATAAGGATTTTAATGAGATTCTAAAAGAGTTTGAAAATATAAAAACATTAGAAGAATTTAAAAGTGCTTCTGATAAAGCACAAAGTTATTATCATTCTGGATTTGTTGGAACTGAAGTTTTACCAATAGAAGAAGTAAGTGAGATAACGTATAATGATGAAATTTATATGTTAGATGGTAATGGAAATCCTTATTTATATAATCCATCAGAATTAACAAGAAAATATGTTCTTGATATTTGTGATAGAGGAAAGTTTATATGTAAAGACTTAACAATGAATGTAACAAAATTCAAAAATGAAAAAAATAAATATGATGTTTATATGTTGAACATAGAACCAATTAAAAATGTTTATTCTGGACTTGAATTATGCTTAGGAGATTTTAACAATGATGAAAAAAATAGATATTGGGGATATGAGTTTAATAAAAATCTTGATTTACATATTGGAAAACTTGAAAGATGTAGAGAAAATCTAAATAAAGAGCCTTTGAAAGTAGAATTAGTTGATATTTTTAATGATGAATATAAATATTGCTTTAAAGATGAAAAAGGGAATGTATATGGATTTTCAAATGGTGGAGATTGCATATTTTTAACTACTTTAGATAAAAAAGGAGATGTAGAAAATCGCTTATATGATTTTATTGATCCTATCTTATGGGATAAAAATAATATATATTCTATTTATTTAAGTTCTCACGACGAAATAGGATATGAGAAAAAACATTTTGATATTCCAAGAATCGAAATGGCATATAAACTTAATTCATATATGACTATTAAAGAAGATATTTTATCTAGTGAAACAATAAATACTAACTTAAACAATATATATGACGATATTTATAATAAAGAAAGTGTAGAAAAAAATTTTTTCAAAAAATATGAAAATGAAAGTGATATTAAAGAATTAAGAAATGAATACTACGAATTGCTGAATAACGCCATAGGTTTAAATATTGAATTAGAAGAAAGCGTGGAAGAAGAAATATGACAAAAGAAAACATTATGGATTACTCTAAAAAGTTTTTTGAACTTTTATCTGAAAAATTTGAAAACAATATTAGTTATAGATATAAATTGTTATTTGTAAAAAACGAAAAATATAATCAATACTCTGTAAATTTAGCAATTGATACAGATAACAATGGCAACAAAAATAAAATAGCATATTTTACATATAAAGATTTTGAAAAATTAGATAGGAAAAAACAATTAGAATATATGGGAAATCTTTATAATGCTGAAATTTTAGGAAAAGAAGAAAATGAATTTACTATAGAAGACGCAGAAAAAGATTTTTTACAGATATGTGATTTTAATTATTTGAGAGATAAGGAAAATACAGAAGAAAAGGAGGAAAACAGCGTATGAAAAAAAGCAATTATAGAAATGGTAATGAAACAATAATAAATTACTACAACAAAATAACTGCAAAATTAGATGAGTATAAATTTGAAGATTTAGATATAGTAAAAACTGAAACATCACTATTTATAAATAATGATATAGAACATTTTGCAATAGAAGTAACTATAACACACAAAGCTCCTGCTGTTGATGTAGAGAAATTTTTTAATATTATGGAGCAAGATATATTACCAGAATATATGGAATCCTTTTATAATACAAAGGATTTTAAAGTAAAACTGTTTGATGAAAGTGGTAAAACACAAGAAATTGTAAAGATTTTTGATAATAAACAAATACAGAATGAAGAAGAAAAAAGTGAGGAAGAAGAAATATGAATGATAAAAATTATAAATATGATGGAACAGATATATTTCCAAATAAAATAAAAACATCAAATGGTTATATTTTAACAAAAGTAAATGATGGACTATATGATAATTCTTTTTTACCAGAATATATGAATGAAAGAGGAGATATAAGTGTTATTCCAGATGTAGAAAAATATAAAATCGTAGAAGAAAATGAATATATGTTTTACGTTTATGATTTTTTGATAGGACAACATATTCTAACAATTGATACAGCAAGAAACAGAACAAGACTGGATCGTTTAAATATTTATGGTCAATGTTATTCTTTTGGAGATAAATGGGAAAAGGTAACAAAAACGATTATTAATAGAGCATTGAGAAGAGATGGATATGTTTTTGATGATTATATTAAAGAACACTTTACTGAAAGAGAAAAAAGATTAAAAGATAAAATTTTATTTAAGTCTAATGATTATAATGAGTGTATTAAATTTATAGCAGAATATGGAAAGAAAAATGAATATACAGAAAATATTGATTATACTAATTATTTTAGAAAATATTTAGATATTCCAGAAAATAAGATTGGAAATATTTTAGAAGATGGTACAGTAGAAAAAGAATATTTTCAAGAAGGACATATATATAAGAATATTTGCAATTTTTATAGACAAGATGGAATTTGCTATATAGCAGAAGGACAAGCAGATAAACTAGATAAAAATAGTAAACCAGGAGATGACTATGAAACCTATCAAACTATATATGAAAAAGTAAAAGAAGCTTATGATAAAGCTAAAATAGATGAAAAAAAGTATGCACTTAAAGATTTTGTAGAAACAATATTTAATGATTTGAACTGGCAATCAGTTGAAGCATTAATAACTGATTCTATTGACGCATTAGATAATGAATATTTTTTAGATGAAGAAGAAACTGAAACTTTGTAATATGGAGGAATTTATGAAAAAGAAAAATTTAAAAGAAAGAATACAAGATTGCTTATTAGCGTTAGATTTTGATACAGATAGAATGAGTTCAGGAGGAAATCAAGCTTATAGAGAATTAAAAAATATAGTTATAGATTTATATGAAGATAATAGAAAAATGACACAACGATTAAAAATATATGACTTAGATAAGCAAGAAGAGAGGAATATGTAATGTAAAATAAAAAAATGGAGGATTGATAATAATGAAATTTGAACATATATCTATTTTAAAAGGAAAATTA
>OGOW01003134.1_pt1 | contig 12181 bp, 9 predicted proteins | sample 1552781 | NCBI WGS metagenome assembly OGOW01 (sample SAMEA2580145, study PRJEB22360) | human gut metagenome | biome: human gut; feature: human-associated habitat; material: faeces | place: Denmark | collected 2008/2010
CCATATTTCTGACTTATTACTCACAAACTATTGAGCAATAACTGGTTGCAAATACTTGTGGTGTCTTCATACTATTCATCATTTTCTGATCTATATCATTTTTTATCTCCTTACAAAAATAGATATTTGTTGCATATAACAAAACAAACACATATTAAATAGTCAAGGTTAGTCTAGGCAAAAAATTATTACTATCGTTTAAAAGCTAATCGGATTAGATTGTTTTCCCTGATTAGCTGTTGCATAATCGCAAGGCTTGATCGAGAGATCAGGCCTTGTTATTTTCTGGTTTGTAGCGAGAGAATATCGCTTTCGCATTATCTAAACGTTCTTTTGATAAGGGTTCCACCCCCTTTAACGGATAATCGAGGCCTAATTGCTCATATTTATAGGTTCCCATCGTATGATAAGGCAATAATTCCACTTTGCGAACCACTTTATATGAACTGACATACCGAGCTAACGCCTCCAGCCACTCGTCATTATCCGTATATCCGGGGACAATAACATGGCGAATCCAAGTATCTATGCCACGTCTCTCCAATTCATCCAAGAACAGAAGCGTATTATCCTGCTTGACACCCGCCAGTAACGGATGTAAATCCGGGTTTAAGGTTTTGATGTCCAATAACACTAAGTCCGCATAATCCAAGACTTCCCAAGCTTTTGAGGTACATACGAAACCAGATGTGTCCAAAGCTGTGTGAAGACCTTGCTCTTGGCACAAACGGAAAAACTCTTTCAGAAACTCAGGTTGCAATAAAGGTTCCCCACCGGTAACAGTCACCCCCCCACGGGCGATAAAACTCTTATACCGTAAGACTTCCGTCAATAGCTCGCCGGGAGTCATCTGATATTTCACCTTCCCTTTCGGGTTCCAAGTATCCGGGTTATGGCAATACAGGCAACGCAACGGGCAGCCCTGCATAAAAACGACAAAGCGAATTCCGGGACCATCTACGGTCCCGAAACTCTCTAATGAATGTATCTTACCTTTTATCACTTACAGTGAATGGTTAATGGTTCTTGAAATAACATCCAACTGTTGTTCACGAGTCAGTTTCACGAAGTTTACCGCATATCCGGATACACGGATCGTAAGTTGCGGATATTTCTCGGGATGTTCCATAGCGTCGATCAACAAATCCTTATCAAATACGTTAACATTCAGATGCTGACCTCCATCCGGAGTAAAATAGCCATCCAATAAGCTAACCAGATTATTGATCTGCACTTCACGCTCCTTTCCCAACGTAGCCGGAGAAACAGCGAAAGTATAAGAGATACCGTCGTGCGCATGCTGGAATGGAAGCTTCGCTACCGAAGCTAGCGCAGCGATAGCACCTTTCGTATCACGACCGTTCATAGGGTTCGCGCCCGGAGCGAAAGGAGTTCCACCGATACGGCCATCCGGTGTCGTACCAGTCTTCTTACCATATACCACATTAGAGGTGATCGTAAGGATGGACTGCGTAGGTTTCGCATGGCGATAGGTCTCGTGCTGACGCAAATATTCCATGAACTTCTCGGTGATCTCTACAGCGATACTATCCGTACGATCGTCGTTATTACCGAAAGGAACATATTCGCCCTCACGTTCGAAATCAACCGCCAAGCCACGCTCGTCACGGATCACACGTACTTTCGTATCACGGATAGCAGCCAACGAATCGGCAACGATAGAAAGACCGGCGATACCTGTCGCACGGATACGCTCTACATCCCCATCGTGAAGCGACATCTCGAATGCCTCATATGCGTATTTATCATGCATATAATGGATTATCTTCAAGGCGTTCACATACACTTTCGCCAACCAGCGCATCATTTGCTCATACTTAGCCATCACCTCATCGTATTCCAGATACTCGCCGCGAACCGGCTCGAACATCGGGGCTACCTGTACGCCGCTGCGCTCATCCCGTCCTCCGTTGATCGCATATAATAAACATTTCGCCAAATTCGCACGGGCTCCGAAGAACTGCATCTGCTTACCGATCTTCATAGGAGAAACGCAACAAGCGATACCATAATCATCTCCATAATCCGGACGCATCAAATCGTCGTTCTCATATTGGATAGCCGACGTATCGATAGAGACCTTGGCACAGAAACGTTTCCAGTTCTCGGGAGCGTTCTTAAACCACAGAACCGTCAAATTGGGTTCTGGTGCCGGACCTAGATTATATAATGTATGGAGATAACGATAGGAAGTTCTTGTTACCAAAGAACGGCCATCCACTCCTTGGCCGCCCAAGGACTCTGTTACCCAAACCGGATCACCGGAGAACAAATCATTGTATTCCGGCGTACGTAAGAAACGAACGATACGCAACTTGATGATCAGCTGGTCTACCAATTCTTGCGCCTCCTCTTCGGTCAACTTACCCTCACGGATGTCTTTCTCGATATAAATATCCAAAAACGTAGAAGTACGTCCGATAGACATCGCCGCGCCATCTTGGTCTTTTACCGCCGCCAGATAAGCTAAGTACACAAACTGAACTGCCTCACGAGCGTTTTGTGCCGGACGAGTCACATCAAAGCCATAGCTAGCGCACATTTTCTCGAACGCTTTCAAAGCCTTGATCTGTTCGGAAATCTCCTCACGGCTCTGGATGATCTCTTCCGTGATCTCTTGGATATCCAAACGATTCAAGAAACGCTTTTTCTCCTCGATCAAGATTGCCGTACCATATAAAGCGACACGACGATAGTCACCAATAATACGTCCTCTACCATACGCGTCGGGCAGACCGGTGATAATAGCCGAACGACGTGCGGCAATCATCTCTTCCGTATATGCGGAGAAAACACCCTCGTTATGCGTCTTACGATACTTCGTGAAGATCTCTTTCGTCATCGGGTCCAAATGATAACCATAAGCTTCCAAGCTATTCTCAACCATACGGATACCGCCCTTCGGGAAGATACCACGTTTCAGCGGAGCATCGGTTTGTAACCCAACGATTACCTCATTCTCCTTATCAATATAGCCCGGGCCATATACATCGATCCCTTGAGGTAATTTTGTCTCGGCGTCATAAACTCCCTTTTCCCTCTCGACCTTAAACATCTCGGTCAGCTTGTTCCAGACCTTACGGGTCTTCTCGGAAGAAGCGACTAAAAAGGAATCATCCCCTTCATAAGGCGTATAGTTACTCTGGATAAAATCTCTTACATTGATCTCTCTTTTCCAGGTCTCACCCTTAAAGTGATCCCAGCACTCATTCTCAAATTTCATAAACAATCTTATCTAATACCACATTTTTACCGCCGCAAACTTACATAAAAAACTCAATTTTTATGCAAGTCAAATAAAAATCAAGTCCACTCCCGTCCGTTATATATATAACCGAGCTTCTAAGCTCATAAAAAATTACGCTTATGGACAATGTATGTGGACTTGATATACACAAAGATAGTGTCTTTGCGTGTATATTGAAAACAAATGGAGAAAAAATTCAAACCCAGTTCGGTGTGACCACTCCCGAACTGGACCGGTTGCGGGACCTGTTGGTCGAGGCCGGTGTCAGCCGCGTGGCCATGGAGAGCACGAGCGTCTACTGGAAACCCCTCTGGCGCATCCTCTCCATGGACTTCCACATGGTACTGGTCAACCCCTACCTGATCAAGCAACTGCCGGGACGAAAGACGGACGTGCGCGACGCCGAGTGGATAGCGACCCTCCTGGCAAAGGAGCTCGTCAGGGAAAGCTTCGTGCCGGACGAGACACAATCCGCGTTGCGGCAGTACGAGAGACGACTGCACCGTCTCAACCGGCAGATCGTACACGCCGAGAGCCAGATGGACAACCAGATGCAGGCCTGTAACATACGCCTGAGCAACCATGTCTCCGATATCGGAGGGAAGTCCTACCGCAAGGTCGTCCAGGCGCTGATCGAGGGAGAGACGAGGCCGGAGGAGCTGCTGAAACTCATACACGGGAGGACCGTCAACAGGTGCGGAAGCGACACGCTGATCGCCGCCCTGACTGGATTCGTCACCGGGGTGGACCGCGACATGTTGCGCTTTTACATGGAGGAGTGCCTACTCTACGAGAGGCAAAGGGAGGAATGCAAGAGTATGGAGGACATATGCCAGGAGCACTACAAGGAACAGAAAGAACTCCTGGAGACCATACCGGGGGTGAGCGCGCAAAGCGCGATGTGCGTCCTCAGCGAGGCCGGTCACGACATGGCCACCTTCCCTTCCGCCTCCGCCCTTGTCGGGTGGGCCGGCCTCAGGCCACGCAACCAGATGAGCGCCGGCAAGATCAAGGGACGGAAGATCACGCACGGGAACCGTTTCCTGAGGATCGTGCTGGTGCAGTGCGCATGGGCCGCGGCCAGGTGCCAGGGGACCAGGTTCGCCCTCAAGTATGAGGGCCTCAAACGCAGGATGCCCGCGCAGAAGGCGCTCGTGGCCATCGCAAGGAAGCTGCTGGTCGTCATATGGAACGTGCTGGCCAAGAGGGAAAAATACAGGAGAAACCTGTATGAGACCGCTAGCGAGGACGAGCGTAAGGGCAAGCGCCATTGACTACCCGGATTATGTCTACCGGCCGGAAACGGACCGGGATACTAATACCGGTCATCTCCCAACGCCCGTACCTTTGTGGTAGGTAAACTCCGTTCTTGCAAACTGGCCTGACGGGGGATGACCGAATGAACGTGAGTCTAAAGCCTTTGAGCTCGAAGAGGAAAGTATCATAATTCTTATCCGCAATCACGCCACAGGGCGGGATCGGGACCTCATGCGACCGGATCGGACAAAAAAACGGAGTGATGGACATCTCCACCACCCCGCCCAAAAGGGGGACAATCCTCCCTGTTTGTATTTTTTACGGCTTGGCACGCCACGTGGCACGCGTTTGTCACACATAAGTGACTGGTTTTGATTGACGCAACAAACTTAGGCTTTCTTTTTGGGGTGGCAATAAGATTTCATCACTTTTTATCATTTTCTGCGGAACTATTATGTTTCGCGCCAACTATTTCCTAACGTGAACTTGATTTATAGAGGAAAGGTAGTGATTTATTTTGAATTATTGCCGTTCTTGTCCTTCAATCTTTTGATTTCCTTATCAAAATCGCTTTCCAACATATCCATTTCGCGTTTGCGGTAGATCTCAAATTCCTTTTCCGCCTTCTCAATCGCTTGCTTGTGCGAGATGTTTCCCTTGCCAATCAAGACCTTCCGCTTATGGGCGATAATCTGATTGTCAAGTGCCTCTATCCAATCTTTCATGGTCATAGGATTCATTTCCAATGCTTGGAATTCAGCAAAGTCCAAGAAGCCGGAAACAAGCAGATTCAATCGTTGGAGCTCTATTTCTGACAAATAGTTCTTGGCAATCTTTACATCGTCCTTAGTCACATAATTGCCTTTAAAGTTCGTCATACCCACAAACGGTTTTTCATTATCCACACGATTGTAGATAACCTCCGCTGCCGTGTTCTCGTGAACCGCATAGTGCAACTTGTTTTGCACGGTAGCAAAAAATATCTTTGTCATCTCATCCCGTGGGTCATAGTCTGTGGCAGTAGCATATATGTCCGTAACCTGCTGATAGAAGTTCCGCTCGCTGCTACGAATATCCCTGATACGTTGCAGTAACTCGCGGAAATAACGGTTGCCCCCTTGCTTCAACCGCTCATCATCCATAGCAAATCCCTTCTGGATATACTCGTGAAGCCGATGCGTTGCCCAACGGCGGAAACGGGTAGCCACCTGCGACTGCACACGATAGCCCAAGGCAATAACCATATCAAGATTGTAATGGTCAATGTTACGTTTTACCTGGCGATTTCCCTCCTGACGAACTAACAAGAATTTCTTGTTAGTTGCTTCTATGGCAAGTTCTCCATCTTTATAGATATTATCTACATGCTGGCTAATGTTCTGTTGGGTAGTACAATAAATTTCTGCCAACTGATTTTGTGTCAGCCACAAATCCTCATTGGCAAAACGTACGGACACACGGGTTATCTCGTTATCGTCCTGATAGAGTATTATTCTGTTCTTTTCATTCATTGTCTGTTTCTTAATCGTTGTTTTCGCCTCGTGTCAATCCATATATGGCGGAGATGTCTATACGGAGATTCCAAAAAACGTATAAATTATTTTCTTTGTATGCAATCATGATATTTCTTTCCATAGGAATCTCCTAATACCATATTAGTACATACTATGAGAAGAACTAAATGCATAGGTCAATATGTGTATTTCAAATATTCAAATAGGAACCAGGCACTTGAATAAGAGCACATTTTGTGGTATTTATCTCCTTTGTTACTATCTGCGAAGTCAGACACACACTTTATCATTAAACTCTTTTTGCCCAATATGTGTGATGCCATATACAATCCATACCCTTCCATATCAAGGCCGCGTAGCTTTCTGTTAGTTTCAATCAACTTGTTCATGAAATCCTGATTGGCAACAACATAAGAACCACATGCTCCTGGTTTGAAATGAATGAGAGGATTCTTTCTCATCAAATTCAAATTTTTTGATTCAAGGGCTGCATTAATAAGGGTTTCAGGATGCTTTTCTTCTATGAATGTATTCATCTTTGTTTTTAATTCAAAATTGCATTCTATTCCTTTATATTCCTTTTTTAGTTCATCTTTATTATCTAGCTTTCCACTGCCGTAATCATATTCTGATTCTGCAATAAAGATATCTCCGAAGTCAATTGTATCATCTTTATCATCTTTCTTAAAGCCTGCGCAGATGCCTGTCATAAAAATGGAATGAACATAGAAAAGAGAATACATACAGGAAGCCATTACAGAGGCAGCCTGCCATATTATTTCTACCCGCAATAATACGTAAAGTATGTCCTAATTCTGTCCGCATTTCAGTAGCATAGAAATCATTTGAAAACCCTTCAACATTAACCTTCTTCCAATTTAGAGCAGAAGCTATTTTCATTTGTTCAAATTCTTCCGACAAAGCGCAAATAATACCTATATCATATTTGTTTTGTTCTTTTATACTATTTAAAAGTTGTTCCTTTGTCGAAAGTATAGATTCAATTGCGTTCTGCAATATTAGCTCCCAATCGTTTTTTTTGAGATCATAGTGAATGAGTTTCCAAAGTTTTGAATCAAATATCTGATGATTAGCTACTACTTTTTCTTCGTATTGTGATAAACCAATTACATAGATAGGCTTCTTCAAGCGTCCAATGCGATGTAGTTCATCAATAAAGCCCTCACTTTTCATCGGTTCAACTTCATCATCATCATTTACAGGAAGAACCAAATCTAAAATAAGAAGATCATAAAATTTTTCCGCTAGTTTACGTCTTCCTGAATTCAAAGAACGTGCAACTTCAATATTCTTAGAAGGAACCATACACATTCCAGTTAAAACAGATTGAATACGACTTACTTTTTCTGTGCCGTCATCCATTATTAATATATTAATCATTGCAATATGCTATTAAGTTTTGACATAAGTTTATCTTTCCAATCATCACTTTTTAAATTATAATAGACAAAACCCTTATATATATCTTTATATTGGGCTTTAAATCGTTCGTCTAGAGCGTTAATTCGTACTCCATCGACAAAACTTTCATACATTGTCACTACCACAACAGGAGTAGATATATGACGCAGTTTCATGAATCTTAATATATTTGCACCAGCAAGAGGCTCTTGCTCACCATTGTCTTCTTTTTGAGCGTCATAAGTATTCATACTTACATCTAATAGGATTAGATCATATTCACTTCCATGAAAAATTACCTCCTGTTGTGCAGAGTTATATGATTGCTTATCATGCAGCACACATTGTTTGAGGTTTTGTTTACAAAACGCTCTAATGTGTTGTAACTTTGTCTCATTATCTTCAATTATAAGGATTTTTTTTGTCATACTTTGAATTTATCTAAATAGATGGTGACATTTGTGATACACTTTCCCTGTTCAGCCTTCATACAAATTGTGTTTTTCGCACAGTTCAGATCACGTGTCAATATTTTCTTGACTTTTGCGATACCACTACCACCTTCACCCAAAGCCGAAGCCGTTCCACTGAGTTTACGTTTAATTATCGCATTCAATTCTTCTGGATCCTGCGATGTGTCATTTACGAAAGAGAAACAAACCTTATCTTGTTCAATATTGATATCCAGTCCAAAATGACGTTTGCCATCTTGAGCATCTATACTGTGATTGAACATATTAGTGATAACATTACGAAGAATATCCGCATAGTGCATTACATAAACAGATTTTATCTTGAATGTATCACCTTTTATGCTAAGCTGATCATCTGTTTCGGAATTGGTGTTGGAATATTTTACAGCATTGTATACCTGATGAGAAATCACTTTGAAGTCTACATCTTCAAGTTTAGGATGAGACACATAGAACCACTTGGAAACCTTTTGAATCTTCAAACTGATAGCTTCTGTTGCTGAACGAATTTGTGACAGCATTCCATCTCGAGCATGGCCGTCAGGAAGATAATCTTTGATAGTGCTCTCTAGAGTTGAAATTGAAGAAAGAATTTCCTTCGTAAACTCATGGTCTATATATTGTCTGATGGATTCAAGACTTGCCTCTGTCTTTTCCCATAACCAAGTAAATATACTTTGAATAAAGTGCTCCTTACTATCATTATTCATAACCAAAGTCAAACCTATCTCCATCGCTTTGATTGCGGCTTCTTTTTCCTCGACATCATATTTGAAGAGACCTTCTGGTTTTTCTTTGAAATCATAAATTTGGAGTTTTAATCAGGAACGTTATGGCATTATCAAATTCTGTTGAGAACTTTACTAGAGCATCGTTTACAACAGTACGCTCTGTTCGATTTAAATTATATGTGTTTGACCAAAAAATATCATTTACATAAATATCATCTCTAATCTGAAGAATGAGGTTACGTTGAGCCATTTCGGGCCTAAGCAAACTTTCAAGTTCACCGTGTCGTACACGTGTACTAAGATATGCTACCAATCCATAATCACTATACAAAAATTGTTCACGTATTTCGCTATACAAATTGTTAAACACTTCATATAGACCATTATTCTTTACTGCAATCTGAGTTTTCTGGTCTTCTTCATAGCCAGCTTCATTGTCAAAGAAAAGCGAGTTGTCAAAATTTACAACAAAGATATTCTTTCTCTGTTGCACAATGGTATCAACAAGCATTCTATAACGACTATATAGCCCATCAATTTCTGATAGCTTATAGTTAATGATAGCTTCTTCGTTGGCATAGATTTTACTTTCGTCCATATTCTTTGAGAGGTTATATACGAGCAAGGCATCTTCTACTTTTTTCAGTTGCTCTTGGTATAACTCCTTTTTGTCAGTATTTAGGCTAATGATATATTGCAATATCTTCTTTCTTTCTGAGAGCCTGTCTTTAAAACTATCAATTGTAGAATAATGCTTTAGTATTTCGTCATCATTGAGTAAGGAGAATAACAATTCCAACTTCTCTTTCCCATACTCTTGAATAGGCAAAACATCAATTAAACCAGATGGATATCGTACATTCTTAATTTCGCATAGCTCAAGAAGAACAAAACTCTTATCGACAGAATCATTACATGTCAAAGCTACAAAAATCAAGAGATCCACATTCCTTCTTATGCCCTCATAGAGATTATCTTGTAAAAACCTGATGATGGAGGTTGTGTCAACCTTTGCTACTGATGCCAAGTCTTTTACATAGTAGTCCGCATAATGCGTTATAGCCTTTTGTACTTTCCCATCTTGAAATAAACAATCAATCATTTTTGCTACTGCAGTCTGGCGAATTGGTACAAAGTCTGTGGCACTTTGATATAGCGTCTTTGCATGATTAAACGCTTCTTCATATTTACCCTCTTTGTAATAATGCTCTGCATTTATAGGTTCTACAACATGGAGTGGCAGATTTTGGGTATTAACTTTCTCATGGTTAATCCTTTTTTTCCAGACCTGACAAGCCAAAGATGAATCTACGCTATTTTCATATCTTTCAATATATGAAACAGCCTCGTCAGAATTCTCCCACATTCTTGAAAATAATGGGTCAAAATAAGTTAATCCCATTAGTTTTTGATGAACATCAACTTTTTCATTAGATTCAATTTTATAGAAATTATCAATTGCAGAAGCTATTTGGAATGAATATAAATTTTTGTTGATTTGATATAATGAGTATAGATTGTCATGAGCATTCTTAAAAGTAAGGACATTATAAATTCTACTACACAGAATATTCACAGGTGCATCAGGGTGCTCTATAAATGGAATAGAGAAGTTCTTTTTGAGGTAAACCAGTGATCGAACATAAAATATACAAGCATCAAAACAGCATGTCGGATTGGATATTATTAATTTAACCGATTCTTCTTTGCATTGTGAATAATTACCAGAATAATAACTATCCAACATTCTTATAATGCTCTCATTAACATAATTATCTATTTTTCTATTTCCCAAAGCCATCACAGAGATCAAAGCTCTATCTTTAGTCTTTCCATACAAGTAACACCCCTTTGACCGTATAATTGTGTCATCTGGTATTTGAATTAAAGCACTTTTTATTATTGATACCACCATCAGATAGCGATCAACCAATGCCGATAGCGATTCAAACATTATAGGCAAAGATAAATCGGTATTCTGGTACTGGTTATAGTAGTTTAATCTATACAATACGTATTGGTAATAATCCTCATGAAGTTCTGTTCTATTTCGCTTGTATAATGCATTTAGGTCTTCATCATATTTGAAAGGAGATACTCTCTTGTGGCATCGTTCATATAAGTTATACAATAATGACAACAAATAATTATTGTTATTTGAACATTCATGCAGAATTTCTGAAATATAGGTAAGTCCATCCTTAGATTTTCCTTCATACTCAAATAACAAGCTCTTTGCTTCATAGTACCAAAGGGATACGCCTATTTTATCCTTTATCTCATTCAACAACGAATGGCATTGAGTATAATCTCCTAGCAAAAAATAATTTTCGAAGTCAATCTTTTTATTTGAAAACCATTCGAGTGTATCCCAATGTCCTCTCATATAGGCAAGCACCCAGTTTAATTCCTCTATAATAGAACTTGGACGAAAAAATTTCGAAGGTTTATTGCATATTTCATCAAGAGTCTTTGGATATAGTATTCCTTCAATATCTGTTGGTATAGTTGTATATATTCTCTTGATACAATCAACTACATCTCTTATCTCAACGACCCCTGGCAATGATTTTAAGGAATTTATTGCACTAGCCCTTGATCTATTTCTAAAAGAGTTAAGATACAATTGCTTTAAATGGTATGCTTTTTTCATTTGTTGAGTTTAATGATTGTATACATTTGACCTAAGGAAGCTGTAAGCATATCTAATACTTTTGTATAATGATCTAGTTACAGTTCTTATTTTGCAGGTCATTACTATTAAATCACTTCCAAATTGCAAAGATAACATTATTTTTTGAAAATACGCCATAAACAACAGATTCTCAAGCTTTGTGCTGAATTGATTAAAATAGCGGTGCAAGGCGTATCATGGATGCTTGCCAGGCGCAAGGAGTGGAAACTCCCACATGGTCTTCGGATGGAGGTTTCGTTACTATCACGTTCAAACGACCTGATTTCAAATCCGATATCATAGAGAATGATAAAGAGGACAAAAAGATAACAGAGGAGGGCAAGTACCCCCTAAGTACCCCTCAAGCACCCCCTAAGCATCCCCTAAGTACTCCTCAAGTGGAATTGCTCATTCAAAAAATGGGAGATTCTTACATGACAATGAGGAATATGGCGGATGTATGTGATATTAAAGACTTAAAGTATTTTCGTGAGAGCTATATTACTTCCGCATTACAAGAAGGATTGATTGAACGGCTTTATCCAAATCAGCCAAAGCATCCCAAACAACAATACCGACTAACAGAAGTGGCTAAGGGATGGCTGACGAATAATGTCAAATAGAATTATTACAGTCGTAACGTAATATAACCGCATCGGAATGGCAACCTCATTCCGATGCGAAATTTTATAGTCAGTATTTTGGGGGCCTATGTCTATCGGATTTTAAAGACATTTACTGAATGTCTCTCTTTTAAGCTAAAACTTCCAATATATGCTGTTGATCCTTTTCATCAATACCGAATAACTTGTAAAATTGAGCATTCATTTCATTATTAATAA
>OGOW01003143.1_pt1 | contig 12152 bp, 7 predicted proteins | sample 1552781 | NCBI WGS metagenome assembly OGOW01 (sample SAMEA2580145, study PRJEB22360) | human gut metagenome | biome: human gut; feature: human-associated habitat; material: faeces | place: Denmark | collected 2008/2010
AAATAAGGTGTAACAGAGATCTGCCACCTTCCCTACAAGCATCACAACAGGTATCGGGATAAATTCTAAAGGGTTTTAGACGATTTCAAAAGCCCTCTATCTGTTTTCAAAAAAAGGAAAAACAATACTAAAATAGTAATAGAAAGAAAAGCATCTATCTTTGCCATAGATTCTTAATCCAGAAAACAACGAATAGAATTGATATGAAAAACATTCAAAAACTTCTCTTTCTTGCGGTTTGCCTTTGCACCGCACTTACGGTCAAAGCACAAAACCTGACTGTCACCGGAAAGGTCATAGACTCGGAAGGTCTTGAGGTGATCGGTGCCAACATTACTCTGAAAGGTACTCCCGGCGTCGGTGCAATCAGTGATTTAAGCGGAAATTATAAGATTCAGGTAAACAATGCCGCTAAAGACATTCTCGTATTCTCTTATATAGGAATGAAAACACAGGAAGTACACGTAAAAGGAAAAACGGTCGTCAATGTCACGCTGCAAAGTGATGCCAAAGCATTGGACGAGGTGGTTGTGGTAGGTTACGGAACCAGTAAGCGTAGTGACCTGACCGGTTCTGTGGTTTCTGTAAAAAGCGAAGATTTGATGAGAATGCCTACTTCCGACGTCACCCAAGCATTGGCGGGACGGGTGGCAGGTGTACAAATAACCCAAAGTGAAGGTGCCCCGGGGTCTACCATTTCCATACGTGTACGCGGTGGTATTTCCATTACGCAAAGTAATGAACCTCTTTATATTATCGACGGCTTCCCCAGCGAAGACGGAATGTCTACTATCGACCCTGCCGAGATTGAAACGATTGATATCCTGAAAGATGCCTCGGCAACTGCCATTTATGGTGCACGCGGAGCAAACGGGGTAGTGGTAATCACTACAAAGCAAGGAAACAAAGACGGTTCCAAGATGAGTATCAGTTTCGACAGTTATGTAGGCGTGAAGACTCTGGCACGCAAACTGCCGGTACTCTCTACCAAGGAGTTTGTCCTGCTGGATTATGAGCGCAGATTACAATTCAACGGTGAAACAGGAGTGAAAAGTTTCCAGTCTATCTACGGTTCTTTCCTGGATATTGATGAAAACTACGGCAACTACGCCGGAATCGACTGGCAGGAAGAGACTTTAGGAAGAGTAGCCACTTCACAGAATTACCGTGTACGCATCTCCGGAGGAAACAAGGAACTGCAATACTCCCTGAACTATACTTATTTCAAAGACCTTGGAGCTATGCAGTACAGCGGAAACGACAAGCATAATATTTCATTCAGCCTTTCCCACAAACCTACCAAGCGTATTTCTGTCAATGCCCGTGTAAACTACGACCAGACCTATATATATGGTATGGGGACTTCCGACCAGTCCACCCGTTTCAACAAGATGGAGCATATCCTGCAATATCGCCCCACCAAAGGGATCTATGGAGATGACGAGAGCCTGCTGAAGAATGAAGAAGACAATATCACCGACGAAGAAGGCAATCCGATGCAGAATCCGCTCACCTCTGCCGCCCAAGAAATAAACAAAAGGCAATTGCGTACTTTCCAAGCCAATGGAGGGCTGACTTTCAATATTGCCAAAGGATTCAGTTTCCGCAACAATACCGGTATGCGTTACCAAACCACGCGCTTTGATGTCTTTTATGGAGAGAAATCCAGCATCGGAAAACGTTCCAGCGCCAACGGATATATCCAATACGCGGAAAACAACAGCTTCCAGACTTCCAATGTGCTCAACTATGAATACAAGAAGAAAAAGCATAAATTAGTCGCTATGCTCGGACAGGAATGGGTATCACGATGGACACGCAATATGCGTGCCAGTGCCACCAATTTCCCCAATAACGATATTAACCTGGATGATATGAACCTCGGCATTCCGGGTTCCATTACTTCCAATGCCAATTACGATGACAAATTACTGTCCTTCTTCACCCGGTTCAATTACAATTTCGGAGAAAAATATCTGGTGACCGCTACTTTACGTGCCGACGGTTCTTCCAAATTCAGTGAGGACAAGAAATGGGGACTTTTCCCTTCCGTTTCTGCCGCATGGCGTATGGGCGAGGAGAAGTTTATCAAGAACCTGAACTTGTTTTCCGACCTGAAGTTACGTGTCGGGTATGGTATGTCGGGCAACAACCGCATCGGCAGTTATGCTTCACTGAACCTGCTGAATTCCGTGAAATATCCGAATGGTGAAAGTAATATGCCCGGATACGTACCGACCGCTATCCCGAACGAAATGCTTCAATGGGAATCCAACAACACACTCAATATCGGACTGGATTTAGGTTTTCTGGAACAACGCCTGACTATATCCCCGGAGTTTTACGTGAACGAAAGTACCCACTTACTCCTGAACTCACGCATACCCAGCTCTTCAGGATACAGCAATATGATTCGCAATATCGGAAAGACGCAGAACATCGGCGTCGACCTGACCATCAGTTCCGTCAACATACAAAAACGCAACTTCACATGGAATACCAACTTCAACTTGTCTCACAACAAGAATACGATCAAAGCATTGTCCGGAGAGCAATACTTCCTCGAAGAAGCCAAATTCGGTTATAACCAAAAGACACACAAGATAGAAGTAGGCAAGTCAATCGGACAGTTCTACGGATACCGTACCCTCGGACTTTATCAGATAGAGGACTTTGATTATGACCCGAACACTAAAAAATACACATTGAAAGAAGGAATCCCTTACAGAGGTTCCCGCAGTGAAACGCAACCGGGTATGTGGAAATTTGCCGATACCGACGGGAACAAAGTGATTGATGAAAACGACCAGACGGTTATCGGTGAAGCCAATCCGAAATTCTTCGGCGGATTGAACAACACTTTCACTTATAAGAATTTCGACCTGAGCATATTCTTTACCTTCTCCTACGGAGGCGAAGTATTGAATGCCACCAAACTGACCAATACCCAAGCCGGCAAATCCGGATACAACGTACTGGATGCAGTGAACAGCAGCAAGCGCTGGATGACCATCAACCGGAATGGTGACATTATAACAGACCCGCAAGAGCTTGCCGCATTAAATGCAGGCAAAAGCGCAGCCGTTGTCAACGATATGGAACAGGGAGACACCTATATCCACTCATGGGCAGTAGAAGATGCCTCTTACCTGCGGCTAAGCAACGTGACTATCGGGTACAACTTCCCCAGAAAATGGATACGGAAAGCCGGCATCCAGAAACTCCGCCTGTATGCGACAGGCAGCAACCTGTTTGTCTGGACTCCCTATACCGGATTCGACCCGGAAGTTTCTACCAAAGGCAGCAACCTGACTCCCGGAGTAGACTACGGAGCATATCCGAGAAGCCATTCCTACGTATTCGGTCTGAATGTGACCTTTTAATTCACCTTAAAATAACGGAAAAATGAAAATCTACAAAACATATCTTTATGCGCTCGGTATACTGGCAGGAGGCCTGCTCAATACTTCCTGTGCCGACCTGTTGACTGAAGACCCCAACTCTTATTACGAGAAAAAGGACATATTCTCCACAAAGGCAAAGGCCGCCATGGCCGTTACCGGAGTATACGAACGACTTCCGGAACTTTATGGGTATATGGACATGGCATTTCCCTGTTCGGACGATACTTATTATGTGTCGGGAGTGACTTCGGACAAAGGCCGGCGGGACATCGCCCACTACAAAGTGACCAGTTCAAACACATGGGTAAATAGCGTCTGGCAAGGCAACTACACCGGAATTGAACGTGCCAATTATACCGTTGAAGGTATTGAAGGCATGGCTGATTATGAGAAAGACAAAGAGCTGCAATCACTGGTCGGAGAAGCTAAATTCCTGAGAGCCTTGTATGCATTCAATCTGGTGCGTTACTGGGGAGATGTTCCCTTCAAAACGACTTCTACGAATGTAGACAAAAATGTCTTCCAACCACGTTGCAGCAGAGAAATAATCTACGACCAGATTATTGACGACCTGAATTTTGCCAAGACTCATTTATCGTGGGCTACCCCGGCCGTTACCCCGGAGAAAATCACCCAAGGCGCTGCACGCGGATTGCTTATGCGCGTACTATTGCAACGTGCCGGATACAGTCTTCAAATGAACGGAAGCATTACCCGCCCGGACGATGCCAAGCGCAAAGAATATTTTGAAGCTGTCATCGAAGAGTGGGAAGAGTTCAAAGCAAACGGCTATCATGATTTCTATCCCGAAGGTTACAGAGAGCTGTTCAAAGGTTTCTCGGCAGGAACACTTAACTCTGTAGAAAGCATCTTTGAAATCGCATTTTATAGTCCGGACGGAAATACAGGAGCCAAAGGCTACTGGGGGACTTACATCGGCCCGCTGGTTGCGCATCCCGGCATCTCCGTCACTGAAGTCAACCAGTTCATGGGACGTGCCAATGCGATGTTCCGGGTGGTTCCCGAATGGAAAGCATTCTTTGACGTACAGGAAGAAGACGCAGACGGTAATGTAATAACGGGGGACGAACGCCGTGACGTGATGATTTGCGACTATAAATACAACTGGGACAAAGAAATCTACAATCACGTGAAAGTGGTTAACAAGAACGGAAAAGACTGGTATCCCGGCAAATGGCGCCGCGAATGGATGCCTATCGGATACAAGAACCCGAACGTTACCGATGTCAACTTCTGCTATCTGCGCTATGCGGATGTCGTACTGATGGCAGCCGAAGCCTACAATGAAACGGGTGATACATCCGAAGCATGGAAACTGCTCAACAGCGTACGCAAACGTGCCGGAGCCAGAGAAATTACCACAGAAAATTACACCGAACTGATGAAAGAGAAAGTGTACAAACTCAACTTTATTTCCGATGCTGACGATGCCGGCAAGTTCCGTACGGCACTTTATTGGGAGCGTGGTTTTGAACTCGCTTTTGAAGGGCAACGTAAATACGACCTTATCCGCTGGGGAGTTATCAAAGAGGCATTAACCTTGTTCAGCAGCCGTTCATCAGTGAAGAGCTCTTATCCTGCCGGAGACAATTTCCAAAAGGGCAAACATGAGTTATTCCCTATTCCGCTGGACGAACTCCAGTTGAATCCGATGTTTGAAAGCAAAAACAATCCTAATTATTAAATAATACCATGAAGAAATTAATCAGCAGCATACTACTTTGTTGTCTGGTGTCCGGTGTACAGGCACAAGAGAAGCCGGCACGGATCAGACTTACGGACGTAACGCTTATGCACGAGATGCGTGCCACCCCGTCGCCGTTGGACAAAGCAACGGTGTCCGACCGTGCAGTCTCGTTCCAATGGCCTTTGCAGGCAGATATAGATACTTCCGAAGAAGTATTGGACGGAATGAAGTCCCGCAAGAAGAAAGTAGACAAGTCCCGTTTGAAATACCAGTTACGCTACTCGCAAGATGCAGCGTTGAAAAGTAATGTGATTCAGGAAGAGACCCGCTGGCCTTTCTTCAATCCGGAGAAAGATTTAGCTCCCGGTGTATGGTACTGGCAATACGGATATGTGAATGAAGGAGGAAAGACTCAATGGTCTTCCGTTTTGCAGTTCACGGTTGAAGCCCATCCGGACAGGTTCTGCCCGCCATCATTCAAGACGATGCAGGCAAACCTTTCCAAAAGTCATCCGCGTATATTGGTGCAGAAAGACCAATGGGCGGACTTTATGAAAAACAGCCGGTCGAAACCGGAGTACCAGTGGTATTTGGAACAAGCCGATAAAGTATTGAAGACTCCGATGCAGTCTGTCAATAACATCAATACCAAACTGGCTGACGGTCTGGACAACGCCATGCAACGCAGTGCCATGTTAACCAGGGAAAGCCGCCGCATCATCGATCAGGAAGAAGCCAATGTAGAGCTGCTGATACGTGCCTATCTGCTGACACAGGACACGAAATATAGCAAAGAAGCTATAAAGCGTGTGATAGAAATGGTCGGCTGGGATGAGAACAAAAATGTCATGGGCGACTTCAACGCTTTTACCATGCTTTCGCTCAGCTCATTGGCTTATGATTCATTCTACGACCTGCTGGACGAAGGGCAGAAGCAAACTTTGCTGAAAGAGATTAAAAAACGTGGCAGTGAATCCTACAATAACTTTAACAACCGGTTGGAAAATCATATAGCCGACAATCACGTATGGCAGATGACCCTGCGCATTTTCACATTTGCAGCATTCAGCGTGTACGGTGAGCTCCCCGAAGCAAATACATGGGCGGATTACTGTTACAACGTTTGGCTGGCACGTTTTCCCGGTCTGAACAAAGATGGAGCCTGGCACAATGGCGACGGTTACTTTGCGGTCAATTTCCGCACGCTTGTCGAAGTGCCCTACTTCTATACCACCGTCACAGGATTCAACTTCTTCAACGACCCGTGGTATCAGGGTTCCGTGATGTACACCCTCTTCCAGCAGCCCCCTTTCTCCAAATCAGCCGGCAACGGTAGCGGACACCAGGGAAATATGAAGCCGAACTCTATCCGTGTGGGATATGCCGACGCATTAGCCCGCATGACCGGCAATACGTATGCCGCCGATTATGTGCGCCGCATCGCCACTACTCCCGACTTCCACAAACGTTTCCTGACTTCCAAATCCGGCAGCCTGGCATGGTTCCGCCTGCAATGCGACAGACCGTTGCCCGAAGGCGAAGGGCTTGCCAATCTCCCGATGGGGTATGTTTTCCCGGAAAGCGGACTGGCTTCCTTTATGACCAACTGGGAGCGTGTGGGTGGAAACGCCATGTTCAGTTTCCGAAGCAGCCCTTACGGCAGTACCTCGCACGCCATTGCCAACCAAAACGCATTCAATACATTCTTCGGCGGAAGCTCGCTCTTTTACAGTAGCGGTCACCACATCGCATTTGTAGACAAGCATAGTATGCTTTGCCACCGTTCCACCCGCGCTCACAACACTATTCTGGTGAACGGCATGGGACAGCGTATCGGTACGGAAGGGTACGGTTGGATTCCCCGTTACTATATAGGCGAAAAAATCGGATACCTCTTGGGGGACGCTTCCAACGCTTACGGCGAAGAAATCTCCCCTATCTGGCTGGAACGCGGAAAAGAAGGCGGAATAGAATACACTCCTGCCAACGGCTGGGACAAGAACCACCTGAAAACTTTCAGACGTCACACCATCGCTTTAGGCAAGACCGGATTAGTATTCATCTACGACGAACTGGAAGCCGACGAACCTGTCACCTGGGACTATCTGCTGCATACGGTCATCCATCCGATGAATGTCACCAAGAAAGATAAGTTCGTACACATACAGGCTACCAACAAAAACGGAGCTTCCGACGCTTATCTTTTTTCAAGCGGCACATTAAAGACCGATACGACCAGCCAGTTCTTTGCTCCGGCTGTAAACTGGTTGCGCGCAGACGCCAAAGGACAGTTTGCCGCTTATCCCAACCACTGGCATTTCACAGCGACTTCCGAGAAACAGAAGACGTACCGTTTTGCCACCATTATAAACACACATCTTCTCTCCCGCCCTGTCGCCGACCCGGAGATACTTCCCGACGGACGCATCAAAGTGGGGAGCTGGATTATCAAGGTGAATGTCTCGGCAGAGGGTGCTCCTTCGTTTTTCATCCGCTCTACCCGGAAAGGGGAAGATGTAAACATCACCTATAAAGGCGGAGCGACGATAGTACGTGAAGACGGCTATGAAACGACTCTTGTAGACAAACGTCCGGAACTGGAAATCTAACCGATTATAAGAAACATATGAAAACAAAAAGATACTTAGTACAAGGATTCCTGCTGCTGTTCTGCTCCATGACAGCCATAGCCGGTTCTCCTTCCGAAGAACTGCAACATCCGCAGCATCCACAGAAACAGGAAGGTAAACGTCCGCGCATACAGACTTCCGCAAGCGAGAAAGAAATTGTGTTCAAACCCAATGCGGAAACGGGAAAAGTGGAGACAGCAAAGACCCAAACAGTCAAAGCCATCGGGAAGGAGCGGAAAGAAACGGCAGCCAAGCCTAAAAAGAAGCCTCATCCGAAGAAAACTTCCGAACGCTACCGGGCGTTCAAGACCAATATTGCTTATGATGCAATCGCCGTGCCGAATCTGGCTTTCGAGATACAATGCAGCGAGCATATTTCCGTAGAGCTTCCCGTCATGTTCAGCGGCTGGGACATCAGTGACAAACACGCAGTCCGTACTTTTGCCGTTCAGCCGGAAGGACGCTGGTGGTTGGAAAAAGCAGGGACAGGCCATTTCTTCGGTGTACACGCACACATGGCATTGTTCAACGTGAAATGGGACGAAAACCGTTATCAGAACACGGGGCGTCCGTTATTGGGCGCAGGTGTCAGCTACGGATACAAACTCCCTTTTTCCAAACATTGGGGAGCGGAATTTACCTTGGGAGCCGGCTATGCCAACATGAAGTATAATACCTATTATAATATAGACAACGGTGCTCTGATTGAAACAAAAAGCCGGAATTACTGGGGAATCACCCGTCTCGGTCTATCACTGTCCTATCATTTTTAAGCCTGTTTGATTATGAAAAAGAATACCTATATATCCATTATCCGCACGTTGGGCTGTTTGCTGTTACTGTCGGTTTTCGTAAGCAGTTGCCTTTATGAAGAACCGGAATTGACAGCCGACGGTGAACTCGGAGTAGACCCCACCGCTGTCAACATCATGACGAACCTGACACTGGAAACGTCGTTTGACCTCGTGAATGTGAATCGCGGTACACGCGCGGCAGCCACCACCTACTTGCATCGTTTTGTCGTTGCCGTTTACGAAGGCTCGCAAAAAGTAGCCGGTCAGGTTATCTATCAGGAGATGCAGAGCGGTGAAACAACTGTCAATATCCCGCTTAGCATGAAGTTACATGCCCGTAAGTATCAGCTTGCCGTATGGGCAGACTATGTGGAAAAGCCGGAAGAGGAAACTTATCAGACTTTCTATGATGCAACGGACATGGCATTCATACTACGTGCCACACCCTACAAGGGAAACTCCCGATACCACGACGCTTTCTACGGAAATACCCCATTGGATTTGAGTGCCTATCGCGACCAGTGGAACGTAACCGTTCCCGTAGATGTCAAGATGCTTCGTCCGATGGCATCGTACAACCTGATAGCAACGGATGTAGCCAAATTCCTGAAGAAAGTGGCCGACAAGGAAATCACCGGAAAAAGATTTACCATGACTGTCAAATACAACTACTATCTGCCCACAGGGTTTGATGTGTTCACCGGCAGACTGAAAAACTCTTTGCAATATATAGAGTACAATAAGACGGTTGACCTGGCAACTCTCCAGAAAGAGGAAAACAAAGAAGAGTTCAACATCGGTTTCGACTATCTGCTTATCAACAATGAATCCGCATCGTCCATCCCGGTGACTATCGAGATAACGAATGAGAGTAAAACCGTGGTAGCCCGTTACCAGAATCTGAAAATCCCCTATCAACGGAACAAAGAAACAAACATCCGGGGATATTTCCTGACAGCCAGTCCGGGTATCAGTTTCGACCCTGACTTCAACGACGAGGACATCATCATAGATGTAACTCCTATTGTAAAAAACAACTAATAATTATTATACACTTTAATCATTACCATTATGAAAAAGAACTTTGCCTATTTAGCGATTACGCTATTCATGGGATTATTCGCCTCATGTAGTCAGGAGAATGACCCAACTACTTCGGACAGCCGTAACAAGCTGGTCAATATCTCCGCCGAACTACCGAAGGAATTTGCCCAAACACGTGCCGTTCCGTCAGCAGACGAACATTACCTGCGTTGCATCCTCGAAATAACGAATGAAAACGGTGACCGGGTGTATAGAGAAGAGAAACTGGGAACTGAAGGCAATGCGGATAGTAAACTCTCCTTTACTTTTGCCCTTGAAGAAGCTGGTACGTACAACTACAAGATGTGGGCTGACTTTATTGAAGCCAACGGACAGGAAAAAGATCCTGTGACAGGCCGCTACACCGACAAGTTTTATAACACGGAAGACCTTACAAAGATTACAATCAAAGATCCGGCTTTGCTTTATAACACCGATGCGTGTGACGCATTCTCCGGCAACGGAACTTTCGAGAAAAGTCAGGCAACGTTAGAGAATCCGCTTAGTGTCACATTGATTCGTCCATTTGCCAAACTGATTGTATCGGACAAGAGTAAGGAGAATTTCGCTAAATGTACTTCTGTCAGTATCAGTCAGGAAATTCCTGGCGGATTCGATGTATCGACAGGTAAGATTTCTACGGAAACAGTGGAAGCCGTTCTTCCGGCTACTGCTCCTATCGGCACAGGAGAACAAGAAGGAGAAGGATTTGATTTAAGACTCTTCTCATGCTATATCTTTGCAGACAACGACGCTCTGGGAGAAATCGGACTGACTTTTGTAACTACCGACGGTGGCCGTACAGTCGCCATTCCCGCCAATGTGCCGGTGAAAAAGAACACACGCACACTGGTAAGAGGATACCTTGTAGCCGAATCACAAAACAACGGACAGATTGATACTGATTTCGGTGAATGGAATCCGGATATAGACGGAGGAGACGTTGAACCGACAGAACCGACTATCGACCCGAAAATTGGTGATTACTATTATAAGAACGGTGAATATTCTTCGGAACTGAGGACGGATGCCGAAAACCCATGTATCGGAGTTGTATTTGCCACTAAAGCTATAAACGGCGATGAAGCAAGCAATTATGGTGAATATACCCGTATCAAAGGATATGTGATGGCTTTGGAAAGCGCGCCGAGCAATACACGTAAAGAGTTCTGTGATAAAGCTATGAATGGTACAATTGATTTCACCGGTATGGAATTGGTAAAAACAGGCTATGAAAATACGAAAGCCTTTTTAGCGGACAGTCGCTATACAGACAACAGTACCTCTTATCCACTACTTCTCGACTTTATCGCATTCAAAGAAAAAACAGCCACTCCCGAAAAGTCCAGTGGATGGTATATACCTTCTATCGAAGAGTTAAAAGAAACAATGATTAAATATCACGGTTTCGAGGAAACTCCAGCCAACAATGTATTCGTTGAAGCCGTAAATGCCATAGAGGGTGCCAACCAGTTTGTTCACACTACATCTGCACGTTACTTACTTTCCAGCAGTATCAGTAATAAAACAATTACCCCTGTAACGTTAACCGACGGTGTATTAGATACCAATACCAGAACGCAGACAATATTTAATTCAGATCCGGAAAGAGCCGGCGTACAAGGACAAATCCGTTCTCTTCCATTTCAAGAATTCCGGCATGGATGACCGCCTTACTGACCGCGAAACGTTCCGCGAGTTCTCTCTCCGATGGAAGCTTCTGCCCCACAGACAGCCTGCCGGAGAGGATATCCTTTTCCATTTGCCGTATGAAGCTATCCTTCAGCGATAAGGTCTTTTGCTTTTTTACTTCCATCGTATCGTCTCCATCCCTCACAGCTCACTGTTCGCCGCACGCCGCGCGCCGCCCAATCCGCCTGCGCCGCCTCGACGGTCAGTCCCTGCTTCGCCAGCAGATCCTCGTGGTCAGCAAGGTTCGACGTCGTGAGCATCGTGTAGCTGTCGGGGACGGTCAGGGTCGCGGAAAAATCATCGTAGGTAAAATCAGCCGCCAGCGCGGGGACTGCCATCAGCAGCGCCAGCAGGAGCGTGAAGAGCAGCATCGGAAACAGTTTCCGCATCAGAAATCACCAGCCTTCGTTGGAAATACTCGTTCGGGTTCATTATACCATACTTTTCAGGCGCACACAAGGCACATTTTGTAACAATGTGGGCGTTCTTGTCCCATTCAGCGCCGCTTTTTCCGCTTGCGCGAGGGCAGACGGAACAGCACTTTGGCGACGCGGGCGCGAATGGCGGTGCGCTTGAGTGCGCCGACGCTTCGGCTGTCGTTGGAATTATCGCGGTTGTCGCCCATGACGAAGATGGACCCCTCCGGCACCGTCAGGGGAAATTCCGTCCCCTCGGCGGTATAGGTGGGTTCCCGGATGTAATCCTCCTCCAGTGCCTCACCGTCCACATAGACGATGCCCTCGGCAAAGTCGATGTCCACCGTCTGACCCTCCACGGCGATCACCCGCTTGACGATGGGGTCATCGTCAAACACGCCGTTTTTCCGCAGGATCACGATGTC
>OGOW01003153.1_pt1 | contig 12110 bp, 9 predicted proteins | sample 1552781 | NCBI WGS metagenome assembly OGOW01 (sample SAMEA2580145, study PRJEB22360) | human gut metagenome | biome: human gut; feature: human-associated habitat; material: faeces | place: Denmark | collected 2008/2010
GAAATGGCAGACAGCATTTTAGAGGATGCTGACGAGAACGCAGCAAGACAATTCTTTTATATTTTTTCACAAATGGAAGAATGGACGAAGAAGGGTATGTTGGAGCTTACTTTGGAAATGGTGTATGTAATTTTACGACTTTTTAATTATGGCGAAGAGACAGAAATGATTGCCGTCATTACCAATACAGTAGAACGGCAAAAGATGTTTGTCGAAGCGTTTATACAGTGCGGCAAGGAAATTTGCAGGAGTTATATGGAGTAAGGAAAACGAGGTGAGAAAATTGAAGAAAACAGAAGTAATCGCCATCTGTAATCAAAAGGGTGGCGTCGGGAAAACGACAACCGCAGTTAACTTGGGCGTGGGTTTGGCAAAAGAGGGGAAAAAGGTACTCCTAATCGATGCTGACCCGCAGGGAGATTTGACAACCTATTTAGGCTACTTTGATGGCGATAATCTTGATGTCACATTGGCAGACCTTATGCAGAAGGTAATTCGTGATGAGCCAATGACGGCAGGGGAGGGAATCCTACATCAAAGAGAAGGTGTTGACCTTGTGCCGTCCAATTTAGATTTATCGGCAATGGAGGTAAGTTTAGTCAATGCGATGAGCAGGGAAAGAATTTTGCACATTTATCTCGATAAGGTAAAAGAGAATTATGATTATGTCATTATTGACTGTATGCCATCACTTGGAATGCTAACGATTAACGCGCTTACAGCGGCAGACAAGGTCATCATTCCGGTGCAAGCACAGTATCTTCCGGCAAAAGGCATGACACAGCTGCTAAAAACGATCAGCAGGGTGCAGCGAAATACCAACCCAGCTTTGCGAATCAGTGGAATCTTGCTGACATTAGTAGACGGACGCACAAATCTGGCAAAAGAAGTGCGAAATGTGATAAAGAGTACCTATAGCAGTAAAATCAAGCTGTTTCAGACGGAGATTCCGGTCGCTGTATCAACCGCCGAATCACCGTCGCAGGGAGAAAGCATTTTTGAATATGATGCGAAAAGTCCTGTGTGTAGGGCATACGAAAAATTAGCAAAGGAGGTCAGTCATGGCGAAAAAGAAAGAACTCGCGATGAATCTTGCTTCGCTCGATGATTTATTCAGTGCGCAAGAGCAGCGCGAAGAAGATAGCAGAGAAAAAATACTGGAAATATCCCTATCGGAAATCAGTGAGTTTCCAAACCATCCGTTTCATGTGAAGATGGACAGCGAAATGGAAAAGCTGGTGGAAAGCATCAAGCAAAACGGCGTGCTGATTCCTGCGCTTGTTCGTCCGAAAGACGGTGGCGGGGACGAAATGATTTCCGGTCACCGAAGAAAGTTTGCAAGCGACCTCGCGGGAAACGAAACAATCCCTTGTATCGTGCGAAATTTGACAGATGACGAATCGACGATTGTAATGGTCGATTCTAATTTGCAACGTGAAAACTTATTGCCAAGTGAGAAAGCCTTTGCATATAAGATGAAACTGGAAGCGATGAGCAGGCAAGGACAGCGGACAGATTTAACTTCCACCCAAGTTGGGCGGAAGTTAGAGAGCGCAGAAATTATTGGTCAGGAGAGTGGAGATAGCAGAAACCAAGTGCGAAGATATATTCGCTTAACCTACTTGATTCCGGAACTATTGCAGCGTGTCGACGAGGGGACAATGGCAATGACGCCAGCGGTTGAACTATCGTACATTCCCGAAGATTTACAGCGAGAGGTTTTCGATGTTATGGAGCAAGAGGACTGCTCACCGTCCCACGCACAGACCAAGAAAATGCGAAAACTGCTCGAAAGTGGGAATCTTTCGCAGGATTCCATTCTGTCAGTCATGCAAGAGGAAAAGCCAAATCAAAAGGAGAAAATCACATTGCACGCGGATAAAGTTTCAAAATACATTCCAAAGAGCGTGCCGATTGGCGGGCGGGAGGCATATATCCTCAAAGCACTGGAGTATTACGCAAAAGCAAGGGAAAGGCAGCAGGAGAAAGCGCACAGAGAGGAGGAAAGATAAAACGCATAAAATCATTCCTCTAAGACTAAGACTAAGACTTTTATAAAACTTAGCCTACCGAAAAGAAAAATTTCCTTCTTCGGAAGGCTTTTTGACAAAGTCTTGGGGATATAGGGGAAAAGCACAGTTTCATCTTCAGCATGAAGAAACGGTTAAAAGGAAATACTGGAGAGCGCCATAGCAGGTAAAGGACAGCGATATGCATCGCAGTGTGCTTGAAAGCTGGTATCTGTGAAAAGGACGAGCAGTAGGCTGTGAAGGTGAAGCTGATGATAGAAAAATGCCACACGCTGAAAAAATACATTTCTCTTTTCTTTCGCTGCATGGTATAATCAAGAACAAGACAAGCATCTATGCCGCAACAGCGGTTTAGATACATATATGTCAAGAGGACGAAGTGAAAGCGGTTAGCCACTATCCGATATTTCTGCAATTACGGTGAAAAATCCGAATCGCACAGTAAAGGTGGTGGTATTATCTCTACATATGAGGAAATGATGATACTCTTAACGTTTACGTTAATTGTCATTCAGATTCTACAAATGATGAGAAAATAAATAGCCGCCCAACTTGTGAATCCGTGGCGGCTATTTATTAGCTCAAACTGTGGTTAACCGTTTTCAACGGTTTCCTCTTGGCTATATGATAACACTTATTCGCATGGTTTGTCAACGAGGAAATCCCCTCGGACAAGCAAAAAACAAGCATATTTTCAAAAAAGAAACCGATTTTAACGAAAAAAGCCCTTGCCGAAACGAAAATAGCGGCTGTAACGAGGGCAGATACGAAAGGAAAGGTATGGATATGAGAAAGAGATTTAGCAAAGCCCTGACACTGGTACTGGCTTTGACTGTGGTATGTACATCGTTTAGTTTTGCGTCTGCGGCAACGGCTACGAAGAAAGTGGTGGTCGGTACGCCGAAGATAACGTATGTGGGCTGCGGGTTTTACACGAATACTGAATCACATAGCCCGTCGCCTTCGTATCCTTTTTCCACTTTACAACCATATTTTTGGATTTTGTGGATTTTACGGATGCGATCCTGGTCTTTACCGGTTTTACTGTCAAAGTGATCGTTTTCTTTGCTTTTGGATATTTTCCTTTTGCAGCCGACGTAATCGTGATCTTAGTCTGTCCATATCCTTTGACTGTTACTTTTCCTTTTTTATCTACGGTAGCAACTTTCTTGTCTGCTACGCTATACGTCAGTTTTCCGCCGCTCTTGCTCTTTGCGCCAAGGGAAAATGCTTTGCAGCCGTAGGTTTTAGTAATGTTTTTTGCGGTGATCAGTTTGGAATTTTTATCTGTATTTCCGGCAGAATCTTTCTTCTTTACCGTAATCGTGATCACTTTCTTTGCCGCAGAATAATTCTTTGTCTCAGATGCAGTGATCGTAATATGCGCTGTTCCCACACCCGTCAGTGTTACCTTGCCTTTTGCATCCACCTTTGCAACCGATTCATTATCAGAAACATATGATAATTTACCGTCGCCGCTCGTCACAGCATCGATGGAAAAGGCTGCATCGCCATAGGTTTTTGTGAAATTTGATGCAATAATTATCTGATTGGTTCCTGTTATATCTGTTTTAATCTTATAACCCTGTCCATATGCATAACCATAAACATAAGAACCTTTCTCGCAGTGAATTGTAATATTATTTTTATTGCATCCAGCAAACGGCTCATATCTCAGATTACCAACAGCAGTTGAATAATCAACTATTTCTGTTACACTTGATGGAATAGTAATATCCGTAAGACCGGTGCAAAATTCAAATGCAAGCCTACCTATAGTTTCTACCCCATCTTTTATTATTACTTTTTTTAGTTCCGTGCAACCTCCAAACACACTCTCTTCTATAGTTTTTACACTTCCTGGAATTACCACACTTTTCAGACCGCTATGCGCAAATGCACAATATTCTATAGTTTCTACACTTCCTGGAATTACCACACTTTTCAGACCACTATTCTCAAATGCATGAGATTCTATAGTTGTTACACTCTCTGGGATACTGATTGCCTCTAATTTACTACATCCAAGAAATGCATCCACTTCTATACTTGTTATACCATCTGGAATGATTAATTCTCCTTTAAATCCTTGAGGACAATATAACACTTTAGTCCTCGATTTATCATATACAATTCCATCTATCGCCAGGTATGCCTGGTTATCACTGTCTATCTCAATCATTTCCAAAGAATAACATTCCCTACATATACTTCCAAAATCTATATTTCCCAAACTTTTGGGAATGGTTATTTTTTTTAATTTTTTACATCCTGAAAACCATCTTCCATCCTTGGTCAAAACTTTTGTAATCCCATTAGAAAAAGTAACATATTGCAATTCATTACAATCACTAAATATATCATCTCCAAAGTCAGTTACACTTGCTGGAATCACTACATTTTTCAAACCACTTTTCGCAAACGCACTATCACCTATACTTGTTACACTCTTTGGGATACGGATTGCCTGCAATTTACTGCATCCATAAAACGCAAGGTCTTCTATGCTCGTTATACCATCTGGAATATTAATATCTGTCAGACTGCTACAATATGAAAATGTGTCCCATCCTATACTTGTTACACTTTTAGGAATTTTTATGCTTGTCAGACTTGTACAGTCAGTAAATGCACTATTCCCTATGTTCTTCAACCCATTCGGGAGCATAATACCTGTCAAGCTGCTACATCCTTCAAATGCTTTATCCTCTATACTTGTTACACTTTTAGGAATACTTATGCTTGTCAAGCTGCTGCATTTTAAAAATGTACTCTCTTTTATTGTTTTCACCCCATTTGAAAGCACAACACTTTTTAGGCTGCTACACTCAGCGAAAGCACGTTCTTCTATATCCGTTATTCCATCCGGAAGAGTGATACTACTTAGATTCGTACAACCGGCAAAAGCTGCGTTTCCTATACTTGTTACTCCCTTGGATAATTCAATACTTTTCAGACTGCTCCACGCAAATGCGCACTCTCCTATACTTGTTACACTTTTAGGAATACTTACACTTGTTATACTATCGCAATCATAAAATGCGTCATCTCCTATACTTGTTACTCCTTTCGGGATCACAATATCCCCGCCAGGTCCTGTATATCCTGTCAGCACACCATCCTCAATGATAAATCCATTTTTGTCTGCCTTGGCATCTGCTGTTTTGTCAGCATCCCCAGTTATTGCTTCCTCTTCTGTTTCTGTGACCTCAATCTCCGTTGTTGCTTCTTCCGTTTCTGTTGGCACCGCCTCTGTCGCTAATTCTTCTGTCAGCCGTTCCTCATTTGCCTCCGTTGCTGCGATTTCCGACGGCTGGTTCTCTTCTGTCTCTGTTACCGCAGTTTCAGTCGTCTCCTCCACTTCCGTTACCGCAGACTCCGTCGCTAATTCTTCCGTCTCTGTTTCTGCAGGCACTTCTGTCACATCTGCTGCTTGCGCGCCCTGCACCATTGCAGGACTGACATTTCCAAGCAGCATGGCTGCCGTCAACACGCCGATTAACATTTTTCTCTTTCTCATGCTTTTCCTCCGTTTGTAATATAATTGTGTTCATTTTTTTAAATTGCACTATGGTTATTATATTATGCAAACTAGCAGTTTGCAATAGCATTATTTTAGTTTGTTTATTGTTTGACATATTATGTATAAACTTATCAGAAAGGAGATTTGCCATGACATCGAAACACGAACAGGAATTTAAAATGATCGGTCTTAATATTGCTTACTTTCGAAAATTGAAGGGTATCAGCCAGATGAAATTAGCAGAAACAATCGGTATCAGCCGTACTCATATGAGCAATATCGAAGCCCCCAACATGCCAACCTCCGTTTCTCTTGAGACACTTATGGATATTGCGGACGCACTTGATATCCCGGCATACGTACTGTTATCCTTTCACTCAGATATTGAGATTGATACACCTTCTGTTTAATTAACTGCAAATCTGTCACACCTGATTTTTCTGATTCAAATGATTTCCACCCACAATACGCATCCTATTTTCCAGATACATTCTGCTTGTCTGTTATGATGTTTTTATGTTATACTACATCTATCGCAATTCGATTTTATTTCCATAAAATCATTTTCTGAATACCACTCTTTTTCATTCCGGCATTTCGCCAGCTATTTCAGAAAACTATTGTGAAAAACACCTAAATTTTTTATAATTAAAGGAGAAAACTACATGGGGAAAAACAAAAGAAAACGCAGTCACACAAAACATGTTTTTGTGCAGAAGAAGTACCGGGATGCCTTATTCCGCAGAATTTTTAATGAGAAACCGGTTTTGCTGGAACTGTACAATGCCCTGAATCAGACAGATTACGATGATGCAGATGAACTGATCTTTTACACGATCGATGATGTGATCTATCTCGGATATAAAAATGATGTGTCATTTATCGTCCGAGGCACGCTGAATCTGTATGAGCACCAGAGTACCTTAAACCCAAACATGCCGATCCGCGGACTGATCTATTTCGGCAAACAGTATGAAAGCTATATTAAACAAAATAACCTGAATATTTACGGGAAAAAACTGCTTTCACTACCGTTTCCCCAGTTTGTTATTTTTTATAATGGGGTTGAACCGTTGGAAGATAATAAAGATTACATAGAGCTGCATCTTTCAGATGCGTTTATATGTGCTGAATCAAACCACCTGACAACAAATGCTGCACCCAGACAGCCAGTCGTTACTACTGATATGCCTGTTTCTGATATTGATGTCCCTGACTCCGCTGCGCAAAATACGTCCAGCCCCATCAGCACCCGCCCCTGCTTAGAGTGCACTGCACGGGTTTACAACATTAATTATGGACACAATCAGGAATTAATGGCACGATGCCGGACTTTAGAGGAATATTCTATCCTGATTGGCAGAATTTCTTCGAAGGTCAGAAACGGTATTCCATTAGAACAGGCAGCGGATGCCGCTGTACAGGAATGTATCAGGAACGGTATCCTAAAGGATTTTCTCACCAAACACAGATCGGAGGTCGTTGGTATGTTATTGGAAGAATTCGATATGGATGAGTATATTAAGATGGAACGCAGGGACAGCTATGCGGATGGACATGAGGATGGCTTAGCGATGGGTTTAGCAGAGGGTTTAGCGGAGGGCAAACGTCTTGAGCAATTACACATCATCCACAACATGTTCCAGGAAAATATTCCTGCACAAAGCTGTGCTAAGTTGCTTGACAAGGACGTTACATTTATCAGCAAAGTGTATTCTCTATGTCAGGCTCACCCTGACTGGTCAGATGAAGATCTTTACAATTCACTAAAAGAAAATTAAACTCATTATTTCAAACGACAGACTACACACTCCACGCATATTCTATTTTCAAAAACACCTGTAATTACATGCCCAACAACATATAATTACAGGTGTTTTTATTACTGAAATATTTCTTTTTTACAGATCACATAGGAAATCCCTGCCACAACCACTTCCGTGATCCAGAACGCATGCCAGACGCCCGCAGCCCCCAATATTTTACTCAAAATAAATGCCAATGGTAAAATAACTGCTATGTACCTGAGCACAGAAATTACCAACGATTCTTTTCCCTTTCCCAGTCCTTCCAACGCACCTGATACCGTGACGGAGACCGATGACGCAATAAATCCAATGCTGATCAGACGAAGCGCCTCTTTTCCAAATTGTATCGTCTCCGGATTACTGGTAAACAATCCAATGAGCGTCTGCGGCACTGCCATACAAAGTATCGTTCCGATCACCATGACCCCCGCGATCAATACCAGCGCTGACCGGAAAATTTCTCTGACACGTTTTGACTCTCCCGCACCGTAGTTATATCCGATCAGAGGACGCATCCCCTGCACGACACCATTTCCTGTCAGATATAAAAATGTCTGTAATTTAAAATAAGCCCCAAGTACAAGTACATAGCTGGCAGAATAAACCGCAAGAATCGCGTTGAGTGCAGAAACCTGTACGGACGGCAGCGCAATACTCAATGTTGCCGGGACGCCGATCGAATACATTTTCCTGCTAAGTTCCGCTTCCGGTTTCATATCTTTCCATCTTATCTTTACCGGAATCGGTTTAAAAAAATAAAACAGCAGATAGCTGACAAGAGAAGCCATCTGACCGATCCCGGTTGCGATAGCAGCTCCCCGGATCCCCATTTCAGGAAAGAAACCAATTCCAAATATCATAAAAGGATCTAAGATAATATTGGTCACACAGCCGATCAGCATACAAAGCATGGACGTTTTCATGCGCCCTGCCGACTGAAAAATCTTTTCAAAACAAAGACCTGCCGCATTGGGTACTGCAAAAAGAAATACGATCTGCGCATATGCCGCGCCCATGTCTATGATCGACCTTTTATCTGTAAACATTGCAAGAAAAGGTGCTGCGGCTGCAATACAGACTACCGCTAAGATCAGTCCGTGGATCATATTAAAAAGTGTTCCCAGCGACGCTGCTTTATCCGCCGTGTTCTGCTTTTGTGCTCCAAGAAAATATGCGATTGTCGCATTGATTCCGATTGCAAATCCGATAACAACTGCATTGACCAGATTCTGCAATGGGAACACCAAAGAAAGTGCCGTCATCGCATCTTCGCTGATGCGCGCCACAAAATAACTGTCAATGATATTGTAGAGCGCATTGACTAACATGGAAAATGTCATTGGCAATGCCATGGAGATCACAAGCGGCATGACCGGTTTTTCTTTCATAAAATTCTGGTTCATTTTTCATTCCTTTCGTTTCATGACATGAGGACACATCGTGGTTTCAGACTTCTTAATTGGCAGATTCCACAAAACCGGGACTGCTTATGTGCAATCTGACAACAAAAAAACGCCACACAGTTGCAAATCATTGCAGCTGTGTGGCGAAAAATAGAGTTCATCACTCAAGAAAAGTCCACTCCATAAAATGGTTTTGGAACTATATTATAACCAGTAAATTTTATTTCTGTCAAGTAAATCTTATTTTGCAATATCAATACGCACCAGTGCTTTGCGAAGTGCAAATTCAGCACGTTTGACATCGATTGCCTCTGTCCGGTGGGCAAGCCGTTCCTCGGCACGCTGACGCGCAGCTTCAGCACGGTTCTTGTCGATCTCATTCGGCCACTCTGCAATCTCTGCAAGAAGTGTTACCTTATCCGGCAGAATTTCCGCAAAGCCGGAATGTACTGCCGCGATCACGTCATCTTCACCCGTCTTGTGGATCTTTACGATGCCGGGTGCTAACACGGTCGTGAGCGGAATATGCTTTTTATACACACCGATCTCACCGGAGGCAGTGGTAAACTCGATCATATCACCCTCACCTGTATAAAAAACACGATCCGGCGTAATGATCTCTACCTGAAAGAGTCTGTTTTCTTCTGCCATACACACCCTCCATTATTACTGCATCTTTGCGCGGACATCATCGATCGTACCTGCATTTAAGAAATAACTCTCCGGTACATCATCATGCTTTCCTTCAAGAATCTCCTTAAATCCGCGGATTGTCTCTGCAATCGGAACATATTTTCCATCCAGACCGGTAAACTGTGTTGCAACGAAGAACGGCTGGGATAAGAATCTCTGTACCTTTCTTGCACGGCTTACAACCAGTTTATCATCCTCGGAAAGCTCGTCCATACCAAGAATTGCAATGATATCCTGCAATTCTTTGTATTTCTGTAAGATCTCCTGCACACCGCGGGCTACCTCAAAGTGCTCCTGGCCAACGATACGCGGGTCTAAGATACGGGAAGTAGAACCAAGCGGATCCACTGCCGGATAAATACCGAGCTCTGCGATAGAACGCTCAAGTACGGTCGTTGCATCCAGATGTGCGAATGTAGTTGCCGGAGCCGGATCGGTCAAGTCATCCGCAGGCACATAAACTGCCTGAACGGAAGTGATAGAACCGTTCTTTGTAGATGTGATACGCTCCTGCAGAGCACCCATCTCTGTCTGTAATGTCGGCTGGTAACCTACGGCGGAAGGCATACGTCCTAACAGCGCGGATACCTCAGATCCTGCCTGTGTAAAACGGAAAATATTGTCAATGAAGAGCAATACATCCTTACCGCCTTTATCACGGAAATACTCTGCCATCGTAAGACCTGTTAAGGCAACACGCATACGTGCTCCTGGCGGCTCGTTCATCTGTCCGAACACCATGGTGGTCTTATCGATAACTCCTGATTCTTTCATTTCATAGTAAAGGTCATTTCCCTCACGGGTACGCTCACCAACGCCGGTAAATACGGAATATCCACCGTGCTCGGTTGCGATATTGTGGATCAGCTCCTGGATTAAAACGGTTTTACCTACACCGGCACCACCGAACAATCCGATCTTACCACCTTTCTGGTAAGGGCAGAGAAGATCTACGACCTTGATACCTGTCTCTAACATCTCCTGGGATGTTGCCTGTTCCTCAAATGCAGGAGCAGGTCTGTGGATCGGCCATTTTTCCACGCCGGCCGGAGGATCGATCTCGTCGATCGGATCTCCTAATACATTAAACATTCTGCCCAATGTATTCTCACCTACCGGCACACTGATCGGTCCGCCGGCTGCAACTGCATCCATGCCGCGGACTAATCCATCGGTTGATCCCATTGCGATACATCTGACTGTATCATCGCCCAGATGCTGGGAAACCTCAACGGTCAATTCTTTTCCCGCCTGATCGCCTCTTAACGGGATACGAATCGCATCGTTGATCTCCGGCAGATTGCCCTCTGTGAATTTAATATCCAGAACGGCACCGATAATCTGGGTAATCTTACCGATATTATTTGCCATCGCTTCTTTCTCCTTGTAATCAAATTTTGTGCTGCTGTCTTTTTATTCGATTGCAGATTACCTGCAGCTTCATCTGCTTATCCAGAGATTGCCGACGCACCGGCAATGATCTCTGTTAATTCCTGTGTAATCGAGCCCTGACGTGCCCGGTTGTATTTGAGCGTCAGATCACTGATCATATCCTCTGCATTGCTCGTTGCAGAATCCATTGCCTGCATTCTGGCACCGTTTTCACTGGCAACTGCCTCCACAAGTGCCCCGTAAAACAGGCTTGTAACGTATTTTGGAATGATCATATCAAGTGCTTCTGTCTCATTCGGCTCATAATTCATCAGAACGTTTGCCTCTGCTGCTGCACCAAGTTCTTCTTCATCAAACTCGATCGGTAACAGCTTCATCAGCTTCGGTTCGTGTACGACTGTATTTTTAAAATGTGTATACACCAGATAAATCTCGCCGATCGTGCCATTGGTGTAATCCGCAAGCACCTTCTTGCAGAGTTCTGCCGCATCATCATAAGACGGGGACTCAATGATATAGGAGTCATCCTCTTTGATATGATAGCCGCGGCGTTCTAATACCTCGCGTCCCTTTCCACCGATGGCATAGATCTCTACATCATCTTTGGAAAAGTCACTTCCCGTAACCAGCTTGATCAGATTGGAGTTGTATCCACCGGCAAGTCCACGGTTGGATGTGATCACAACGATCGCTTTCTTTGTGGAAGTACCTTTTTTCAGATATGGATGATCGATCCCACCTGATCTTGCAAGCATGGAAGTAACGGTCTGGTACATATAGTTCGAATATGGATTCGTCTGTTCTGCCCTGCTTTTTGCTTTCTGCAGTTTTACGGTTGAAACAAGCTTCATGGCTTTTGTGATCTGCTGCGTACTCTGTATGCTGCTTTTTCTTCGTTTAATGTCCCTCATTGAGGCCATAACAACTTCCTCCTTTTTTTGGCGAAGTCCTGCTTGTTACGCTTATTTCAAGAAATCTGCCTTACATTCTTCGATTGCTTTGACGAGTTTTGCCTCGGTCTCATCACTGATGACTTTCTCTGTGCGGATTGCTTCCGGTACATCCGGATATTTGGTATCCACATACTCAAACAGTGCTTTTTCAAACGGTAAAACCTGTTCTACCGGAATATCCAGAAGGTATTTTCTGGTTGCAGCATAGATGATGATGACCTGTTTTTCAACCGGCATCGGCTGATACTGCGGCTGTTTTAACATTTCACGGATTCTGGCACCCTGTGCTAACTTCTCTGTCGTATCGG
>OGOW01003157.1_pt1 | contig 12098 bp, 14 predicted proteins | sample 1552781 | NCBI WGS metagenome assembly OGOW01 (sample SAMEA2580145, study PRJEB22360) | human gut metagenome | biome: human gut; feature: human-associated habitat; material: faeces | place: Denmark | collected 2008/2010
CAGCAGCAGCGCCGGCTCATAGTCCTTTTGGATGGCGAGGTAGATGAGCGCGAAGCCCACGAGGTACATCACGCCTTGCTGCCACGTCACGGCTCGAAAGCCGTCAAGCAGAAAGCTCATAAATGCAACACACTCCTGTATCATAGAATTGGTTTTGGGAAAAGAAAAAGCCTCTTACCGTCGGACGGCTGCAAAGACGCCTTCGGTAAAAGTCTCGCCATTTCATGAGCGGACCGGGGGCGCAGCCCCGTGATGACGACCCGCCCGACGCCGCAGCGGCGTTGGCTACTCCCTTATTCCTTTCGGTATCATAGCATACGAAGCGTCCTGTGTCAAACCAATTATTGCCGTTTCGTAAACTTTTTTGCGCCCTCTTTACTATTTAGGCGAAATCATATAGAATAAAAGCAATTTTGATAGAAAGTGTGATGGATCTTGCAGAATTTCATTTATAAGCTTCGCTGCGCGATGGCACGCTTCATGTACGGTCGAAACGGCGCCGACCAGCTCTGCTGGGCCTTGTTTATCGCTGAGTTGGTGCTCAGCCTGCTGCCCGCCTTGGTGCCGGGGCAGGCATTTGCCGCCTTTATCCACTATACCACGCTCTTTTTGTGCGTATATCTGCTGTTCCGTATGTTCTCGCGCAACCTCGAAAAGCGCCGTGCGGAAAACGCAAAATTCATGCAGTGGTGGGGGCCGAAGCAGAGCGCCCTGCGCGGAGCGAAGGCCCGCCGCGCCGACAAGGCGCACAAGTACGTCCGCTGCTCCTGCGGCGCATACTGCCGCGTGCCAAAAAACATCGGCAAGGTCGAGCTCACGTGCCCGAAGTGCGGCAAGAAAAAGGTCGTCAAAACGTGAAAGAAAAAATCCGTCCCGCGGGACGGATTTTTTTGTAAGAAAATCAATTCTCCGCCGTCTTATAGGCAGAAGGGGGTGAGGGCGCTGACGAAGTTTGAAGAGGTGTACGCCGTGTACTTCGACGACGTATATCGGTATCTGCTTTCGCTGTCCGGGAGCGAGAGCGTCGCCGAGGAGTTGACGAGCGAGACGTTTTTCCGCGCGATGGACGCCCTCGACCGCTTTCGGGGCGAGTGCAGCGTGCGCGTCTGGCTCTGCCAGATCGCGAAGAATCTCTATTATTCGCACCTGCGGCGCGAAAAGCGCCTTGCCCCGCTCGAAGACTGCCAGATCGCCGAGGAGAGCCACGAGGAGGAGTTAGAAGATCACAGCGAGGCCGCGCGCATCCAGGAATTGCTGCACGCGCTTAGAGAGCCGTATAAGGAGGTCTTCATGTGGCGCGTGTACGGCGAGAAGAGCTTCCGCGACATCGGCGCGCTCTTCGGCAAGACGGAAAACTGGGCATGCGTGACGTATCACCGCGCCAAGCGCATGATCCGCGAGGGATTGGAGGACGACTGAAATGGACAAAACTTGCAGCATCGTGCAGGATCTTCTGCCGCTCTACGAGGAGGATATGCTGCGCGAGGAGACGAAGGAATTTGTGGACGGGCATTTAGCGCAGTGCGCGGCCTGCCGCGCCGAGTTTGACGCGCTGAAGGCGGACGTGAAGCCCGCGCCCGTCAGTGCGCAGCCGCTGCGCGACTTGAAGCGGCAGCTTCGACGCAGGAAGCTGACCGCCGTGCTGCTGGCTGTCACGCTTGCGCTGACGCTGGCGACGGCGGGATTCGCGTACCTCACCGCGCCGCAGTATTTGCCGTACAGCGAGACAGAGTGGGCGATCTCGCGCTCGCCCGGCGCGCTCGCAGACGACGGCTCGGCAGACGACGGCTCGGCAGCGGATGGGCTTTCTGATCTCAGCGGCGCGGAGAGCATCGCCGTCAGCCTGCTCGTGCCGGTCTCCGGCGCAGAGGTCACGAACACGCAGGACCCCAACAGCGGCAAAACCATCTACTTCATCACCGCATGGCGCACGCCGCTCGACACATGGCGCGGCGCATTCGACAAAACCGGGGGCGCCCCGAACACACACAGCGCAAATGATCGCACACAGCGCGAGGCGGACACACTGCAAGGCGTGCTCGCCAAGGCGGAGTCCGCGCGCACGCTCTTCACGCTCGACGCCGCGAACTGTGCGGCGGTCTACTATTCCCAGAACAACGGTCAGGACGACGTGCTGCTCTGCGGCAGCATGAACGGCGGCATCATTTCTCTGCCGCGGCTGGCGTTGGGCTATTACGTTTTGCTATCGTTAGCGCTCCTTATTACGCTGGGTATTGCATTTTTCGCCTGCCGCAGGAAGAAAACGGGCAAAGCGCTCGGCTATCTCGCGCTGATTCCCGCGAGCTATCTTGCCGGTCATCTACTCGTCAAGGGTTTCACGACGACGAGCTACCAGATGCAGCGCGACTTCTCGCTCATTATCTTCGCCGCCGCGCTGATCTACGCCGCGGTCATGCTGGCGATCAACCTCTGGCGGCAGAAGCGGGAGAAGGTGTAAAACAAAGAGGAAGAGACGCGAATGCGTCTCTTCCTGTTTTGGCGCAGCGGGAGGGATTCGAACCCTCGTGAGGTTTCCCTCAAACTGATTTCGAGTAATTTCGAAACTGTTCCACTTAGGCGTCACATCGAAGCAGTACACGGTAGTTACTATGCCTTGAACCCGTTGAAAAATCAGGACTTTTTGAGTATTTGATACAAGAAAAACAGGGGTGGCAGGCGCTTTCGCATTTTCCGAAAAATGCGAGCAAAAATGGACAAAGGATAGAAAATAGGATAGACCACATTTCTGAGAATCATTGGTTTTCTCTGCTGTCGGCAATCACCAGAAGGGAGAACTGAAATGGATCTGCTGACCTATTATTCGGATCTTGCAGTAGCATATCCGGAGTATATTACACAAAAGCAGTTTTGTGAAGTGTGCGGGATATGCCACAAGACTGCATATAATTTAACCCGGCGCGGAGAAATCTCATATGAGATAGTAGATACCCCTACCGGGCGTATTCATCACATTAAGCTCACAGATGCACTTGCCTATCTTTACAAAAAGGATACGCTTTATGGAAATGATGAAAATGTAAATCGGCAAATATATGAGGTGCTGCAGGCACATTTTTCATACCTGCCCGATCTCCTTCGGACACAGCAAATCAGGGAACTGACAGGGTTCTCAATGACCGCTATTCAACGCTGGGTACTCGAAAAGCGTATTACTGCCATACTCGGAAGAAAAGGGTGGAATATTACAAGGGATTCGCTTGTAACCTTTCTTTCGTCGTCCTATTGCCTACGCGGAAATAGAAAACCCAAAAAATTTCAAGCTCTGTTGCAAAAGTGTACCGAGCAATTAAAAATTTGAAATCTCAGGGCAGGGATTCCCCTGCCCTTTTATATCCCATAGAATGTGAGGTGAACGCTATGGCCTTATCCCTGCCCTATTACTATGGACATTCTGGCGAACAATACGCTTTCTTTCGCATTCCAAAACTGCTAATCACCGATAGTCGGTTTGATGGCGTTTCCTCTGATGCAAAGCTGCTGTATGGACTACTGCTTGATCGCATGGAGTTGTCCTATCGGAACGGTTGGGTTGACGACCAAAATCGTGTCTTTATCATTTTTACGGTAGAAGAAGTTATGGAAACCTTGCGCTGTCGCTCTGAAAAGGCGGTGCGGCTATTCGCAGAATTGGACAGCAAGAAAGGTATTGGTTTGATTGAACGAAAGCGGCAAGGACTTGGAAAACCGGCTATCATTTATGTGAAAAACTTTGCCGGCGATATATCCTGAATAAATCGAAAGTCCAGACTTTCGATTTTCGAAAATCATAGATATGGCCGGAATCTGCGCTTCTGTGACTTTCGGTTTTCGAATTTCTTGACTTTCGAAAATCGAAATCTAATAAGACTGAGATATAGCAAGACTGAGAATAGAAAGAATACTACCCGAAAAAAGAATAACCGTAAGAAGCAACAGCTTTGTTAGAACAGGGGCCGCAAGGCTCCTTTTTTGTTGGAGGAGGTGTCCCATTGAAAACAATCGCACTGGCAAATCAGAAGGGCGGCGTGGGTAAGACCACCACAGCCGCCAGCCTCGGCATTGGTCTTTCTCGGCAAGGTAAAAAAGTCCTGCTGATCGACGCCGATGCACAAGGCAATCTCACGCAGATGTTGGGCTGGCCGCAGCCCGACGAATTATCCCCAACGCTCTCCACGCTGATGGAGAAGATCATCGCGGAGCAGCCCATCACCCCCGGTGAGGGTATCCTGCACCACCAATCCGGCGTCCACCTTGTCCCCGCCAATATCGAGCTGTCGGCACTGGAGGTCACGCTGGTCAACACCATGAGCCGGGAAACGGTGCTGCGGCAATATCTGTCCACCGTGGCAGACCGCTACGATTACGCGCTCATTGACTGTATGCCGTCCCTCGGTATGCTGACCATCAACGCCCTGACTGCGGCGGACAGCGTGATTATCCCCGTGCAGGCGCAATATCTCCCCGCAAAGGGGCTGGAACAGCTTTTGCGAACCATCACCCGCGTCAAGCGGCAGCTCAACCCGAAGCTTGAGGTGGACGGCATTGTGCTGACGATGGTGGATAGCCGCACCACGCTGGCGCGGGAGATCAACGCGCTTGTCCGTAAGACCTACGGCGGTCATGTGTTCGCAAGCGAAATTCCCCGGTCCATCAAGGCAGCGGAGATCAGCGTGGAAAACAAAAGCATTTACGACCATGACCGCAGTGGCAAGGCGGCGCTGGCGTATGAAAATCTGACGAGGGAGGTGTTGAGCCTTGGCAAGCAAATTAAGCGGCATCGAACTGACCCGGTACGATGACCTGTTCAAAACGGACGCGGAGCGAGAAGCTGACCGGCAGGAGCGGATTCAGATCGTTCCTGCCTCAGAAGTTTTTCCATACTCCCGCCAGCCATACACCATTGACCGGCCCACGCCTGATTTGGTGCGGCTCATGGACAGTATTGAGCATATCGGCATCGCTGAGCCGCTGATCGTCCGCCCCCGTGATGCTGGCGGATATGAGATCATTTCCGGCCACCGGCGCGATTACTGCGCGAAGGCTGTGGGATTGGATACCCGCCCCGTCATCGTCCGCAATTACAGCGACGAGGAAGCGGACATCCTCGTGGTGGACTACAACATCAACCGCGAGGACCTGCTGCCCAGTGAGAAAGCCAAAGCCTACAAGCTGAAGCTGGACGCCATGAAACGGCAGGGGCAGCGAACAGATTTAACTTCTCTCCAACTTGGAGAGAAGTTAGGAAAGAAAACATCGGTAAATTCTCGCTGAGCAAGCAACTGACAATGTAACTTCAATCCAGCGATATGTGCGCCTGAATAAGCTGATCCCTCCGTTGCTGGACGCAGTGGACGCAGGAACGCTCAAGTTCGTTCCCGCGGCGGATTTCCTCTCCCACCTGTCCGAAAAAGAACAGACCTACCTCTTGCTGGTCATGGAGCGCGACGAAGTGTCCCCGTCGCTGGGACAGGCCCAGCGACTCAAGCAGCTCAGCGCCGAGGGCAAATTGGAAAACAACATCATCGACCTCATCATGCGGGAGGAAAAGTCGCTGGAACGCAAGGTCACGATCCGCAACGACCGTCTACAAAAATACTTTCCCTCCAGCTACACCCCAAAGCAGATGGAGGATGTCATCATCAAGCTGCTGGAGGGCTGGCACCGCAAGCGCCAGCAGGAACAGGCACGATGAGGAGGTGCAGCTATGCGACGAAATGAATTACCTGATACCTGTTTTTCCGTTCTGCCTTCTACCGGGCAGCTTATTATCATCAAAAAAAGCGAGAGTGGCTACTATCCCTCCGAATGGGATACCGGTAACCGCGAGGAAAACCGTGACATCGCCAGCAGTCATAATGCGCGGCGCGGCATCACGGACATTCAGGAGGCCACCATGCTGGCAGGTTCCATGTTCGGCTGGAACACACCGGGCGCAAACCCGCAATGGTATTTGGACAACGCAAGATATGTGAATTCCAACATCGTCCAAGGCCATATCAAAGACCCAATCATGAGCGTGTACTATCCCGTCAGCAGTTTCTTACTGTGCTATGAGATCATGGGCAAACAGCACTTTTATCTGCCCATGGACAAACTGCCGCAAGAGCTGATGGGCCAAAGGTCGCAGTTCATCATGCTGCCGGATATGGTATGTGGAGTACCGGTCATGCCGGTGACAGCGACTTTTGCACAAAACGAGAGCTGCACCGTCCAGTTGGAGCGCGGCTGCTATGTAGCGGGCGAAGCAGTCAATCAGGAATACCACATCACCGCCCGCGTCCGCATCGGCAGTGCCGAGTTTGTCATGGGCGAATGCAGCAAAGCTCCCGATCCGTTTGTGACATGGGTGAGAAACTGCAAAAATGATGGAGATGGCCCACCCAATTACTTTTGGGGACATTACAGAAGCTATCGCGCCGCCGCTGTTGAAGATTTCTGTGAACGGGCAAATGATGAATACAAAAAGCAACAAAATCGCATGGTGCAGCAGGAACAAAAGCGCACCACGCCGAAAAAAGAAAGAGGTGCAGCACGATGATTGACCGTGAGCCGGTAGACATTATGGGCGTTACCGCCTTTCCAAACCCTAACAAGGATGAGCGTGTGATCCGCTTCATCGACAGTGAATACCACACGCTCTTTACCATCAAGGACGGGGAAAGCATCGTCATTACCCGCTTTGACGGTGAAAAGATGGTTTTCCCTTGCAAGTACATTGACGATTGCCATGTCTGCATCGGTAATTCTGCCTATCATATCTGCGAGTTTGCAGAAATGCAGGAACGCAATGGCAATATCTATGTTCCCAGAACGCCGAAAATCAGCGCTGAGATCGGCACCTATGAAATCTACCAAATCCATGCAATCGCTGATGTAGACTACTGTTTCCGGCCTTATGCAGAGGTAAAGGGAAAACTCCAGAACGCTGATTATCAGCGTTCTTACGCCGGTATGTACGCAAAGGAAAATTCGCTGGAGCATCTTTGGACAAAGCACAACAGCGACCACCGCCCCTTTGCCCGTCGGATGCATTCCCTGTCCGTAAGCGATGTGGTGGTACTGACACAGGCTGGAAAGAAAACTGCCTACTACGCAGATACCATCGGTTTCAAGGAGGTCCCGGAGTTTTTGGCACAACAGAGAGTGCAAAAGAAACACAAAGAACGAGGTGAAGCCAGATGAACTATGACGCACAGAAGGTGACCTATCAGGAGGTCACGATTTTTGACCGACCGGCATTGTTTACAGAATGCCGCATTGACCAAGCTACCGTGCCGGAGGGCGTATATCGCTACGAGCTGCGCCATGGCGATGCAGATTGGGGTGAGCCGATAGAACTGTCACGGAGTCTCATGGTCAACTTCTATGGCACCGTTCTCACCCGCGAGCCGTTCCAGCTTCCCATTGATGGGTGGATTCCAATGGAGAATGACAGCCTTTCCTTTCTGGATGGTGAGTGTCGCACCCTTTCGGAATTTCAGCAGAAGTATCCCACCAGCGAGAAAGATGTCATTGACTTTTACAGCGTCAATGAGCCTGCGCTGCACGCTCTCTATTTCTCCCGCAGCGAGGAACAGGACAAGTCTGCGGGCTGTGTGGGACACCTGCGTGGTGATTTTGGCAGCGGCAAGCAGTTTTACACAACATGGTGGCCCCACCAGCAAGACGCACTGAATACGCCTGAGTTTAAGGCCGATATTGACCGTACCATAAACTGGTTGCGGGAACAGCCGGACTCCCCGCTGCGGGACTTCGACAGCATGAACCGCTACTGCAACCGGTATGAGCAGATCTGCGCCATCAAGGGTGCGTTGCTTCCCTCTTGCGGCTTCATGGTAAAAACAAAGCGGTATGTGTATATGCTCCGCTGTACGCCGGTTAAAGGTGATTACCAGTTTTATATTTACTGTTACCAGCGGAAACCGTTTGAAAAGGCCCAAAAAGAGCAGCAAAAGAATGACCGGCTTGCAGCAAAAAAGCGGGCGGAGCCGGAGAGATAGGAGGTGTTTCCGTGCCGACCAAATTTCAGTTCATCACCGAACTGTACGACCAGACCGTGCGAAGCGTTACCAGCAGCTACAAAAGCTGGACGGGCTTTCTCCGCGCGGCCTGCTACAATTACAAATGCCCCTTCGATGATCAAATTCTGATCTACGCCCAGCGCCCGGACGCCACGGCGGTCCTTGAGATGGAGCGCTGGAATCGTCAGTTTGGCCGCTGGGTCAATCGTGGGGCCAAGAGCATCGCCGTATTTGGTGATGACGGGCAAAACTGTCTGAAGCTCTACTTCGACGTGTCGGATACCCATGCGTCCTGTTTTGCCCGTCCACTGCCCATCTGGACGATGCACCCGGCCTTTGAGCCGGAGGTCATCGAAACGCTGGAGGCCACCTTCGGCAACCTGGCCGAAAAAGAAAATCTGGCGGACGCCGTGCGCTCTGCCTGCCACAATGCCGTGGCAGATAACATCACAGACTACCTGCAAGATCTCCGCGACTGCCGCGAGGACAGCCTGCTGGAGGAACTGGATGACCTCAATCTGGAGGTGTTCTACCGGGACGCGCTGGAGGTCAGCGTGGCCTATATGCTGATGACCCGGCTGGGCCTGCGGGCAGACGATTATTTCACCGCTGACGAATTTGCCCATGTCTACGAATTCAACACACCGCCCACCATCAACGCCCTGGGCATCGCCACCAGCGACATCGCAGAGATGGGCCTGCGGGAGATCAGCCGAACGGTCATGCAGGCGCAGCGGGATCAGTTTTTTGCAAACCGTGAAAAAAACGGATATGATGACCACACAGAACAACACGAAACACCCCATGAAAGGAGCGAACAGCATGGAGATCACTTACAGGATGCAGGATGGCTTTCAGGTGCCGAATTTGATGATGCCCAGCGTACCGGAAGTCCGTCTGGGCAAGTACGCGGAGCTGCGGAGGGAGTACCTGAAGAAGCGCCGCAGGGTGCTTTACACCAACCTGAAAACCAGCGGCAAGCTGGCGGAGCATCTGGCAGAGATCGAGCAGACCGCGCGGAAGATGGTGGAGCAGACCGTGGCGCAGATGGCGAGAGCCGAGGGCGTGACGGAGGCACTGAAAGCGACCGATCCCCTGCGCTGGACGGGCCTGATGAACAATCTCCGGCACAGCGCGGAGGAGCTGGTGCTCAGCGACCTGATCTACGCCTGACAACCGAAGAACCCACAGAGGCAGGAAGTGATGAGCTTCCTGCCTTTGTCGATCACAGCGGAGATTATGTGCTGCTGGACCGCCTGCGCGCTGACTGTGACTACTTCCTTGGCGCTGGTGGCCGGAGTGAAAAGCATTTGTGGGCAGGCAGTGTCTACGCGCAGATCAAAAAAATGCGGGAGCTGTATGACGCCCTCCCGGAAAAACCGGAATGGCTGACCGCAGAAGCCATTGACCGATATGCCGCACAGATGGCCGCGCCCTATCAGGTCGCGGCCTATCACCATTTTGAAAACGGCTTTGACGATAAGCTGGACTATCAGACGCTGGAAGAAGCAGAGGCCGCAGCGCAGGGCTATGTTGCCGGTACGATGGAGGAAGATGGTTTTGCCTATGACGGCGCTGCCGTCTATGACGCCGAAACACGCCAGTGCCTCCGCGTCTACGGTGATTACCCGGACGAAAAGGCGCAGGAACAGGCAGCAGCCTTTGCGCTGGAGCATGACACCGCACAGCAAAATACCGTAGAACTGCCCGCCTTTCTGGATATGCATCTCATTGAAGCAAATCTGCTGGATGACGGCGGGCGCAAACACAAGCGGTAGGAGATCTTTGAATACTTTCAGGCGCACAAGAGCCTTGCGGAACGGACAGAATTTCTCAAAAACAGCTACAACGACATATGGGTGGAAGTCCTGACCGACGGTGTTCGGACAGGCTACCATGCCGAGAAAGACGGACTTCTGATGTGGGAGGGCAGCTACCTCTCCCGCACCTCAGAGTCCGTTTTTTCATGGCCGGTCATCACCGAGATGACCGAGGGCCTGATCGAGCGCGGCGAGTACAAGATCAAGCTGGGGCTGCAAAATGCCCCAATCATCGCGGAGCAGCTTGCCCTATTCGACATGGGCGGCAACGCCCCGGTGTACGAGGCTCCGGCAGACGCGCCCTCCGGCATTCTTGCCCCGGCCCGCACGGTGCCGCAGGAGGTCATCGACCAGGCGCTTTACACAGCCGGAAACGAACCCGGCAGCGCCGAACGCATCGCGGTGTTCTATATGCGGGAGCGACCGGAATCAGAAAATATATCATTTCTGCGCCGGGAGTTTGGCAGAGAGAGCGGGCGCGGCATCGAATACGAAGGCCGCAAATATGCCGTGTGGTTCATGGAGGATGGCATCCACCTCGCCCAAGGCGACAGCGTCCGCGCCGGGTACAGCAAAACCATGGTCACATGGGAACAGGCGTCGGCGCGGATTCTGGAGCTGCTGGAGGCGGGGACTTATCTCTCCGCGTCCGAGCTGGCGCAGGCCCCGGACAAGGTGCTGCACGAAGCGATGGACGCGCTTTTGATGACGGCCCGTGACCTAAACGAAGAAGGCCGCGCGCAGGGCCTATTCCCGCAGACTTTGACCATCCATGACCAGCACAAGGGCTACCCAGAGCTGGACGAGGATATGGTTGCGTTCGCAAAGACAGAGGGCGGTCTGCAAACGCTGGCGCAGGAATATCATGCCTTCCTTGACGCTTATGCCGCGGCCCCGGACATTATGCGTTTCCGCATCAGCGGCTATAACACCCACCGCATCGGTGTTGTGCTGGACGGTCTGCCCTACCCAGAGCGGCACTTTAACGCCCAGCCTGATTTCCTGCGCCAATGCAAAATGTTCATCACGCAGGACGAGATCGACGGTTTTTTCCTCTGCGACCATCTGGATAGCCGACTGGCCGTATATTCTCACTTCTGCTATCCTCACACGCCGGAGGAACATCAGAAATTCATCAAGGGCAGCTTTGGTGAGTACAGTGGCGGTGGCCGTGCCGGATACCAGCACACGAAAACATCAAAAGGGCTGGAGTATGAGCGCGACTATAATTTCAAGAAATATGATACCGTCCATCTGACCATCCCCAATGTGGCCAAGGAGTATGAGCGCCTGATCGCGCAGAAACGATTCCCCGGCGAGGATGCCATCGCAAAGATCCCAGAATATGAGCATGGGCAGTTGGCTCGAACCGTCTATAACGGTTTTTACAATGCGCCGGACGATGTTCCGCGTCCCTATCCCAAGGGTGCGGATTATTACGATGCGCTTCCCATGATCGAGGAGCAGCTGCAAGATAAGGGCAAGACTGCGGAAATGCTGGCGGCGTTGACCTCCCGGCTGGATGGGACGGACGAGAGTGACCGTTTCTATGATTCCGTCCGCCGCGCAAAGGAGCAGCTTTCCGAATATGTGGACGGCACTTTCAGCCTGTTCAACCACCGGCATGATGCTCCTCAGCAGGAACGCAGCTTTGTGGAGCAGGTCGCAGAGGATGCAGCACGGCTTGCCGCAGAGCAGCCGCCCGCCTATGAGCGGTTCAGCGTGATCGAAACGGAGGACGGCTACGCCGTCTGGGACGATATTCGGGATGAAGTCTATGTGGATGAAGAGGGTGTCAGCGAACACTTCCCCAGCGAGTGGCAGGCTGAGGATTATCTGGAGCAGGTCAGAAAGGCGGTCAACGAAAAGGAAGCGGCGGAATGGCTCTATGTGGAGCAGTCCAGGAACACCGCAGCGAAGCCGGAGCAGCCGCAGTCCGAACCTGTTTCAACTGCCGATCCCGTTATCGTTGGCACACGCCTGACCATAGATGGGCGGCAGTTTGAAGTGGACAGCGTAGACGATCTCACCCAAAAGGTATCCCTGCGGGATGTGACCTTTGAAGGCGGGACGGGATTTCCCATCTTCCGAAAGGAATCCCTCGACTATGTCCGCGCTCACATGGAGCAGCCGGACATGGTGCGGGAAACCGCAGCACCGCAGGCGGACGAGCCGCCTGCGGTACTCACCCCGCCGAAAAAGAAAAAGCAAAACGCACTTGCCTATCCGCTGGACACGAATGGCCGGAACTACCGCA
>OGOW01003169.1_pt1 | contig 12065 bp, 6 predicted proteins | sample 1552781 | NCBI WGS metagenome assembly OGOW01 (sample SAMEA2580145, study PRJEB22360) | human gut metagenome | biome: human gut; feature: human-associated habitat; material: faeces | place: Denmark | collected 2008/2010
TCTAAGTGCCGACCGCCTCATAGTACCTTCTTAGTAATTGTTTAATTTGCATATATAATAAAGATAAATTATGAGCTTCGCAATTAACTAATCATATTAGTTAGGAACAAGGAGGAAAAAATTTATGGACACTCAAACAAGGTATAGTGGAAAATTAAAAAAGGTAAACCTGAAAATTAATTTAAAAACAGCATTTATGACGGGACTGGTAACAATGCTCGGGCTTGCCGGCACGATGACCGCAGATGCTGCTACCATCAGCGATGACGGAAAATATGCCCTGATTATGGACGTTATGGATGGAGATATCAACGGCGAGGAATATGGAAAAATGATACGGTTCGATGTTGAGGATGGGGAAACGACCGTTAAGCTGTCAGAACTCACGGCAGGAATGGTTCCATTCAGCAATGGAAATGAATTTGATTATTGGGGAAAGGGTATCTTTGGAGATGAAAGAGCCGATGAGGAAATCCCAATCACAGATTTTAATCACAGCGGCACATTTGGGGATGAAAGCTATTCCAATGGTTATATGATTCAGGCTGTCTTTTCAGACAAGGTAATGCAGGGAACAGGAACGTATTATCTGACACTCGACCCATTTGGAGGCACATTAAATGGTGAGAAAAAGAAGTTAAGATTAACAAGTAAATCCAGTGAATATACAACCGTGGATTTATCAGAGTATACAGCAGTAAGACCGGGATATACCTTTGTGGGCTGGGCAATGGATGGAAATTTTGTAACTTCTGTTGATTCGAGTTATTTTGCAGATAAGGATGCAGTCCAGGTAACGGCAACGTATAAGAAAAATTCTTTCGATGGCGATTATACCTGGGTAACTTTGAATGCAAATGGCGGAACGATTGATGGAAAAGCTTCGGGAAAATATGATTATGTGGGTGGAGGAAATTCAGCAACTGATATGTCCGTCTTCCAGTATGTGCCGGTAAGAGAAGGCTATACTTTCAATGGCTGGAATACAAAAAGCGATGGAAGCGGATCAAAGGTGAATTATCTGTACTGGGCATACTGGAGAAACGAAGGCGAATCCATATATGAAAGAGATACATTAGTAGATAATATGTATAAAAATCTGATTTTATATGCAAGCTGGACAAAAAATGCAGAAGAACCGGCCACATCAGAACAGCCAACGACACCGGAAGAACCGACCACACCGAAACAGCCTGCAGGAGATACCGTAAAGGAAATCCAGAGTACAGGAGATGTGAAAACAAACATTGAATTTGCAGACGGAATAAACAAAGATTACAAAGTGGATATTAAAAAGGTAGAAATTAAAAAAGAACTGGCAGATAAGAATGTAAAATTCATTGCAGATATTAATGTGCTGAATGGGGATTCTGTGGTAAAAATCAGTGATACAAAAATGAAAATCAGCATTGCAATGCCGGATGATTTAAAGGGATACAATAAATATGAAGCAGTGTATATTTTAAATGATGAAATAAAGGAAACCATCCCGGCAACGGTGGAAAATGGCAATATTGTATTTGAAACATCCCATTTAAGCCAGTATGGAATTGTTGCAACAAATGTAGAAACAACGGATCAGGAAACAACTGCATCTATCAGCCAGACAACAGGAAATAAAACAGATACAGCAATAACTACAGGAAACAAGACAGCCGGCAGCCCTAAGACAGGGGATGAAAACCATATGATGCTCTGGATTGCCGTATTAGCCCTGTCCTGCACAGGTGTAATCAGTTATACAATGCACAGCAGACGCAAAAAGCTGGATCAATAGCAGCAGAAGAAAATAAAAAAAGGAGGTATGCAGGATGAAGATTGCAAAGAAAAGGCTGATATCCATTCTGCTGGCAGTGTGTCTGCTTATCGGAATCATGCCGGTCAGCGGATTGGCAGCAAAGAGCAGTTCTTTTGACGCGGTCGGCGGAAAAGTAACGTATGAAATTATGGATGATGGAACCGTTACCATTACCGGCTGTGATACATCGGTAACGGCGATAGAGATACCGGATACACTGGAAGGTCTGCCGGTAACGAAAATTGCAGATTATGCTTTTGATACTGATAACTATAGTCATGCCCATGAGGCACTTACTTCGGTAAAACTGCCTTCAACACTTGAGGAAATTGGTCAGAGTGCGTTCGATGGATGTAAAAATCTTACGGAGGTAAATTTTGCGGATTGTGTATCATTGACTACGATAAAAGAATACGCATTTCAAATTACAGGTTTTACTTCTGTAACATTGCCTGCATCCGTATCGGAGATTGGATGGGCAGCTTTTGCAGCCTGCCCGCAGCTTATGGAAGCAGATTTTACTGCATGTACAAATCTGGAAGTAGTGGAGGACAGTTTGTTCGGTGAGAACAGTCAGCTAGTATCGGTAAAACTGCCGGAATCAGTAAAGATCATAAACAGGGAAGCATTTGCATTTTGCACCGCCCTTTCTGAAATCGACCTTTCCGGATGCCGGAATCTTACTGAAATCGGGGAAAAGGCATTTTACGGAGATACCGCACTTACAGATGTAAAGCTGCCCGCAGGTTTAAATTCGGTTGGAAAAGAAGCATTTGAATCCTGCACTTCACTGACAGATCTGGATTTATCCGTCTGCACTTCGCTTACAGAGATTGGAGAATTGGCATTCAGACAGATTCCGGTGACTTCCCTTTCCTTTCCGGCAAGTCTGGAAGTAATTGGAAGGGGAGCATTTGACGAATGTGAACAGCTTAGCAATGTGACATGGCCGGAGGACAGCCAGCTCAGGGTGCTTTCTGGATTCAGCCATTGTACAGCACTGCCGGTATCCGTTTACAATGAAGGTGTAGTACTGCCGAAGGTAACGGTAATCGGGGACGAAGCTTTTAAGAATAATCATTTTGAGAGTGTGACGATTCCGGAAAATATCAGGGAGATTGGAGGCTCTGCTTTTACGGGGGACGGACAGGATTATACTTCACAGTTAAAATCACTTACCATTCTGCCGGGTGTGGAAACTATCGGCGAGTGGGCTTTTACCGGCTGCCCGATAGAGGGAACACTGAATATTCCGGAAAGTGTCAGTGAAATCGGATCTGAGGCTTTTTCCGGAACGGACATTACCGGAGTGAATCTTGCTTTTGGTGTGGAAACGATTGGTGAGGGAGCTTTTACATCTTGTGAAGGACTGGAAGGAACAACGATTGTTGTGCCGGAATCAGTCAATCTGGTCGGCAGGAAGGCCTTTGAGTGCATCGATCCTGACAAGCCGTTGACCGTAGAATTCCGGAATCGCGATATCATGCTGCAGGAGGCTTTATATGATGGTCAGGTAACCGTAGGAGAGAAACAGTATTATACCGCATTTAGTGATTCTTATGAGGCTTCCAATATTATTATACGGGCATATGAGAAAGATTCCAATGGGGATACATCCATGATGAAACTTCTCTATGATGCTTTGGTAAATGACCCGTACAGAAACCCTGAACATATTTATCAGTTTGAAGCAATTTCAGATGAAACCTGTACGGTTTCCGGGATGATACCGGACAATGCTAAAATCAGGCTGTATGTCAACGGAAGGGAAGTGCCGGTGCAGATAAAAGATGGCAGCTTTTCCGTACTGGTGGACAAAGGGGCAACGGTTGAAGCAGAGGTCAGCAGGGACGCATATTATGAGAAACATTTTATTAAGACGGATATCGGTGCAGACTGGGATTTGGGCGAAATTACATTTACAGAAAAAGAAAAAATTCCTTCCAATCGTCTGATGCTTGTAGATTTTCAGAATGTGACCGTCAGCAGTTTTGACAAACTCAGCATGACACTGACGGATGGCAGTACGGTTCTGACCGAAGGCAGTGATTATACGCTGCAATATCCGTATATTGCACTGGCACAGAACGTAACAGCGGATACACTGACACTGAGCATAGATGCGGATGGAATTTCCTGCACCGGTGCAAGTGTGACAGCCGACCGCAGCAGTGGTGTATTTCAGGTATCACTGACACCGTGGGGCAAAGCCGGTATCACGGCAGAAAGTGAATTTGCCGGGGATAACAATATCCTGGTATTTTCCGGTGACGGCGCAATGGTATGCCACGGTACAATTACCAGTAACGGGCTGTTTCTTACGGATGCCCTGAAAGCAGGAACTTATACCGTCGTTGCATTTAATGCAAACGATAGTTTTTCCACCGTTTCTTCCATCGATGGGCTGAAAGCCATGGGACTGGAAGCGGGCAGAGATTATGCAAAGAAGTCCGTCCAGATAACAGATGACAATCAGGCGGAGATAACACTGAATGTTCCGATCTTAAAAACGAATGTTTCAGATGTTCTGAATCAGGACAAATGCAATGTAATCGCCAGCCAGAATAAGATAATTGCCGGTCAGAGTCTCCGTACAAGAGTTTATTACAGCTTTGCAGACGGAAAAACCGGTACGGTTACAGTGGCACTGCCGAATGGTGTAAAACCGGATATTATTTATACCCAGGATGAAGTATTAAAGCAGGGAACGGATTACACTTTAGCGAATGATATTTTAACAATTCCGGTAAAGAAATCCGAGGGATTGCTGTATATGCGGCTGATATTTACAAAGCCGGGCTGGCAGAGTGTTTCCGTTTCGGGAACGGTTAAAAATGTGACCGCACCGGTTGGCAGTACAACGGTTCAGGTGCAGGGACTTTATTTAGAGCCGGAATCACAGATTCTTACGGAACGCACCGGAAATGTTGCAAATATAACAGCAGCACCGGATTCCGGAGTAGAACTGCGTCTGGATGGTGAGAAAGTTGCTTCCGGCACAACAAACAAAAGCGGAACACTGCGTCTGACTTATGAGCTGCCGGAAGATATCCTCAGCGGACAGCAGTTCCGGCTGGAGGCTGTCTGTGGAGGTGAGAGAAGTGAGACAACGGTATCCTATGTTATAAAAGAATCAGGACTTGAAACATGGTATTTCTATTGGAATGATAATAAAGAGTTTTTATTTAATGTATCGGATCAGGATATAAAGACATCTTATTATACGGAGGTTTATGTTGGTGAATATCTGTATTTTGCAGCAACATTTCTTGCAGAAACCGAACCGACTGATGTAATCACTTATGTCGGCATGACAAACGGAGATGTGGAATATGTTCCAATGTCACTGGTTAAGACAGAAAAAGTTACAACTCCGGGAAAAGAACAGAACCGCTATACATTTTCCGGAAAAATGAAAGCAACAACCAGGGTTGCAGAAGATTTTGCACTGGACTGGAACGATGACAGCGAGTATTTTACTTACGATGTATCGACGGCTGCGCAGATTGAGAAAAAAGCGGCGAAAGTCACAGCGGAACGCAGGGAACTGATTGCAGAAGCAAGAGATGCTTTTGAAGATAAACTCAAAGGAATTGTTCCGGAGATTGAGGATGCATCTGCTTATATTTTCGGTGCAAAATACCGGGTATCACAGACCGACTGGTTTTTGGGACTTTCGGAAAGCGAACAGGCAGCAGCCTATAATCTTGAGAAAGCTATTGACCGTGCCATCAGCGGACTTTCCAAATCCTATGGTCTGAAAAAAGATTTGACCGAATACAGCGGATGGGATGAGGTATATGCAGAAATCGGAATTACGCAGAGCAAAAATACCCGTACCGCTGATGAACTGCGGGAAGATGGCTTTACCGTATGTGAAAATGGAAGTACATTTACTGCGTATAAAGATGATGCAGAAGAAACACAGACAGAAACAGCACCACTGTCCGTTCTGGGACGTGCCGGAGGTGGCGTCAGCGGTGTCAGCGGAGGATTCACCTTTATCGATGAAAATGGCAATCAGGTAGATTTCGAGGCAGGCGCACTTGACAATATCAATCAGTCCATAAGAAATGATAATTTTTCCGATTTGACAGATGCTTATGATGATTTTGCCAATGCAGTAAAGAGCAATCCATCCTGTGGAACTCTGGAAGCGGGTGTTTTAGACGGTGTCAGTGGCAGCCTGCAGGTTGTAAATACGATAAATGCCATTGATGGTGTAAGACAGGATGCCGAATCGATGGTGGATTTCACAGTCCGGGCATCTGAAATGCAGGGATATGTGGATGAATTAAAACTGTTTGAAAACCGCTATGCAGATAAACCGCTTTGTTCCAATGCCATTATGAGGGAACGGTTTACGGCACAGAGCCTTCAGCTTCTGCTTGATAATGAGGCATTCCGCTTTGGTGCAAATTCGATTGCAAATTCGCTCCTTATCGTAGGCGGAGTGGTTGATAAAACCGGAGCATCGGATATTATAAGTTTTGTCTGGGACAAAGCGACAAATGCCGTGGGTGCAAGACGTGCGGCACAAATCCAGAGTCTTCTGGAAACACTGGATAAACAGACGAGGGAAAGAAAACAGCGGTGTGAAAAAACAGACATGGCAGATATTATGCGGAGAACGCGTAAAAAAGCACATAAAAAAGGTCTGGTTGACCCGTCCGGTATGGTATATGAGGCGGTGGAATCCAATACACTTGCCGGAGTAACAGCAACTGTATGGTATGCAGATGATGCAGAGGGAACAAATGCGAAAATCTGGGATGCAGATGCTTATGACCAGATAAATCCGCAGATTACGGATGAGAGCGGCAGATATGCATGGGATGTTACCACAGGATGGTGGCAGGTGCGTTTTGAAAAAGACGGATATGAAACTGCATACACGGAATGGATGGAAGTTCCTCCGCCAAGACTGGGACTGAAAACCGCAATGATTTCCAAAGCATTACCGGAGGTTGTATCTGCGAAAGCATATCCGGACTATATCGAGGTAATGTTCAGCCAGTATATGGATACCACAAAGGAAATTACACTTCCGGAAGGCATGACAGGAACATGGCAGTCCGTGGACAGCGGATTTTCAAAGGTTCTGCATATTACAAAGAAAGACGGATTCAAAAAAGGCAGCACCGTTTCCTTTACCCTTGACGGTGCGGAAAATTATGCAGGAAAAGCACTCGCCTCTTATCAGAGTGGGGAACTCACAGTCTCTGCGCGTCCTGCGGAAATTATTCTGAATTATGAGAGTGTAATTTCTGTCAAAGCAGGAGTGACACGCGAACTTACGGTTCGTGTAAAAGATGCGGATGGCAATTATATGCCGGGAGTAACACTGGAAGCTGTCATCGGAAACACAGACATTGCCGGGCTTGCAGACAGTTCAGCTATCACGGATGAAACTGGAAAAGCAGTGTTTGGCATGAATACGGAGCTTCCGGGATTGACAGATATTACCTTCCGTGTGGAGGGAACAAGTCTTGCAAAGACACTTTCTTTAGATATTACTGTTGATGAGAACCGGCCGCTCAGACCGACCGCCCAGATTGGCACAACCGTATATACGGCAGATTCTCCGAAAGAGAATTACATTACCGTGGACAAAGGCGAACAGCTTATTATTTCTGCGGAGGAAGATGTAACCATTTATTATACAACGGATGATACCTGCCCTTGCCAGAACAGTGAGAGCCGTAAAGTATATACCGGTCCGATTACCATTACAGAAAACACGAAATACCGTATAACAGCTTATAGGGACGGCATGGATTACAGTGAACGGCTGAATATCACAGTAACCGTGGACGATACGCATAAGCACAGCTACGGAAGTGAGTGGAAAATGGACGAAAGCAGTCACTGGCATGAATGCAGCTGCGGGGCTGTCAGCGATAAATCAGGGCATGACTGGAAGATAGAAAATGCAAAAGATGCTACCGCGACAGTGTCCGGATATACGGGCGATAAAATCTGCCAGATTTGCGGTTATACGGTAAAAGGAACAGAAATTCCAGCCACCGGAACAACGACACCTGTCAAACCGGGAGATGGAGATTCGACAAATTCGGGAAATGGAACAAATGGAGATTCCGCAAATTCGGGAAATGGAACGAATGCAGATGCCACAAAACCGAATGGAACAATGACAGACTCCACAAAGCCGAATGGAACAACAGCAGATGCTACGAAACCGGAAAATGGAACGGTAACAGATTTGACGAATTCCAATGGAGATGGCAATAAAAATGCAGATGGTCTTCAGACAGGAGATAACAGCAATCTGTGGATGTGGTTTGTTGCATTGTTTATATCAGGTGGAGCTGGTGTAACCATATATTCCAGAAAGAAAAAATATGTGAAATAAGATTCTGTTCACAGTTTATAAGAAAACGGCTGCTTAGACCGATTTGGCCAGGCAGCCGTTTTTGATGTTATAATCTTGTATCTTCTTATTGGCTATGGTACAATTTAAACAGGAAGATAAACTGATAGAAAAGAAAAACGATTGGAGGTATGCAGAACATGAATAAAGTAATCAGTATTGGGAATCAGGGATTTGATAAATTAAGAGAAAATAATTATTTTTATGTGGATAAAACATCATTTATTAAAGAATGGTGGGAATCAGGAGATGATGTAACCTTAATTACAAGACCACGCCGTTTTGGAAAAACGTTAAATATGGATATGCTGAAGTGCTTTTTCTCCAACCAGTATGCCGGAAGGTCTGATTTGTTTGAGGGACTTTCCATCTGGAAGGAAGAAAAATATCAAAACCTGCAGGGACAGTATCCGGTAATCTTTGTCAGCTTTGCAGATGTAAAAGAGCAGAATTGTGAAAATGCGGTGCAGAAAATAAAAAATATTTTAGTAGATTTATATCGGCAGCATGACTTTTTGAAAGAAAAAATGACAGGCAGAAACAGGGAAGCTTACCAACAGGTAACTTATGATATGGATAGTGTAGCGGCGCAGGATGCATTAAAAAATCTGGCTGCATTATTGAACAGTTATTATGGAAAAAAAGCAATTATTCTTCTGGATGAATATGACACTCCGATGCAGGAGGCATATATCCACGGGTACTGGGAAGAATTTACCGGATTTATGCGGAGTTTGTTCAATGCGACATTTAAGACAAATCCATATCTGGAACGCGCAGTCATGACGGGAATTACAAGGGTTTCAAAAGAATCCCTGTTTTCAGATTTGAATAATCTGAGGGTGGTAACTACAACTTCGGACGCATACAGTACCTGTTTTGGCTTCACAGAGCAAGAAGTCTTCACGGCACTGGACAGTTATGGAAAGTCCGGGGAAAAAGAGAAAGTAAAGAAATGGTATGACGGATTTGTGTTTGGTTCAGAGAAAGACATTTATAATCCATGGTCGATTACTGGATTTTTAAAGGAAGGCAGGTATCAGACCTACTGGGTAGCAACCAGCTCCAACGGAATGGTCAGCAAGCTGATTCAGACGGCATCTTCCGAGATAAAAACGAAGATGGAAGAACTGCTGCAGGGCAGGGAAATTGTGGAAAATTTCGATGAGCAGATCGTGTTTAACCAGCTGAATGTGAACGAGAGTGCAATCTGGAGTCTGTTGATGGCAAGTGGTTATCTAAAAGCAGTCGAGGTGGAATACCGGGGAGAAGAAATGGAGCCGTGGTATCATCTGAAAATTACAAACAAAGAAACACAAATCATGTTTGCAAGGCTTTTCCGGGCATGGTTTGATGTGACGAAACAGGCATATCACAAATTTATCAGAGCAATGATGGATAATGATTTAGAAATCATGAATTATTATATGAACCGTGTCACACAGGAAACATTCAGTTATTTTGATGTTGGAAGCGGGGAAACAGGACTGGAGGAAACGGAACGCTTCTATCATGGATTTGTTCTTGGACTGATGGCGGAGCAGTCGGAGAACTATGTGTTGAAATCCAACCGGGAAAGTGGATTCGGACGGTATGATGTAATGATGATACCGAAAAAAGAAAACCTGCCGGCAGTGATTCTGGAATTTAAAGTCCGCCGGGCAAAAGAAAAAGATTTGGAAGAAACCGTGCAGATGGCATTGCATCAGATAGAGGAGAAAAACTATGATGCGGAACTGCTGGCACTCGGGATTTCGAAAGAAAGAATCCGACATTATGGATTTGCTTTTGAGGGAAAAAAAGTATTGATTGGATAGAAAAGTATTCAAGTGCTTCTAATTAAATAGTAAAATAAGAATAAACAGTATATAACAGTTGACAGGAGAAACAAACTGTTATATACTGTTTAACAGCAATTAAGATGATGCTTGGGCTTGTAAAGCCAGAAGGTGGGGAAGTAAAAGTATTAGGGACAGATGCAAGGCATCTGTCAGCACAGAAGAAACAGGAGATAGGAGTAGTGCTTTCTGAATCGGGTTTTAGTTCATATCTTAATATTTCTGATATTGAACATATACTTATGAAGATGTATCCGGAGTTTGACAGGGAGTATTTTAAACAAAAATGTAAAGAATTTAATCTGCCGGAAGGAAAAAAGATTGCAGAATTTTCCACAGGAATGAAAGTAAAACTTAAAGTGCTTATTGCAATTACACATAAAGCAAAATTGCTGATTCTGGATGAACCGACTACGGGACTGGATGTGGAAGCAAGAGATGCGATATTAGATATGCTGCGGGAATATATGACAAAACAGGAGCCGTGCTCCATACTTATTACATCACATATTTCTTCCGATTTGGAAAATTTATGTGATGATATTTATTTTATCCATGATGGGAAAATGATTCTCCATGAGGATACAGATGTAATTGTAGAGCAGTATGGCATATTGAAAGTAACAGAGGAACAATATGAATATCTGGATAAAACTTATGTTTTGAAAAGCAGGAAGAAAACATATGGATACGCATGTTTTACTGACAGCAAAGAATTTTATCGGGAAAATTATCCGGAAATAGTTATTGAAAATAGTGGAATAGATGAACTGATTATGATGATGACAGGAGGAGATGAATAATGGCAGGATTATTTGAAAAAGATATTCGATTAATTATGCAGAGAAAAAATGTTCTGCTGATTTTAATGTTATTGTCTGTGTTTATTGCATATACGCAGGAAGGGACATTTATTGTGAGTTACCTGCCGGCGGTGGCTATTATTATGATGATAGGAACAATGTCTTATGATGAACTTGATAATGGATATCAGTTTTTACTGACACTTCCTGTAAATACAAAAATGTATGTAATAGAAAAATATATCTTCTGCGTTGCAGGAGCATTTATGTCGTGGATTTTAGCTGTTGTACTGTATTTCTTTGTGGGAGTTCTGCATGGAAATAAAATAAATATCGTTTCGGACATACCGATGTTATTTCAGTTTTTTATAGCAATGGCAGTTTTGGTGTTTATCGTTCTGCCAATGCAGATAAAATTTGGCGTTGAAAAAAGCCGTGTTGTGATTCTGATTGTCTGCGGTGCTATTATAGCAGGTGCTATAGGAATTTCCAAAGTAATTGATATAGCAGGTATTATAAATAAAATCAGATGGATTGACCAGTTGAACATTGCTGTTCTTGTGTCAGGAGAGATTTTTATTGTATTTGGAATCGGTATAATTTCCTGCTTTACAGGGTGTAAAATAATGGAAAACAAGGAGTTTTGATGAACCGGAGAACAGAAATGGAGATAATATTCCCTGTTTTGTATTGACAATAAACTAAAATTGGCATACAATCCTAATTAAGAATAAATCTTAACAAGGAGGACGAATGACAAATAGGAGAAACACAATTCAGAAAGAACTGGTAAGAAATGCTGTATATGAGATGAAAAGGCATGTTACAGCAAATGAAGTGTATGAATTTATAAAAGAAGCATATCCTACAATCGGAAAAGGCACTGTATATAGAAATCTTGATATATTGGTAGAGGAGGGTTCGTTAAGGAAAGTCGAAGTTCCGGATGGACCAAATAGGTTTGATTTTACATTGAAAAATCATTACCATGTCAGGTGCGTAAAGTGCGGTGCGGTTTCAGATGTGGATATGGATGAAATACCGGATTTACTGGAAAGAATTCATAACACTCATGGAATTGAATTTTTGGATTATGATATTTCGTTTAAAGGAATTTGCCTGAAATGCAGTGAGAAGGTGAAGAAGGAAAAATATGGATAGGAAAGCAATGTATAAAATGATTAATTCAAAAAAAGCAGTAATGATAGGCTGTGGCTTTGTTGGTTCTGCATCGG
>OGOW01003170.1_pt1 | contig 12058 bp, 7 predicted proteins | sample 1552781 | NCBI WGS metagenome assembly OGOW01 (sample SAMEA2580145, study PRJEB22360) | human gut metagenome | biome: human gut; feature: human-associated habitat; material: faeces | place: Denmark | collected 2008/2010
TGATATTCTTTATATTGAGCTGCCTTGTGATGGCATTTATCACGCTTGTGTCTGTTATCAGAACCTTCTCTATCATATCCCTTGTATTTTTGAGGGTCGTCATTTTCGGATAAAAACGACAACCGGTTTAACATTTTGTTTTTATTCTCGTTTTGTAAATTTAAAATCAAATGAATGTGATGGTGCTGTAGCCTTACCACAATAGCCATTTCGCCACCTCGCTTTTATAAAAAACTTTCATACACTCTTTTGTTTTTTAAATACACACCAATAGGTAATATCCCCATCGGCATATCTAAACCCGATTAATTCATGATATCCGTAAGCATCTACTATATCATAACTTGACGCAGAATCAAGTATAGAGCCATTGGGCGCAATCCTCACATTGGCAGATACAGTGGTTAAAGTTACGGAAAGGGGAACCCTTGTCGCAATAGGAAACAACATCTTCATTTCCTGGCAAGTGCCAGCTTCCAGTTCCGGTAAAGGCCCCAAATTCTTTGGATAAAGTATTATAGAGCCATTAGGTAATTCATTGTCTGAATTTGTACAAACCTTCAGATTCATTGTCTCGGCTGTAATGTCACCCTGCAAGTCAACACTCCGCCCATAAAGGCTCCCTCTCAGGAAGTCAATCAGCAGGTTCGGCCTGAACCCGTTCGTCGGATTCATCGGATCACTGTAATTGAAGTCCTTGTACCCGCCCTCCGTCTCCACGGCCGAACCGTCCGCTCTCACCCCGTACTGGGAGAACATGTACTGCCCGTAGAATACGGCGCTCGCCAGTTTTGCGAAGTTCGCCATCAGAATCTCGACGAATGAATACCTGACCTTGTCCATCAGCACCCAGGTGGCCTTGCTGCCGTTGGCCGCATAGTCCTTTTTCGGATTAATATTCTTAAAAGTGCCCTCCTTGTTCAATACGTAATACTGCCCCTCACACAGCACCATGGGTGCGGACAGTGGGGTACGGGTATAGGATACGGATGCCGCGTACTCCCCGGTCGGATAGACCAGCGGGCCGACCGGTCCCTGCTGGAGATACTTCACTTCTCCCGTCTTGCTTGCCAACGCTTTCTTTGCCATATCATGCTGCCGTTGAGATTGTCCATGAAACATTGCCGCCTGCCTGCTGGCACATAGCTTCAGTGCAGGTACCGCTTGCCGCAGCCACATTCGCCGTAGCCGGATTGAGAATGACCCCTGCCGAATCCATAAAGACAAAATAGAACAGCATATTCTTTGCCTTCGTGGTCTGTCCCCGCTTGACAAGGATAGGCGTATAGGTCACAGAACCGCCGGAACCGGCCGTAATCGTCTCATCCTCGGGATTGGGATTAGTTATGATGTCGTAGGGGTCTGACAAGTCCATCACCGTCTGTGTGTCAAGGCCTATCAGATTGCCGCCCTGCGACACCTCCACCTTGAAGATGCCCGTAGTGTCAACCAGGCTGTCCGTAACGGTCAGACTCTTGCCAGGATGGTCGACGAGTGTCTGCCAGGCACCGTTAACCATCCTGGACCACTTGTAGGTTAGTCCGGAGGTGATTTCTGACGCTCCACGTCTCGCCATCGCCGTGAGAACGACACTGCCTCCCTTCTCACGGATGGCAAAGTATTTGTCATCTCCGGAAACGATGGTCACCACGTTCTGGTTGCCCACCCCCTTGGTGATGGGGATGCTGTAGACGAACTGCACCTCATCCGACACGTTGCCCACGGTTACCGTAGCCACCGCCTTGACGCTGCAGCTCGCACCGGATGACGCCTTCACCAGGTTCTTCACGATCTGAAGCCCGTAATAGTTTGTAGTGCCTGCTTTATATGGAATGAACTTGAAATGACCCGTCTCGCCGCCAAACGTGTTCGTGGAAACGTTGGATGTGAAGCTTATCAACACGTCATTGAAATACCACCTGATGGAAGAGGGCACCACAATCCCCTCAGCCACCCGTGAGGAGGTGAGAAGGAAGGAGAGCGTCGGCTTCATCGTGGTGAAGTCGGGGGCTATGTTTGTCGGAGCGCCCGACTCGCCGTCATACTCCTGGTACAGGTCTCCCTTGTCACACATGATGGCAGGCATGTATACACCGGACTTCTGTGAGAATATCACCTGCCCGACCTTACTCGCTACGCTCATCGGTCACCTCCTCTTTGATTGTTTCATTTACTGCTTCTTCGCTTTCTGACTCCTCGCCTCTTGATTCATCACTGCTTGATTCCTTTTCCAAAGATTCATCTTTTGGTTCTTCTTCTGTAGGCAAATCCATGTATTCCGGCGGTGTCGTTACCTCCACCGGATATTCCACGCCGTCTATCTCACCCTTGGCCTGCTGCGGGGAAAGGCACACGCCCCCGACTACTGCCGCCCGGTCGAATACCGTATCGCCGGGAAAGCCTGCCACATCGGCCTGCCATAACAGCACATTGCCGTCGGCAGTGCTGTTGCGGATTCCCGCCACTCCCAGCTTGTCCGCAACCTCTCTCGTCACTTTGATATAAAATGCCATACTGCTATCGATTAATGGTTAAACATCCCTTTTCCTTGCCACTATAAACTTACCGCTGTCATCCGTCACGTACTTGCCGTCAGATGTCACCACCGCCGCATACGGGCCCTTGTCAATCACCTTCAGCTGTAGCATCATGCCGTCGGTGCATGGGATGGAGGGCGAGTACCCGGCAGCGGCCAGCACGTATGAGGAGGCGCCGGCCGCCTTCGTGTACCATTCGCACTCAAGGATGGCCTGAGGATTGGGGACAATCCCTGCCGTATCACGGATGACCGGTTTCGGGTATATCATCTTGGTTCCGTCGGCCACCTGCTGCGGAAATCCCTCCCAGTCAATCTCGATGCTGGGAATACGCCTGCGGATGGTGGTGGAGACATAGTCTATGTCACTGTCCGGCTTGGATGAAGGCGCACCGTCCTTCGAGTACGATGCTTTCACAACGTAGGTCTGTTCGTGGCCGATATAGTCCCGGTCTATGGTAAGCACGTTCTTTGTCAGAGAGACGAACTCCCAGTCATTGTCGCCGTTACCGTCGGTAATCTGCTCCAGTGCGCCCGTATTCAGCTTCCGATAGAAGAAGAACTTGCACTTGTTGGTTGCTGTGACATCTACATCGCCGACAAGTAGCTTGGCGGTAATGATATGTTTTGATATATCACGGCAAGGATTCCAATCCAAAGAAGAAGGAGAATCAATCACCAGCTTAGGCTGTGCTTCGCTGCCATCTACGGCGCGAACAAGACAGCTGAAACGGTAGACATGCGTCTGTCCGGTACGCTTCGCATCGACATACTCGGCGTAGAACTCCAGTGTTACCGGACTGCCGGGAACGGTATTCTTTTTCACCTGAATAGTCCCTTTTGTTGCTCCGGTCTCGGTAATGACATAGCTCTTGTTGGCAGATGTAATCAATGTCCGTACACCGTTCAAGCGCTCGTACCACTTCATGTTGACCAATGACGCGTTGACCGCACCCACCTTGACCACCGCATCCGGGTCGGTAGCATTGCACCGGGGGAACAGCGTCAGGGGGGTAAGCGTGTAGTCCGGAGTGTACTCGGCCTTGTCAGCCTGGTACACCTGCACGTCCGGCACGCTGCCGACAACCTCTATCCCGCCGCTGGTCTGGAGGGGGCGGTAGTTGACCTCTATTTTCTTCTGTATAGTCTGCATAATTAGAAAGTTATATAATTCATTGTCTCATAATTATTCTGCCCGTCACGCAGCAATACCCGTGCGATGAACTTGCACCCGGTCATGTTCATATAGTCGGGACCGAGGTCGTTGACCGTCAGCGGCAGTGACTTGCCGGTTTCCGCGTGTGCGACCGCCCAGGCGTTGTCCTCGGTGACGTTGCCCGTGTCGCGCGTCCACTCCACATCACTGTCAAGGATATGCGTCGTCACATCACGGTTGTACAGCTCACCGGTAATGGTGAGGGTGGTCGCAAAACGCTCCGCATCGAAGTACCAGCCGTTGCTGCTTTCTATATCGATGCTGAAATCCGGATTGCCCTCGATCATTGCCCAGGATGCGGAACCGTATTGGGGTTCGTCGGTAGTGCCGGAAACAAGACACATCCACTTGCATCCGTAGTGCCACACGGTATCGTACATCATCACACGTACAGTCTCGGTCTGTGCCTCGCGGTCGGCTTGGTAGGGTTCTGCTCCCGTGGCGGTCTCCATGCTCCACTCGCAGCGGTCGTTGGCGATGCGGGGCAATACGCCTTGGAAGTCGATGCGGTGGATGTCCTGCGCTACCAATCCCCGGACGTAGATATAAGAGTGCAGGTAGTTGATGGGCAGGTTGTCGAACAGAGACAGATGCTTCAGCCTGCCGACGATCACCGAATAGTTGCTTTCCTCAAGGACGGGTTTTGTGACCCCGTTAAGCATGCAGATACAATGCTCACGGGATGACAGATACCAATAACCCTGCCGTTCAGTATCAACCGGGTTGCCACGGTGTGATAATATCATCAACGGCTCAGGAGGATAATTCTTGCCACCCGGCACCTCGCTATCAGGGTACATCACAGCGTTGATCGTATTGGCTGAGGTGTCAACATGCAAGACACGTAGCCAGGAGGTATAATACTTGCCGCCACCTGATGCAAGGTCATTGACAACACCATATACAACATCGTTTTCTGCCAGTGCAGTAAAGTCGTTATCCCACCGTTTCTTCATCTTCAGGCTGTATGTGCCGTCTTCAAGTTGCGATACACTTTCGATGGTACCGGACTCGGAGAAGGAATAGTCGCTCTCCATGGCAGAGAGACGGTTGAAGATAAGCTCAAGGACGGTAAGGCTGTCGCGGACTTCAAGGCGTTCAAACTGCGCGCGGCCGTCAGGGAATATTCCGGCACCCTTGCCCGCGACCATAGAGTCGATAAACTCGCCGAACTTCAACAGAAAATTTGTGCCGTCAGCTCGGTCTTTGCGAAGGAACATAGCCAAGGAACGCAATGCCGAAAACACGTTACTATCCGTGGCCGGTGTAGAGTCATTCCTTCTTATCACATACACGCCACTACTACCGCTGCCCGTATAGGTCTGTCCCTTCAGAGTAAGGCTCTCAACCTTCTCCTCCAGCTCCCCAATACGGGAATAGGCAGCAGTTTCCCCGACAGTATATATAGGGGAATCATAAGGCAGGTCAAGATTGAATTCAAATCCGATAATCCTTGACTGCCTTCCGTTCTCGAAATAGGCCTTGTTGATAAGGTTGACCTTTTGACCGATGCTGTAGAGGTTGTGAATGCCGTCCTCACTGTATGCGACATCCGACATCATCTTACAGTTATATGTAGAAGGGTCTATCTTTGATTTGGCAACGTACTTATCGGCTTTGTCCTTTAACTCCAACTGTGCTTCTGCTACCAGTCCCATTTCAGCTATCTTCATGGGATTCCAGCCTGATAAGATGTAAGTATCACCATTTTCGGGGATAAGCACTCCATCCGGAAGCGGTCTGCCGTAGTCCTCATTCCTGACTATCTCCCAAAGTTGTGCCTCAGGGTTCCAGCCACCGTTCTCAAGTTTCTCCGGCTTTCCCTCAGGGTCGAATGTCACAGCGAATTCCATACCATTCAACTTGCCGGATTGGAAAGTGATTTTCAATTCCTTGCCGGGAAGGATATAGTCCTTTGAGAAGGTAATACCAGTATCCTTGAAGCGGTAGGCATTCCACTTCTTTTCAGTGGTAGTCCCGTCGGCATTTTCTACTTTGTCAGTGTATTCCTTGATGGTAATGTCCGACATCGTGCCGACCCTTCGGGGATAGACCTCATCGAAGATAACCACTTGTTCGATGGCTTCCTCGATGGTCATACCAGGATAAGCGTCTATGTACGGAGTTCCTTCGGGCAACATTAAGCGTTTTTGCACCACGCCGTTCAGTACTACAGTCTCATCAACGGGGCGGTAGTCAGATGGGATATTCTTTGTTGAGCCGAAAGCATAGATACGGGTGGCGTAGGTGGACTGGGATTCTGACTGTGACATTTCCTGTACGTTTTTCCCGATCTCGAAAATCACCGCATCGCCGGACTCACAACGTCCGAAATGGATGATGTTTTCAGTCACCCAGCATTCGCAATCCCATTTCTTTGCCATAGAGAAGCAGGCGTCAAGGATGTTGATGTTGTCATAAGTCATCAGTAGCGCCTTATTCTCTACAGTGCTGTCAATGGAGAAAACAAAATCTTGTCCTTTGTATTTGTAACCAAGAGCTTTTAAATTTCTAAGGACTATACCGGCTTGAACATCAAGTGAAGCGGTGAGATTCCAGGACGCTTCCTGCCCGGCCACTTCGGGGGTATATTTAAAGATTTTGTTTTTCCATTTCCAGTAGTGGGCGTCAAGCTGCAACTCATAGTCGTAGCCTGCGTTATCGGTGTTGAATACCGGCTTCTGCAAGTCGCACACCTCGAACAGCCCGAAGTCGCACTCCACGTATGAACCAAGTTTGAAGAATATAGGACTCTCCAAGGAGAACTTTAACGTGATGTAGTCCTCCTTCATAAGAGTAAACTTACGCTTGCAGCCTTCATTGGGAAGGGTAGTAAGCAGGATAGCACCGGATATGTCTTTGATGTCGATTTGTTCCACGTCTTCAAAGTTCGGAGATAAAAAAAAGAGTGCCCAATTTTGAGCACTCACATTCACGACAATAGAACCAATGTCGTGAATTAGGTTCTGTTTGCCGGATTCGGTTCGTTGAACTTGGCTGAAATTTTTCCGAAAGTTCGGTCTAAACTCTGTGCGTAAGTGACACTCTTGCCTGTATAAATAAGATGATAAATCTCGCTACTATTAGCCGGGACTTGAATATCAATCTTGCCTTTATAAAGCTCATCGAAGAAAGCTTTTTTCTTTGATTGATAATCGGACTGGGAGTTTCCTTCAATTGTAAAAGAAAGTGTTATTTCCCTCTCATCGACTTTAGGATTATTGATTATCACACGTTTTCCATGTTCTAACCGGGACTTATTCTCTATAAATTCTTTCATGGGTGATGATGCACCAAGTACATCAAGAAAGCCCTCTCCCATTCTTACCCCCCATGTTGTGTAGGCGTCTTGGGTATTTATCAATAAATCTGACATAGTTTATAATTTAGATGTATTATTTTTCACTTCTGCCATATCTTTCTGAATTTGAATGATTGGTTTTACAATAGCTCCTGTATTTTCCGTAATCTGTACCAATTCAAGATAAGATTGTGCTATCAAATCTCGCGTATCATCAGCGATATTCCTTGTTTCCGTATTTATGGAAAGTAGAGCATCAGCTTTTACTGTTAGTAAATTAAGCGATTGAGATTGAATGATATTTTGATTCTTTATCTCTTCTCCTGCTATCTGCAGAGCAGTAAACCTACCGCTTAATTCTCCTGCATCTTCATGTGTCATTTCAGTACCGAACCCTCTGGAAGCTGAAGACTGGGATGTTGATTCTTGCGAAATCTTGTCATATCCGGTGGCTGCGGCAAGCTCGTCACGGAGCTTCATCGCTTCTTCAATGTAGCCCATATACTCGTTGTTCAACGCATTTCTTTCGGATTCCGTCAAAGAACCATCCTCCATACCCTTTGCAAACTTCTCATACCACTTCTTTAGCTTGTCCTGATAAAGTGTGCCTATCTGCTCGGAGAGCATAGCTTGCATAAAGTATTCCGAAACATCCTCGGCTGCATCTTTGGACGACGCTTTCATGTCCATAAGGGTATCTATGAAATTACTGTACACACCATCGAATGTAGTCTGTGTAAGCTGCTCGTTTATCTGATTATGGATTTCCTCAATACGTTCCTCCCCCTCGATAATCTTATCAAGATAATCTCTCACATCGCCATCTAATTTAGCCCAAAAAGTAGGCGCTTCTGACTTTAGTTTCTCCAACTGTTCAGTAGTCAGGTCAAACAATCCTGTCATGCGTCCGGTACCTATAAAATCCTTGGCGTCTTTGACTGACATGTCGAGTGCGTCGGCAATGTCCTGCCAGTCGCTTGACGAGGTATTCTTTGCCATGCGCTTGCCAATGGAATGAGAACCGGCAGACGCACCGGAGTTTAATCGTTCACGCCCAAGTATTCTGTACGCCTCAATGCTCTTGTTGACAAGTTCAAGAGCCTCTTTGCCTACCTTGTCCGCTTCTGCTCCGTAGGATGTGTTGATGTATTCCAGCTTCTTGTCTATCAGCTCATCCCATATCTCATTGAGTTTGTTATATTCCTCGACCATCTCGTTATAGTGAGAATAATCGGCACCATCCAAACCCGGTATTAATCCTCCCAAAGAAATAACAGAAGTCAAAGCCCCTTTAACGGTTTGTAGACTACCGGTGATGATAGACATAGGCTTCATCAAGTCGATATTTCCAAGTCCGTTCAGCATCTCACCAAAACCGGACATTGTTCCTTCCATCCATTCAGGTGTTTTTATACCAAGCGTTTCCATGATACCGATAACTTGATTACCGGCATCGACATATTGCCCTATCTCATTAATTCCTTTATGTAAAGCATCCGTGGCTTCATATAGGGCTTTCTGCTTGCTGTTCTTTGCACTTTCAAGGGTGGCTTTGGCATTCTTCTTTTCTTCATCAGTACCTTCTTCCAAAGCTTTGTTATACGCTTTCTGTGCTTCACGCTGTGCATCCGTGACTTCTTTGAGGGATTTGAAAGAAATAGACATAGTTTCAAAAGGATCACGTTCTGAAACCTTATCATCAATCCGTTCAATAGCATCTACCAGTTCTTTAAGGCTTTCAGGAGATAAATCCTTTTGAGATGATATAAAGTCTTTAAGGTTCGCTTTCAACTTTTTCAAAGTATCAGTAGAAACCTTGTCAAGATTACCAAAGACTTGTTCCCAATTCATATTTTTCTTGAATTGTTCAGCATCAAGTTTGAATATATCTTCATTCTTGATTTCTGTACGCTTCTCAATGCTTCGGTCTATTTGGGCTATTTCACTAGCATCACCTTTGGTTTCCGCTTTCTTGCGGGCTTCCTGTAATATTGAAATATCATCATTAAATTTCTTTTCAATGGCAAGACGTTCATCGGCATAAGACAAATAGCGCTCTGCCAAATCCTTATATATCTTTTCATTACTGATAATGGCTGTCTTGTATAGTTCATCATAATAGTTTTGCTCATCATCAGACAGCTTTATATCGGTGGCATTAAAAGACTTGCCTTTATTCTTCGGATTAGCTTCCCATGCAGCGCGAGCATCCTCAACTTTCTTCCGAAAAGCATCTTCTTTTTGTCGGTCAATAGCCTGCATCTCCTTTTCAAAGTTGAGTTCCATTTCAGCGATAGTCTTGGCAGAACCTTCATCCATAGCTTTGATTCGGGCTTCATCAACTCTCATTTGCAAATCCTCGGCTGAACGTTGCTGTTCTAATGATTGCTTATCAAGGAGGGCATTATATTTATCAGTCTGCTTACGAAGTTTCTCGGTTTGATTATCTTGTTTGGTTAATGAACTTCCGGTAATACCGCCCAAATTTTTATAGGCTTTTTCAGTTGTTTCTACTCGTTTCTTAGCTTCTTCATACTGCTTTGAAGTAAACTTGGATTTATCCTTTTCTATTTCAGAAAGTTTCTTCTTAGCATCATCCCAGTCTTTCTTCGCTTTCTCATAATCCTGCTTGTAGGTAGTAGGGGATTTCTTTTTAGCCAACGCTCCATTAATTGAAGAAATAACACTTTCTAAATCCCCACCTTTAACCATCATCCCGTTTACAACAAAACCATTGCGTTTGGATGCAGACGATTGAGCAAGTTTCAATTCCGTTTCAAGCTTCTCCTTAGAATAGTTTTTAAGATTGGATTTGTAAGCGGAAATATTATCATCCAACATGTCTTTCTGATACTTTTTTAAAAGTTCAGAGTTTTTCTCCATTTGCTCACGCACCTGTACGTATGACTGATTACCAGAAAACATTTTCCATATTTCCTTATCGAAATCAGACATATTCTTCCGTAAATCGGCATTATCAAATAGCTGCAAATATCTCCGTTGGTTAGCAATCGTTTGTTTTAGAGCATTATAATCATCTCTCCTGCCTTGAACAGAACGCCTTGAATCTTCTTCGTTTATTTTTTGCTTCAACTTTAAGATATCCTCCAACTTTAGCTTTTCAATATCGTATTGTTCGAAAATTTTAGGGTATTCTTTACGAAGTTCTTCTAATGATTTTTGCCGAGTAAGAGTAGCCAAACTCTCATCACGAGCAGCCGTCAATAATTCTTCGATTCTCAGCTTGTGTTCCTGTTCTTTTTTAAATGCTGCATCTTTAATGCCATTATATTCTTTTTGAGCACGGGCGGCAGCAGTTGTACTATCAAACATTGCCCACATTGTAGTAGCAAGCCCACCGATAACGACAGTTAAAGCTACATAAGGATTGGTAAGCATTGCAGCGTTTAAAGCTAACTGCGCTTTTCGTGCCAATAAACGGGCATTGGTAAGTCCAATCTCCACAAGAGTATGTTTACTTTCGGCAGCAGTAACAAGCATCACTGCGGTCCGGTATGTACCATAAGTAACCACTAATCCAGCCAAGACCTTCCCTACTGTTTCATAATTCTGAATCAACGAAGTTGTCATTTGAATACCGTCCATGATAACACTTTCTGACTTAATTCCCAATTCGTTAAACACGGAATCCAAAGCATCCTGCATCATAGACAACTGACCATTGATAGTCTTTGAAGCATTCTCAGACATATTATAGAACTTACCACCTGCGGAAGTTGCATCAATGAATGCCTGTTGAACCATTTCAGCGGAAACAGCACCTTTGGACATTTCATCTTTCAAAGTTGCGATAGATTTTCCGGTCTTTTCGGAGATAATCTGTAACGGGTTGAATCCAGCGTTTATCATTTGATTCAGATCCTGCCCCATAAGTTTACCCGCTGCTGACATCTGTGAAAATGCCAAAGTCAGCGAATTGAACTTACTGGATTCCCCCATAGAAATATCACTAATGGCTTTCAAGTATTTGATAGTGTCTTCTGCTTGTATGTTAAATCCAAGCATCATCTTTTCTGCTCCAACCATATCTGACATAGTAAGTGGAGAAATCTTAGCCAGCTCCTTGATTTGCGGAATCAGTTGCCCTGCCATATCCTTTCCAACCATAGTCTCAATAGCGGTCTGCATGGATTGAAATTCTCCACGAACACGAATTATTTCAGAACCTAATGCCTTTAATACTCCAGCACCACCAATAACCGCCAATGCTTTCTTCCAAGAAATAGCGATACCGTTGTTACTTTCTACGATTTCCTTAGCATTATCATTGTAAAGGGCGTATTCATCCCGAAGTTTCTTTACGGAAAGACGCGCTTCGGCTTGTTGTTGGGTTAATCCAAATAAAGCCGCCTTTTCTTCATCAAGAGCTTTGCGGGCAGCATTGTATTCTTCTAACTTGCCATTTGCTGATAACGGATTCCTTTTCAATGCTATACGATAAGCATCCCCAAGTCGTTTTACATCCGCTTCAATATCCTTAACTACCGCTTTTTGAGCAAGAATCTTCTCTGTGAATCCATTCACTACCTGAGAAGCATCGAAGATTTTCCTTTTGAATCTCGTTTCCATCTCTGCTCCAGCTTTGGCTGCATTAGTTACCAACTCATCCAATCTTTGATTAGATGCAGTAAGTTGAACATTTAAAGCCTTGAAAGCAGCAGGAGACTGCGTGCCATCCATGCTCATTAACTCTTGTTTTAACTTCGCAATTTCATTACGGAGCCTTACAACTTCTTCCCAGTCACTACCTACCTTAAAATATAATTTCGCCATATCTATTTCTTTTTCCTACGATTAGCCAATTCCTTACCACTGATTCTATTCACCTTCTGACCACCATATACTGCGTGTAATTTATCCCGTTGCATCATCAACAGATTCCTATAAGGGATAATCTCAAACACTTCTGTATAACCCAGATGAAGCGTATCAATCAAATGGGCTATCTGCCCGAAGAACGTTGTGTTTCCTACTGTTTCGGTCT
>OGOW01003171.1_pt1 | contig 12054 bp, 16 predicted proteins | sample 1552781 | NCBI WGS metagenome assembly OGOW01 (sample SAMEA2580145, study PRJEB22360) | human gut metagenome | biome: human gut; feature: human-associated habitat; material: faeces | place: Denmark | collected 2008/2010
AAGTCGGGGTGACAGGATTCGAACCTGCGACCTCTTGATCCCAAATCAAGCGCTCTAGCCAAGCTGAGCCACACCCCGGCATTCATGCCGTACTGCTTAAGTTTTTCGTTTCTCTGTTTCCTTATCTCTCGCAGCGACATGATGTATTATATATCATGCCTACCATTTTGTCAACACTTTTTTGAAACTTTTTTTGATTTTTTTCAAAATACTTGTTTTTCCTTTAAAATCAAGGCTTTTCGGCATTTATTCTATATGGTTCTACAAATTTTTTTCAAATTTTTTCAAAAAAGATCCCGAAAACTTTTCTGGAAAAATTTCATTTCTCCTCTGTCATCCAGTTTCATAATAGCATAAGTTGGTTCAAAACTGACCTGACGCGGTTTGGATATACTTCCAGGATTCAGGAATGTAATTCCATCCTCCTCCTGAAGATATGGCATATGGGAATGTCCAAATATTACAATCTGGGCATTTCTCTCTTTTGCTGCAGCTTTGAGCCTGTCCATTTCAAATGGAACATAATACCGGTGTCCATGCGTAATAAATACCCGGTACTTTCCTATCTCTGTAACGATTTCCTGCGGCAAATCCGACCCCCAGTCATTATTTCCAGCTACCATGCATACCGGGCATCCTGCTGCTGCCCGGATATAATCCTCATCCCGTTCTACATCACCACAGTGTATCAGCATGTCAACTGGCTGTTCTTTTTCCAGAACTACATCAAATTTATCTGTATAACCATGTGTATCACTAACTACTAAAATTTTCATATCCTAATTTTTCCTTCATTAATTGCAATGCTTTCCCTCTGTGACTAATCCGGTTCTTCATTTCCGGCTGCATTTCTCCTGTTGTCATACCATATTCCGGCACATAAAGCAGCGGATCATAACCAAATCCGTTTGTTCCCTTTTCTTCAAAACCAATCAGGCCCTCTATTGTACCGCGTGTTGTTACCACTCTGCCATCCGGAAATGCTGCAGCTATGGCACAGACAAATCTAGCACTTCTTTCATCTCCTTTTGCATCTTTCAGATTATCCAGGATTGCCTGATTCTTGACAGAATACGGAGTATCCTCTCCTAAATATCTTGCAGAGTATACTCCCGGTGCCTTGTCCATATAGTCAACTTCCAGTCCGGAATCATCTGCCAGAACCATCTCTCCGGTAAGCTTACATATTGCTTTTGCCTTGATAATTGCATTTTCTTCAAATGTTGTTCCATTTTCTTCTATATCCGCCTTAATTCCGGCATCCTTTAATGATAAGAGTTCCACATTCAGATCTGACAATATCATCCTGATTTCTTTCATTTTGCCTTCATTTGTTGTTGCAAATATAATCTTTTTTTTCTCACTCATTATGACATCCTTACACCTTTCTTATCTCTTTGTATAACATTTTAAACATAAATTACATGCATAGGTGGATTCCGTATTTACCCATTCCTGACCATCTGCACTGACATATCCTTCTCCATCTGTAATATTGACCGTTTTTGTATAGTAATCGCTGCTGTATTCTACTGCCACCGGTTTCTTTTCATTCGGTGTCTTTATCTTTACTACTACTGCAAATTTCTGTCCGGCTTCAATTTTTACCATTTCATCAAAATCCACCGTATAATAGCCTTCATTTACAAAGTTTCCGGATGCAACCTTTTTCAACCCCTGCTTCAATGAAGATGAATCCGTAAAATTTTCACAAACATAGATTTCATACTGCGTATCCACTCCGGTCGCATAAAAACCTGCCGCGCTTAAAAATTCTGCCTGCTCAGCGGTGTATACATTGGAAAACCAGGCATCTTCTTTTTCATAGCCAAGTTTTCCCACCCATCCGCATAAATCAGACTGATATATCTGGGCATAGTTATCGGTATCATCCACTCTTGTATACACAATATTATGCATACCGATATTAGAATCATAATATGATACATAGAAAATTCCATTATCGCCAAATTTTGTTCCCCAACTGTTCTGGCAGATAAATGCTCCATCACTTTCAATATCTGCGCGGAAATTTTCTTTCGGATAATTATCATCCCATCCGATAATTACAACATCGTGATTTGGCTTCTCAGTACCTACATAACAGTAGGAATTCGTCTTTTCGTTATAATATTTGGAATAATCAAATGTATTTTGCATAATTGTATACAGCGAAGTCTGTACTCCTCCATATTTATACACCATTTCCTTTATCTTCTGCAGGTCTTTGGATTCTAACATCTGTATTTCCTGCACATGCTTTACTGCCTGCAAATCCGGATTTGTCTCACCATCTCCATATGGATCATCGGCTTCCAGCACCGGTCCCTGCCATGCCAGCAGATATGCTGTTGACATCGTAGAAGATCCGCCTTCGTACTGTTCCAGATTAAAGGAATTATTCAAAGACATATGATCCGCCGAAAAATAATAATTTTCTTCTGGCATCAGAGATGTCTCCAGTGCAGTAAGTGCCGCTGTTGCCCAGCATGTCCCAAGATTTCCCTGCTTTCGGACTACGGTATTCTTCTGCTTATCCACATAACTATAACGATAGGGCAGAATACTGCTTTCCGGATTATTATTAATAATCGTTGCAACATTGGTATTAATATCCCAATTACAGGTATATCCCAGTCCTTTTACGGCTGCATCAATCGGAACATATAATGTGTCATCCTTAAACACCAGTGCGGTTTCCAGCACATATTTCGTGTTGTTTACCGTCATCTCCGAACTTCCGACATTGAGTTCCATTTCCACTGTTGCTTTCTCGATCGTGAGCCTGCTGCCATCATACAGATTGACTGCACAGTTAAACAAATCGCGGTATTGCTTATATGGTATCATCAGAATCATGGATGTATCCATATAAATCCCCTGTTTCTTTGCATTTACCTCAATGCCATCTATATACAGTGTAAAATCACTGTTATTTACACTATAGGAGATGGTGCTTTTCCATTCATCCGCCAGATTTTCCATCTCATATCCCTGGGCAATATATTCTGTCTTTGTTATGCCCCGGAACGCAAAATACCCAAGAGTAAAAATAAAAATCATTATAAAAAAATAGTAAACCCTGTTTTTCATTATTTTCCTCCGGCTTTACCAAAGCCTGTCAATGTCTAAATATATGTTGCCTATTTCTGTTTTTGCGTCTTTTTAGGCGGTTTTTTCCCTAAAAACTGATAATAATATGTTTTTATCATTCCATTATATATTTTCCGGTTCTTATCTGCCTTACGTCCCATGTATTTCTCTGCTTCTTCATAAGAAGTTATGATGTATGCAGACCAGTCGTCCAGTGCTGCAAATCTTTCTCCGATTGTTTTATACAGCTGTGGCAGTGCAGATTTTTCTTCCAATCGTTCTCCATACGGTGGATTCGTAATTAGAAATCCATATTTTTTATTATGACTCAGATCCTTCACATCTCTCTGCTGAAAATGAATCCGTCCATCAACCCCTGCAAGTGCCGCATTCTGCCTTGCTATTTTTACCATATCCGGGTCAAGATCATATCCCTGGATATCCGTTTCACAGCTTAAATCGACCAGATCATTTGCCTCATCCAAAGCATCATACCATACTTTTTTCTTAATGATATTATCCCACTTTTCCGACAGGAATTCCCGGTTCATACCAGGTGCCATGTTAGCTGCCATCATCGCTGCTTCGATCGGAAATGTACCGCTTCCGCAAAACGGATCTACCAGAATCCGGTCTTTTTTCCATGGTGTAAGCATAATCAATGCTGCTGCCAGAGTTTCTGATATCGGTGCTTTTGAAGACAACTTGCGATATCCTCTTTTATGAAGTGATTCACCCGTTGTATCGATTCCTATAATAGCTTCATCCTTAAACAGAAATATTCTCACCGGGTATTCTGCTCCGTCCTCTTTAAACCAGGAAATTTTATACTTTTCCTTCAGACATTCCACCATTGCTTTTTTTGCGATTCTCTGTATATCGGAAGGACTGAATAATTTACTCTTTATAGAAGATGCCTTTGTTACCCAGAATTTTCCGTTTTCCGGTATATATTCCTGCCAGTCAAGTACCTTTATTCCTTCAAAAAGCTCATCATAAGTAGTTGCCCTGAAACGGCCTGCCTGAATCATGATACGTTCTGCTGTTCTCAAAAAAATATTTGCCCGGCAGATCGCCTCATCATCTCCTTCAAAAGTTACTCTTCCATCCTCTACGGATGTAACTTCATAACCTAAATCTAAAATTTCCCTTTTCAGCACTGCCTCTAATCCAAAGTGGCAAGGTGCCATTAACTTATAAGTTTTCATATGTTCTCCAATATATTTTGTTTTCTCATTAGATTGTAAGTTTTCCTTATGCTTTTGTCAATTCTAATTTAACCAAAACCTTACTTTTTTTACTTTATTCTCCGTATCTATTCTATTATTTCCCTTATCTTTTTTATTTCTCTGTATCCGCCGATTACATTCTTTACCAGATAGCCATCTTCTGCCAGAATCCGTGCCATCCTTATGCTTTCTCCACCTCTGTCACAATACAGGATAACCCTCCGCTGACGGATATGCCCCATTCTTCCGTTCGTAATATCCTCCGTACTAACATGTATTGCGTTGATTACATGTTCTCTCTGGTACTTTGAGAACTCTCTCAGGTCAATTATTTTATATCTGTCATCAAAGACAAACTCCTTTAACTGTGCCGCTGAAATATTTTCTATATACACTTTTTTCTCCATTTACCCTTTATATTATCTGACCGGATATCTTATCTTCCGGTGTTATATTATTATAATATGCGGCCGTTTCCAGAGTTCTCCGGTATTCATGGATTTTTTCAAAAGTATTTTCCGACTGGAGCCGGATATAATTTTTCTGCTGTAAAGAAAACCGGCACCCTCTGAGAACACAAAGGATGCCGGCTGAGATAAAGTAATACCTCGCGGGGGAGCCACGAGGTATTGAGGGGAGTATAAATAATTAATAAGGGGTTATAACATAAAAAGAAACATTTGAAGGGTTATTTCTTTTTACATAAGTATTCTAATACATAATGTCGAAAATTGCAAGTGTTTTTTTTAATATTTTTTAATTTTTTTAGCATACTACTATTTGTAACCACTAATATCGTTATTTGCAGCATCATCTGCAGCATAGGAGGATAATTATGTCTAAAAATTCTACTAACTCTACCCAGAACACTTACAAAAACAGCTCTAAAAACTCTGCCCGGAACATTTCACAGAATTCTGCTTCCGACTGCACAAATTCTTCAAAGAACCGTGCTGATAACTCATACAACTCTTCTAAAAATTCTGCAGATAATGATGCTTCTGACTGCAGATAATATTTTATCCCAAAAAGCAGGCGGCAAATGCCGCCCGCCTACATAGTCATGAAGCACAGCTTAGTCCGCACACCATCAGATGTTTCTTCTGTCTGTTACCGGTTCTCTATGTATTTCCAAATCCATGCGGCAATCGCTGCCACTACAAGCAAAGGAAGTGCTATCCGGAATAAAACCCATGCTACCTTTGCAACCATCGAAATTAACACAATAATCAGTATAAGTGCTACCAGTATGCTGATAACCGCTTTCATTACCGTATTAAAATGCTCTAAATCAAAATCATCTTTTCTCATTTTTTGCACCTCACTTTCTCCTCTTATTCAGGCCCTCTGCTTCCCTGCAATATGTCTTGCCACATAGACACCGCTTGCAGAAGCATGGGACAGGGAATGTGTTACTCCGCTGCAGTCCCCGATGACGAACAATCCTTCCCGGCTGGTTTCCAAATCATGATTGATTTCCACTTCCATATTATAGAATTTGACCTCAACACCATACAGCAGTGTATCATCATTCGCCGTTCCGGGAGCTATTTTATCCAATGCATAAATCATTTCTATAATTCCATCCAGAATTCGTTTCGGAATAACCAGACTCAAATCGCCCGGTGTTGCCGCCAGTGTTGGGGTAATAAATCCTTCTTCGATTCTCTGAACCGTACTTCTTCTTCCACGGACCAAATCCCCAAAACGCTGTACCATAACTCCTCCGCCCAGCATATTGGACAATCTGGCTATACTTTCACCATATTCGTTACTGTCTTTAAACGGCTCAGAAAAATGTTTCGATACAAGCAGTGCAAAATTCGTATTTTCCGTAAGCAGTTTCGGATCTGCATAACTATGTCCATTTACTGTAATGATTCCATTTGTATTCTCGTTCACCACTTCTCCACGCGGATTCATGCAGAATGTCCTCACCAGATCTTCAAATTTTTCCGTCCTGTATACAATTTTGCTTTCATATAATTCATCGGTCAGACGGGAAAATATTTCTGCCGGAAGTTCTACCCGGACACCAATATCGACCCGGTTTGATTTTGTTTCTATGTTCAAATCACTGCAGACACTTTCCATCCATTTGCTTCCGCTTCGTCCCACGGAAATAATACATTGTCTGCCGAGATATTTTTCCTTTTCGGTAATAATCTCGTAGCCTTCATCCAGTGCCTGTACATGTACAGCCTTACAGTTAAATACAAATTCTACTTTATCTTTTAATTCTTCAAACAGATTATGAAGTACTACATAATTCACATCCGTTCCAAGATGACGTACCTGCGCATCCAGAAGGTGAAGCTTATTTTCCAGACATAATTTCTTTAATTCCGTATCTGCGGTAGAATATAGCTTTGTTCCTTCGCCGCCATATGCCATATTAATTTCATCGACATATCGCATAAGGTCAATAGCTTCTTCTTTGCCGATGTATTCATACAATGTTCCGCCAAACTGATTTGTAATATTATATTTTCCATCCGAAAATGCACCAGCTCCGCCAAAACCGTTCATAATTGCACAGGTTTTGCAATTAATACAGCTCTTTACCTTCTTTCCATCGATCGGACATTTCCTTTTTTCCAAAGGATTTCCTTCCTCAAGCACTACGATTTTCAGTCCTTTATTTAATTTTATCAGTTCATATGCCGAATAAATTCCTCCCGGTCCTGCACCGATAATTACAACATCATACATTGTTTCAATTCCTCTTTTCCTGTCTGTTATTCTTCTTTTGTTTCAGCTTCCAGATAAAACGTACATTTATCTGCCTCTGAACCATCCGTTAATTTCAATACTTTTCCGGATGCATAGGTAATATACATTCCAGGAGCGGATATGCTCTCAAACGAAACACCTTCTCCAGCAAGTCCCTTTACTGTTTTAAATGTCTGTGTATCTGTCATTGTTCCGTTAAAATTCTGTGACAGCTTCAACAGTTTATTTACTGCCGTAATATATAATCCAGGCTTATTGTAAGATTCTATTGATACATATGATTTTTTTGACGAATCCGACTTTCCCGGTCTTATAATCCATCTCTGATCGCTTTCCTGACTACTTAAATCCATTCCAAGTGGCAGATTCACATATGGATAATTACTATCCAGGGACGAATTCACAAACATTGCATGGGAAAGCATCTGTCCATCTTTATTTTTTATCATGGTATATTTTGCATTAAGTCCGGCTGCATTTTCCTGTAATGCATCCACAATACCATTTTCCCTGATATTAAGTTCCTGTACAGATACTGCACGCCGGTATCCGCTCCCACCATCCAGAGAACCATTATGATATATAAAATATGTTTTTCCCTTAAAGTCAATAACTGCCATATGGTTTGTATTAGATGTTGCTGTCGGCTGCATAATCACACCACCAAATTTCCACTCTCCATAAAGCAAATCGTCTGTTGTCGCATATGCCATCTGTTCTCTCCATCCATACGCATAAAACAGATAATAATCGCCATAATAATTGCCCTGTTCATCCTGTCTGCGATAAATCCATGGAGCTTCCGTATATTCTTCCGGTACCTCCTTTTCCAGTATATCTGTACCAAATGTAATTTTTCCATCGCCATCAAGATCTTTCACAGAAATCATATCATTATTTAATTCACATATATAATTTTTTCCATTTCCCCAGCAAAGATATCTATGTTCCTCGCCCTGTTCATCCGCTTCAATCCAAACCGTCGGATCAATATCATTCCATGTCGAGCTCTCATTCGGTGTATCTGTTCCCCGTACAAGAGGATGACCGATATCTGTAAATCCACTTACCGGATTATCTGACACTGCAACTCCTATGGATTGTTTTCCCTCTGATGTGCTGTCCCAGGAGCAGAAGTAAAAATAATACATATCTTTTCCTTCTGAAAAATTATAATGCTTTATGGTCTGACCCGCCCATGCAGAATTCTTGTCAGCCCAGCTGATATCTTTGCAGGATAAAATTGTCCCCTCATATTTCCAGTTTTCCATATCATTTGATGAATAGCACATCCATTCCGGAATTACATAGGAATCCCCTGTAGATGTATCATGTCCTGTATACAGATAAACCGTGTCACCATCCACCAATGCTGCCGGATCTCCTCCGTATATCCGGTTTCCAGCAGCATCAAATCCTGTCACCGGGTTTCCTTTGATGCTTGCCTCAACTGAAATTTCTTCTTTTTCCTCTGTCTTATGTTTCCCGGTCAGATTATTTTCACATGATGTTAATACAGTAACCATTCCAGCTGTCATAAGACACATATACACTTTCTTTTGCATAATTGCTCCACCTAAACCTTCCTCATATGCCTTACTACTTTTACATTTTACCAATTATTCCGCATAATTGCAAGTTAATCACTGTATTTCAATGATATTAGTTATGTTTAATGAACCGTTATTGTACAAAAAAAGGACTGGCAATTTCCAGTCCTTTTAGCGTGCGTGAGAAGATTCGAACTCCCGACACCTTGGTCCGTAGTTATCAGGTCCTCTCACTGCTGCATATATAAACTGTAAAATCTTTATTTTTCAAGGGTTTCATTCATACTGCCATCTGGAAATTTCCATTTCCGACACCTTGGTTCTCTGTCTCTGCTTTCGCTGCTATTCTTCCAGGGAACATTTCAGCTCTGCTGGTTCTCCTGTCTGTTCGCAAAAGACAAAATATTACTTTAAGCCGTTCATCCGAGGCAGAACTTACCTATTTTTCCTAAAATGTCCGCATGATACGGATTATATTTATCTTGCTTTTGCTGATGCAGCATGCTATAATCATAATCGCTGTCATTCCCTAAATCGACAGAGGAAGGGGGTGTATCACATGAACTTTTTATATTCGCTTTTCAATTCACTTATCGCTAATATTATTTATGACTACATACGTCGCAAAATAAATAACAGCGATAAGAATGACAGCAACAACTAAATAGTACTTTAAGTACAAAAAGGGCATCCATCACTTTGACCGGTTCTGGATGCCTTTTTGTGTATCACACAATTTATATTCGCTTGTCGGCACGATCTGCGCCTGACTGTATTATAATATGCATCCAGCAAAAAAGCAATACCAAAATTTAATTATTAATATTCACTGTTTCGTTGTGGTGTATGTCAATACTTACACGTCCGTTCTTCTTCTCATAGTTTTCTATGTAGTTTTCTATTATAATTTCCGCCATATTTGAAACGCTTCTTTTATTATTTTCTGCAATTCTTTGTAACTTAAATTTTGTTTCCTCTGATGTTCTAACTAAAATTTGCGGCTTTTGTGATGGCATGGTATACCTCTTTCTCTAAAAATTAAAATAAAATTAGTGTTGACAAAGTGATACACTTTGATTATAATAGTTGCATGGTGATACACTTGATATCACCTAGTTATTAGATCAAATATAAATTTAAACAAAGCTTCAGGAAGTTCGCAGTTCGCCCGGTTTGCGTGGAAATGCCTTTCTGATACTGAATTCCAGTGCCAGATAAAAATTCCTACCTGTGAATTTTCTGTTGCTACTACCAAATGACAGTCATGTGTCAGGCTGGTTTACGATGCACCTGACACCATGATACGTCATCTGTTTTATTTCTAACTTGATTGTATCACATTGATACAAATTTTTCAAGTACTGTGTTCAAGCGGGATTGTTGTAGGTGCATCGGTAACCTTCTGAGAAATGTTTAAGCGGGATTCTTTGGCAGCTTCATCGGCAAACTGCCTATAAAAAAAGAAATTAAGGAAGTGTTATATATGAAAGATGGTAAAAAAGCCATATCTGACAAGCTTTACAGGTTGTTGGATGAAAATTATGATATTCAAACGTGTTGCAACTGTTCGGAAGAAGAATTTTATGAAGAGTTCAAAGAAGCACTGTATGATTTTTCCCTGATTCCGGCGGCCGCCATTATTGAATAACCTGAGCCTGTAAGGTAACGGCTTTCAAAAAAGGGGGGGGTATGAGAAACGGGTATTCAAAGATGGTACGGGAAAGGGAAAAAAAATGAAGAAAAAAGAAAAGAGTGAATTAACTCCCAGAGCTGCCAGGAAACTGAAACGGGTATTGGCAAATTTTGAGTTTACAATGGATTGCTATGAAAGTGTCTATTCCTATGCAAAAGCAGAGCCGGAGGATAGAGGTACTGTAATTCTTGCTATGAGTGGAGAGCTGAAAAACGTAGAGAATTATTTTTTATTCCTGAATGAGCTGGAAGAAATTACTCCAGAAGACAGGATTCAGATGATAAAGATACTTCGTAGGAAATTTTATGAATTAGTAAAGAGCTATGTTTAGGAGGTAGGAAATGTATATATTAATCGGTTATCGGAGATTCCATTCCGACAAAACAAATGAAGATTATTGCACCGCAAGCTTCATCTCAAAACTTTCAAAGAGAGATGAGAAAGCCGGCTTCATCGGGCAGAAGATTTCAGAAATCTTTCTTTCTGGTGACGATGAATTTTATGACTACTTAAAACCGGAACACGTTGGAAAGAAATTTAATATCATGTTAGGGTTAGACAAGGAAGTTGTTGCAATGGAATGTATTGAAAAGTAGGTGCTAATATGACAGATACACAGGTAATTATGATCCTGCTCTGTATGCTGGTTGGCGAGCGGATAGAAAATAAATTAGCGCAGGTGTTTAAAATTGTATGATGTAAATGACGTATTTTACTGGATCGGTCTGTCGGTTGTATTCTTTACAACAATAGACTTCGCTGCTTATGTAGTGAAAAAGGCAGTACACTTCTTCCGGGAAATATCAAAGTAAAGCGATATTAAGGAAACTTAATATAAATAAGTAAATATGGAGGTGATATCATGAGGTTAATAAAAGAGGTAAAAGCTTTTGCGAAAGAATTATCTGCAAAAACGAAAAGACGCATGGCAGGTATTACCCTTGCTGCTACTGTTGTTATCGGCAGTGCTGTGACGGCTATGGCTGAAGAAGCAAGTCCTTCTGCATCCGCAGCAATGAGTGAAGCGTTACGAAGCGGTTTGAATCAGATGCTTACAGATTTTATCGGTTACGTTGCTATAGTTTTACCAATTGGACTTACTGTTTTTGGTACTGTATTTGGTGTAAAACAGGCTAAGAAGTTTTTTAGTACGGTAGCAAAATAATAGAACGGAATAACTTAAAAGAATATGCAGGGTATACAGCCCTGCTATTTTTATAGGCATTTTAAGGAAAAGAGGTGGAAAAATGAAATTAAGGAAAAAACAAAAGTGTGCCGCTGTGGTGCTTGTGTGCTGCATCCTCTTCCAGACAACATACTATTGCGTTGTGCGTCCGAATGTTGTTTATGCAACCGGGGCTGGTGGTGCAATCGCTGGCGGAGCTGTTGCCGGTCTGGGGCTTACCGGGCCGGAAGTTGCTGTTGCAATAGCTGCATTATTCGGTGTTGCTGCCGTGGTGGATAATGCAGATACGATTTACACGGAAATGAACAACTGTATCAATAAAGTCACGGACGGCCTGGAAAATCAAGCGGCTGTTATTTCCGACTGGTGGAAAGAAGCCGCCGCCGGGGTAGTGGATACCACTTCTTCCGTCTGGAAGGGAGTGTGCAACTGGTTTACCGGGACAAGGGAAAATTATTATAATACAGCACATGTTGTTAATTGTCCCGCTGGCACGACTTATAAAATTTTAAACACTAGTACAACAAAAAATAAATAACTAGGCATATTATGTATTTTGTGCTATACTGG
>OGOW01003183.1_pt1 | contig 12032 bp, 10 predicted proteins | sample 1552781 | NCBI WGS metagenome assembly OGOW01 (sample SAMEA2580145, study PRJEB22360) | human gut metagenome | biome: human gut; feature: human-associated habitat; material: faeces | place: Denmark | collected 2008/2010
GCGACAGTAGGTGATGGTCTGGTATCCCAGATACCGGCTCTTCTTATTTCTACTGCAACAGGAATGATCGTTACAAGAGCTGTTTCAGAAGGCAGCTTAAATGAAGATGTATCAAAGCAGTTTCTGGCCCAGCCTCATGCTATGATCGTTAGTGGTGCAGCAGTGGCGGTTATGGCTGTGATACCTGGAATGCCGGCAGTAAGGACTCTGGTTGTGGCTGCATGTCTTATGGGAAGCGGATTTTATCTTTCCGGAAAGATAAAAAAAGAGCCACAGGCATTGTCACAAATGGCAATGGCTCCTTCTACCCAGCTTCAAGATTCCCCACAGGCTCATGCAAAAGAGGAAGTAAGTGAGGAAGAATATTTTAAAGATGTAAATAATGTATACAGCCTTCTTACACTGGAGCCAGTGGAGATCGAGTTTGGTTATAGTCTGATCCCTCTGGCAGATGAGTCAGTAGGCGGAAGGCTGATCAGCAGGATCGTTATATTCCGCCGCCAATATGCCCAGGATATGGGATTTGTGATCCCATCCATCCGGCTCCGGGACAGTTCTTCCCTGGGACCAAGTCAGTATAGTATCCGCATAAAAGGAGAAGAAGTTGCAGGAGGAGAGATCCTGATTGATTATTTCCTTGCTCTGGAACCAGAGGAGGTGGAAGAAGAAATTGAAGGTATTGAGGCCATTGAACCGGCATACGGTATACCCAGCAGGTGGATCAAGCCTGAAAACAGAGATCGGGCTGAATTATATGGTTATACGGTCATTGATCCTCTGTCTGTATTGCTCATGCATCTTTCAGAAGTCATCCGGCAGCATTCATACGAACTGCTTACAAGACAGGAAGTGGTAAGGCTTACGGAAAATTTGAAAAAAACAGCTCCTGAACTGGTGGAAGAGGCAATACCACAGATGATCAGCTACAGTTATTTCCAGAGAGTTCTTACAAACCTTCTAAAAGAAGGAATCCCGATCCGCGACCTGGAGACCATTGTAGAGAATCTGATGCAGACAGCCTCAGAAACAGGTCTTCCTCCAAGAGAGCTGGACCAGACAGTAGAAAAGATCAGGACAGCTCTTAAACGTACCATTACCCGCATGTACTGTACAGATGGATGCATGAAAGTCATCACACTGGATGCCCAGCTGGAACGGGAAATGGTCGCATCCTTGTCAAAAGGGGAAAATGGCTTATATCTGGCATTAAACCCGGAAATGCTCCAGCATGTGATCCGGCAGCTGGCAGAGCAGATAAAAAAGTTCAGTGGTTTATCACAGAATCCGGTGATCCTGACTTCACAGGTTATGAGGATCCATTTTTACCATCTGGTAGAACCCTTTTATCCTAATATCAGGGTGCTTTCATTTAATGAGATCGCAAATAATGTGCAGATCCAGTCAATTGGAAATATAAGTACAATGAAAAAGGGATCATAAGTGCACGGTCAAATGATATAAACAGCAGATAACAGGAGTGAGTAAAGTTATGGAAGATAAGCAGGAAAAGGCAGAGAAGGAGTTATTTGCGCTTTATAAAAAAACGAAAGATCCGGAAATAAAGAAAGAGATCACAATGCAGTATCTGTACATAGCCAGAACCACGGCAACGAAACTATATGATCTTTATTCTACCACCATGCAGATGGAAGATGCAGTGAATGAAGGTGTGGTGGCGATCATAAAAGGGATCGATATGTATGATCCGGATAAAAACATTAAGTTTTCCACTTACATTACAACGCGGGTAAGAGGAGCAATGCTGGATTATGTAAGGAAACAGGAGTGGATGCCCCGGGGATTTTACAAGCAGTTGGGGATTATAGAATCTGCATGCGAGGACATGAAGCGTGAATTAGGAAGAACACCAACAGTTGATGAACTGGCAAAGCATCTTGGAATAGAAAAAAAACGCTGCCAGAGGATCATTTCCATGAAAAACAGGAGAAATATCCAGTCTCTTGATTTTTTACTGGAAAACCAGAATACATCCAATGGACTCCAGATCACAAACAACGATACCCAGGTACAGCCTGAGGAGGCATGCTTGTGGGAAGAGGATATGCGGGTGCTGGCAGAAGGCATAGCCCAGCTAAATGAAAAAGAGCAAAAAACACTGGCACTGCATTATATGGAAGGGTTGAAAATGGAACAGGTGGGCCGGGTCATAGGTGTCAGCCAGCCCAGAGCATCCCAGATCCACACGATCGCCTTGCGTAAGCTGCGCCATTTTATAGAAACAAAAAATGGAAAGGGGATAAAGTCAGATGTATCAGGGATTTTATAATCTGGCGTCAGGCATGCTGACCCAGAGCAGGAACTTAAATACCATCAGCAATAATATGGTGAATATCCAGACTCCTGGATATAAAAACGAAACAATGGTAAGCAGTACTTTCAAAGAAGAAATGCTTTATCGTACAGGACAGTATAGCAAAGAAAATCCAACCCAGCTGGCAACTGTTTCAAAAATAAAGACAGCAAAGCAGGTTTATACCAATTATGACCAGGGCGGTATGGAGCAGACAGACGGGATCTATGATTTTGCCTTAAATGGAAATGGCTTTTTCTGCATCCAGACATCACAGGGCATCCGGTATACAAGGAATGGTTCATTTTCAGTAGATAAAGATGGATATCTGGTTTTAAACCAGGCAGGAAGAGTCTTAAACAAAGAAGGACAGCCTGTCCAGATCAAAAATGAGAACTTTACAGTTGATTCCAAAGGACACATTACTGCTGCTATTACAAATCAGTCTGATAGTGAAGAAAGCGGCAGCCAGGAAGTTACCATAGAGGATTATGGAACTTTGAAAGTAGTGGATTTTCCAGATCAGGGGCAGCTTCATGCAGAGGATAATGGACTTTTCTCTACTGCACAGGCAGAAACAACGCCTGCAGATACAACTGTTCAATGGAAAATGCTGGAAAAATCCAATGTAGACATGGTGGAGCAGATGACAGCTATGATGTCATCCCAGAGAGCGCTTCAAAGCGCAGCCCAGTCACTGAAAATGTATGATCAGATCATGAGTAAGTCTGTGTCAGATGTCGGTAAGCTGTAAGGAGGATAAAGAAATGAATATGTCATTTTATACAGGAGCAGCAGGAGCCGGACAGTTTACAAAAAAACTGTCAGTTGTATCCAATAACCTGGCCAATATCAACAATACAGGCTTTAAACCTAAAACAGCGGCTTTTTCTGAACTGATCCACTATAATCTTAATGATTCTGAAAATGCCCAGACAGAGCTGCAGACAGGTTCAGGAGCCAGAGTGGAGCGTACCTGGACGGATTTTAGTACAGCCGGTGCTACTCAGACCGGAAAAGAATATGATTATGCAATTATGGAGCCTAATGCATTTTTTATGATACAGGATCCTGCGTCAGGTGAGATCACCTATACAAGAAACGGTCATTTTCACAGGGGAGAACGTGAAGATGGATTTTATCTTACAACAGAAGATGGAAAGCTGGTGCTGGACCAGAACCGGCAGCCTCTTAAGCTGGAAGTAACAGATGTAGAAAAGCTGCAGGAGGAATCAGAGTCAGAAGACGATGACTACGATACAGATGATACAGACAGCACAGAGGATGATACTGACCTTCCTAAGGTAAGTGTATACACATTTTCAAATCCCAGCCGTCTCTTAAGCGTAGGAGATAATGAATATAAAGCACAGGATGGAATGGAAGCTTCTTTAAAATCAGATGCGGTCCTGCAAAAAGGGGCACTGGAGAATTCAGGCACCGATATGGCAAAAGAAATGGTCCATGTGATCGAATGTCAGAGAGCCTTTTCTTATGCTGTAAAAATGATCACTACATCAGATGATATAGAAGGAACGATCAATTCACTGAGAGGATAGGGTAAAAAATGGAAATAAAGCGATATGAAGATATGGACCTGCAGGCTCTGGATGTAATGCGGGAGATCGGCAGTATCGGTACCAGTCATGCAGCAACTGCTCTTTCCAAGCTTCTGCAGAAAGAAGTCCGGATCTCGATCCCATCTGTGAATATCCTTGGATACAATGATGCCATGAACCGGATCGGTGATGCGGAGGAGCTTGTTGCAGCAGCCCTTGTAAAAATGTCAGGTGATATTGAGGGGTTGATGCTGTTCCTTTTCGACCTGGATTTTGCAAATGAGGTATTGGAAAAACTGCTTGGAAGCCGTTATAAGTCCTTTCTGGATATGGACGAAATGGCCAGATCAGCACTGGTAGAAGTAGGAAACATCATTATCTGTTCTTATATAAATGCTTTTTCACAACTTGTAAATGTAGAGGTGGAACTGTCTGTTCCAAGTGCTACCATCAACATGCTGGGTGGGATCTTAATGGTACCTATTGCTGAGTATGGATATGAAACAGATAAACTGATGTATTGCAATGCAGATTTTGTGATCGGCGGAAAAGCACTTTCTGACTGGCTGCTCATGCTGCCGGACATTCGTTCTCTAAACGATATTTTAGAGAGGTTGGGAGTTTCATAATGATCGGAGGCACAGAATTAAAAGTAGGAATCGGTGATATGAAGTTTTCACGAGGGGAAGGAAGGATCATAACCTATGCTTTGGGTTCCTGTATCGGGATAACCTTTTATGATCCGGTTACCCGTCTGGGAGCACTTCTGCACATCATGCTTCCGGCACAGTTTGAAGGAAAGGATTCCAATCCATTTAAATTTGCAGACAGCGGCATCAGGGAAACCCTCAGAAAGCTGAAAATATTCGGTATGGTAAAAAGCCGGATGGTAGTTAAGATCGCAGGGGGAGCCAAGATGTTTGAGATCAGCGGAAACAGCAGCTTTGGAAATATCGGGCAGAGAAATGCAGAAAGTGTAAAAAAAGTCATGGCCCAGGAAGGAATCTGTATCGCAGCAGAGGATACAGGAGGAAATTATGCCCGTACCATGCTTTTAGATCTTGCAACAGGCGATGTGATCGTGCGTACAGTGGGACGACCGGAACGCCATCTATAGCCAGGGCTTTCATTTATGGTGGTGTCACCATCTGTGACATGCCTGTTTACAGAAAAAAGGAGAGAAGATCATGGTCAAAAATGAAAAAGAAGGGATTCTTTTAGAATCAGGAACAAACGAGATTGAAGTAATGAAATTCACAGTTCTGGGTGAATTTTATGGCATTAATGTGGCAAAAGTCCAGGAGATCATCATGAGTGAAAAGGTAAAACCGATGCCTCATGCAAACCCGGCAGTAGAAGGCATCTTTAAACCAAGGGATGAGCTGATCACAGTGATCAACCTGGCAAAATATCTTACAGGAGATGACCGGGAAAATGGGCCAAGAGATCTGTTTATCGTAACAAATTTTAATAAAATGACGGTCGCTTTCCGGGTAGACAGTATCGAAGGTATCAGCAGGATTTCATGGAAAGATATACAGAAGCCAGATAAGACCATTGCAAATGGAGATGACAGTGTTGCTACCGGTATTGCCCAGTGCGGAAAAGAGCTGGTGATCATCCTGGATTTTGAAAAGATCGTGGCAGAGATCGCACCGGAAACAACTATACAGGTGACAGATGTAGATAAGATGGGAGACCGCCCTATCTGCAACAGTCCTATTGTGATCGCGGAAGATTCCATTCTTTTAAGTAAAATGATCGATGATTCCCTGGAAAGGGCCGGATTTACCAATGTAAAGAATTTTTCCAATGGCCAGGAGGCATGGGATTACCTTTCACAAATACATAATGATTCTGATCTGTATGATAAGGTCAATCTGGTCATTACAGATATCGAAATGCCGGAAATGGATGGCCACAGGCTTACAAAGCTGATCAAGGATGACGAACATTTAAAGAAGATCCCGGTTATCATCTTCTCTTCCCTGATCAATGAGCAGATGAGGCAGAAGGGGAAAGAATTAGGTGCAGACGAACAGCTTTCCAAGCCGGAGATCGGGCATCTGATCACAGTAATGGATGAACTGCTTGCCCGTTTTAAAAAACAGTACAGTCAGCAGTAAGGAGGACTCTAAGGATGGAAAAATATGTATTAACACAGGATCTTGTAACAGGAAATGAACTGATCGACAGTGAGCACAGGAAGATTTTTGACGAAGTCAATACCCTTCTGGATGCATGCTCAAAAGGAAAGGGAAGAGAAAAACTCTCAAGTCTGGGAGAATTTCTTGTTGAATATGTAACGAAACACTTTTCAGATGAGGAGGATCTCCAGAAGCAGTCAAAATATCCGGAATATACAGAACATCATAAATTTCATGAATGGTATAAACAGAAACTGGGGGATGCCATTATAAAACTGGAGCAGGAAGGTCCGACGATCAATTCCCTGGGCGAGATCAACTATATGGTAAGCGTGCTGGTTAAGCATATCCGGGAAACAGACCGCAAGCTGGCCCAGTGGATCCAGAATGGAGCCAAAAATGAAGTTACAGCTTCTAAAGTGGCAACAGGATCAGCTGTATCAGGGAAAACTTCCTATATGGATACCGTTACAAAAGATGAAAGTACAGAAAATCTGGATATCCGTCAGATCCTGGATATAAAAGAACTTCAGCGGATCCAGGATCTGTTTTTAACGGTCACAGGCATGACAGCAGCAGTAGTGGATATGAAAGGAAAATACATTACGAGAGGAAACTCCTTTACCAGCTTTTACAGCAGGTATACCAATGGAAAACATAATGAGCTGCGAGAGTTTACCCAGGATCTTACAGTAGGAGGATTCCGTGCAGGTACAGTGATCGGCGGTATCGTCCTTGGAGATTACCCGGATGATTCAGCCCCAAGCCAGGAAGTAGTAAGTGCCGGTGGGCAGCTTTTAGCTGAGATGCTGAATCTGTGGGCTAATGCCCTTTATTACCGGAAGAGCAATGCAGACAGCGTAGAAGCATTTGCAAAAGAGGAAAAGAAAGTACGGGATGCAGTAGGACAGATCAAGTATAAGGCAAAGGGACTGGAGCAGACGGCTACGATGGAAAAAATGCTTTCCCTGAATGCGGCCATTGAAGCAGGCCGTGCCGGAAAAGCAGGTGTAGGCTTTGGTGTTGTGGCAGATGAGATCGGACGTATGGCAAATGAGTCAGCAGCTGTATATCAGGAGATCCAGGAACTGGTAAAACAGGTAGAGGAATCCATGGAACGCCTTGGAGAATAATACAGGGAGATCTTTCAGAAAATATTGTATGCAGAAGAGAGGATAAAAGGAGATACATAAATGGTCATTACGGTTTCAAATCAAAAAGGCGGTGTGGGAAAGACCACAACATCAGCAGCGCTGGCTGCAGGATTTTCGATGGCAGGTAAAAAGGTTCTGTGTATAGACCTGGATCCCCAGGGAAATCTTGGATTCTGCCTTGGTCTGGATACCGAAGGAGGATCTACTATACTGGATGTATTAAAAGGAGATATATCCATACAAAAGGCTATCAGCCGCACAGACGGGATCGATATCCTTCCTTCCGATATTACCTTAAGCAGCAGCGGCCTGGAATATAAGCAGGGAGAGGAAAAAGAATCTATTTTGAAAAATGTTTTAAAGCCGGTAATGGATTTTTATGACTATATTGTGATCGATACACCCCCTGCCTTAAACCTTCTCACAGTTAACGCATATGCAGTTTCTGATTATCTTATTATACCAATGGCATCGGATATCCTCAGTCTGGTTGGCCTGTCACAGTTAAAGGAAACAGTAGAATCTGTCCGCATACAGATCAATCCCGGCCTTAAGATCATGGGTATCCTGCTAAACCGCTTTAATCCAAGAACATGTCTTTGCAGGGATGTATTGGAAATGGCCGGGCAGCTGGCCGCGCAGCTGGAAACCCGGGTATTTGACACAAAAATAAGGTCCGGAGTGGCGATTGCAGAAGCACCGGCCCATGGAGAAAGTATTTTTGAGTACAGTCCGAGAGCATCAGCTGTAAAGGATTATGGAAAGTTTTTAGATGAGGTAGAAAAGATCATAGGTTTCAGGGAGAAATAATATGGCAAAAAAAACAAATAAAACCTCACATGTGCTGAACCTTATCACAGGTTCACAGCCGCCAGTTGCGTCTTCTGGCGAAACACAGCCGTCTTCTTCAGCTTCCGGTGAAACACAGCAGGAAGGATCAGCTGCTGAAGAACCGGTAAGAGTGCCTTCCGCTAATGTGACTGTAGTTGATCCAAGAGAAGAAGGAAAGCTGGCAGAAGAGATCCAGAAGAATCTGATCCAGGAGCTGGAAAAAGAACAGACAGAAGAGCAGGCAGAACAGCCCGGGGAGCAGGAAGAACAGTCAGAAGAACAGACAGAAGAACAGTCAGAAGAACAGACAGAAGAACAGACAGAGCAGCCCAAAACAAACGCAGGGACACCTGTACAGAAAGAACCGGAACAACAGGAAGAGCAGAAGCAGGAAGATGGTCCAAGTTACCGGGTCGTAAATATCATGGAGGAGATCCTTACTCCGGAACTGATCCTTGACGCACTGAAAAGCAATGATACCTGTACCTGCAGCCGCTGTCAGGCAGATGTGAAGGCGCTGATGCTTACCAGGCTGCCGCCCAAATATATTGTAGCAGATAATACGACAGTCCCGATGCTGTTAACCTTTTACCGCAATAAATTCCGTGTGGCTGTTTTAAGTCAGTCCATGAGAGCCTGTATGGAAGTAAAAGAACATCCACGCCATATCTTATAAATTTTCATGCTGCGCCGAAATATGTATATAGAATCTATAGGATCACAGGGATAAAGTATACAGAAGCGGCGCATTTTATGTACTCCGCGACATCACATGACTGAAAGGAGCAGCAGATATGTCAAGTGTATCAAGAACAAGCAGCAGTCTTGGAAATACAGCTTTAAGAGGATTTGGTGGTTTAGCTTCCGGTATTGACAGGGATGCACTGATCGAACAGATGACAGCAAGAACAACATCCAAGATCACATCCAAGAAACAGGCTATGACCAAACTGGAATGGAAGCGGGATGCATATCGTTCTATCAGCAATAAGATCATAGATCTTCAGGACAATTACCTTAGCTATTCAGCAACAAAGAGCTTAAAAAACAGTGATTTCTTTGCAAAAAACCAGGTCAGTGTACAGGGAGATCCTGACTATACAAAATATATATCAGCGACAGGAAATGCAGACACTGCATCCAGAGTATCAGTTCTGGGAGTAAACAAATTAGCAACATCTGCCACATTGATCTCCGGCGAAAAGAAAACAGATTCAGCTATTACCTTAGGCGGCATCAGCGCGTCTGATTTTAGCAATAAAGAAATAAAGACCTCCAATCTTTCCGGAACGAAGCTGACATTTGGAACCTACAGTATTACAGATAAGCAGTTTACAACGGAAGCAACCTTTACGTTCCCCACCAGTTATGAAAAAAAGCTGGACAATGGAAAAACAGAGACAGTTACCATTGATTATACGGCTAGTTCTGACAAGATAGTAGAACAGCTGAATGAAGCCCTTGATTCCCAGGGATTTCTCGGAAAAGATGGAAAGAGCGGCATTAAATTTACACTGAATGGTGATCAGATCCAGATCAGTCAGACAGACAGTATTACCGATAAAGGAAAAAGCTGTGTGATCAGGGAAACATCATCTGCTTTAAAGAGTCTTGGCTTTAATTCCGGCAAGATGAATCAGGATGATATAGATAACGGCATTTCACTTGATGAATTTAACGCATCTTCAAATAAATCTTCATTCGAGGCTGCAGCTATAACAAAGCAGCCCCTTTCCGGCTATCTTAAGGGAAAATCAATTTCTGTTTCTTATGGCGGACAGACAAAGAATATTGAACTGATCGGCGATAAGGAAGAGATAAAAGATTTTTCAGCTTTTCAGTCCAGCTTACAGACAAAACTGGATAAAGCCTTCGGTTCAGGAAAGGTTACTGTAGGTGAGGGTCAAAATGGCAGCCTGACGTTTACTGCAAAAGACAACAAACAGACATTACAGATATCCGCAGACTCAAAGGAACTCCAGAATGCTCTGGGTATCACATCTACCCAGTCAAACAAGATCAGTACAGGAAGCAGCCTGTGGGAGAACAGGGTCAAACTGGGACTGGGAAAATACGATACAAAAGAGAAATTAAACGACGCATTAAAAAACTTTACAGTCAATGGTGCAAAAATAGATAATATTACTGCAGATACCACAGTAGACGGACTGCTTACTGCGATCAATAATAATAAAGATGCGGGAGTAACTGCCACCTATCTGGGCAGTGAAAATAAATTTGTTCTTTCTTCCAATGAAAAAGGTGAGGGCCGTAAGATCACCCTTGGTGCAGATCCAAAAGATACTACTGATGCAGCAAATCTCATTTTCGGCGGTGATGGGAATGTAAGCCAAGATGGCACAGATGGTGAGATGAGTATTCTCTATAATGGGGTACAGACCACCATTACCAGCAGCAGCAATACCTTCTCCATTGACGGTCTGGATATTAGAGCCACGAATACATTTAATACAGGCTCTGCAACAGCAGAAGGCGGCGTCAGCTTTACTGCATCAGCAGATACAGAAAAGGTGACAGAGACTGTAAAGAAATTCATTGAAGCTTATAATGCCATGATCGATGAGGTCCGCACCCAGGCAACAACCAGGCCGGACAGTAATTATAAGCCTCTGACAGAAGACCAGAAAAATGAAATGAATGAAAATTCCATTAAAAACTGGGAGAATAAGGCAAAAGAGGGTATTCTGTACAACAGCAGCGCTTTAAAAGACCTGGACAATGCTACCCAGGGCATTTTCTCTTCAATGATGATGAACGGTGTTTCTTATGACGATCTTGAAAAGATCGGAATTTCCTTCTCAGATGATTACACAGCAGGTGGAAAGATCGTATTTGATGAAGAAAAGTTTAAAACTGCCATGGACAGTGATCCGGAAAAGGTATCAGACCTGTTCACAGGCACGCATGGTATTGTAAACACCATAGACAGTACTCTTTCTACTTATGCCACCAGATATGCAAGCAGGAATGGAAATTCCTATGGTGTGCTTATTGAAGAGGCAGGATCTGAAAAACTAAGCCTGACCCTGACTAACAACAGTATTTATAAAGAATTAAAGGATATGCAGGAAACCATCACAAACCTGCAGTCCCAGCTGTCAACTGAGCAGGACCGTTATATCAGCCAGTTTACGCAGATGGAAAGGCTGATCAATCAGATGAATTCACAGTCCAGCTACCTGTCACAGTTAGGTGGCTGATGGGGGTAAGAAGGCATGTACGAAAAGTTTAAGCAGTACAAGGAAAGTACGATCTATTCTATGAGCAATCTGGAGTTGTTGCTTTTATTGTATGATGAAGCAGTGAAGCGTCTGAAAATGGCACAGATCGCACTTGAGGATAAAAAATATGAGACTTTTGAAGAATGTCTCGAAAGAACAGGACGGATCGTCCGGTATTTAATACAGATACTGGATATGCAGTATCCCATCAGCAAGGATCTGAAACGTATCTATGAGTACCTGATCTATGATATCAGCCGTGTTAAAGCAGGAAGGGAACGCAGGGCAGAAGAGATTCCAAGGATCAGCCACATACTTTCTGAATTAAGAGATGCATTTAACCAGGCAGGAAAGATTTCCGGTGATCAGCATATTGTGAGAGAACGAAGTGTTTTCGGTTAAAGGAGAATATATGAGCGCAGACTTGGAAACAATTTTGATATATCTTCAAAGGAGATATAATATATTAAGAGAAGTTTGTAGTCTGACGGAAGAACTGGCGGAGGCAGTGGAGCGCGGCGACACAGTCTCCGCTTCTCTTCTTTTAGATATGAGGGGAGAACAGCTGCAGCGCCATGCAGACTGTGAAGAACAGATCATCCTGCAGACTGCGGGAAACAGCCTTCAGGACCGGTATCTACGAGATCTGGCTAAAGGTCCATTAAAGAATGTAAAAAGCTGTTTTAAAGGAAAGACAGAGCAGGAAAAAATGCTGGAGAAGCGTATTGAGGATCTGCGTTGCCGCACAGAAAAGCTTTTAGATAAGATACGCAGGATCGATGGGGGAC
>OGOW01003185.1_pt1 | contig 12027 bp, 17 predicted proteins | sample 1552781 | NCBI WGS metagenome assembly OGOW01 (sample SAMEA2580145, study PRJEB22360) | human gut metagenome | biome: human gut; feature: human-associated habitat; material: faeces | place: Denmark | collected 2008/2010
GTCTACTTCAATTCGTGATTGCTTTAACCAGTAACAATTTCAGCTTTCTGTGCGGGCTTTATGAAGGCGACCCAATGGAGCAGGCAATAAGGAAGTGGAAATGCGGATAACTTCAAGTTTGGAGAATTGAGAAAATCGGAATTGATATAAAAAAGGAGGACACATAGATGAAAACAGTAGTTCTTTATAATATTATTTCTTTTATCATCATCGTTGCTTTGATTTTTGTCTTAAGGATTGTTATTAAGAGTAATTTAAGACAAAATCAACAACTTGTTATTAAAGTCATTGCAACTATTTTAATTGTTTGTGTGATAGCGTTCGTGCTTTTTATTGATGCAATAGCATTTGGCATTATAGGACCAGTTCCAAATTAACAATTCCAGTTTTTGAAACTGAAAAATCGGAAGTTGTGAACTTAGAATTAGAGGTGTTGAAAATGAAAATAATAATTATATTTATTGATTTACTGATGGCAACTGTTCTCTTTTTTGTTGGAAGATTTTTTATCAAATCAAGGAATACAGAAAGAAGTGTGCTGTTTTTATCAGGAGATTATACTGGATTAAATACAGAGAAAATATGCAGAGTTACTGGAAAACGGATTAAGACATGGGCAATGCTCTTTTGTCTTGGCGGTATAATTGATTTTATCAAGCTGGGCGCAGGAATAATAATAGTTTCCGTTTTTTTTATTATCTTACTTGTATTTCATTTGGTTGATATGACTATAAATCGAGACAAGTACCGGGTATAACTTCGCGTTTGTGGAGCAAAGCGGAACAATAAAAGAGCAGTGTTTCCGGTGGGTGGACCCATTGGAGAGCACTGCTCTTTCTTTGTGGGGAAATTCAGCTGGCAGGAGCGTTACAGTGTGCCGTAGGGTGCAATGCCGATCATGTACTCAACACCAATGGCGACCAGAACGACCAATGTGGAGATGATGAAGCCGTGCAGCATGGGCTTTGCGCCGGAACGGCAGAGCGATTTAAAGTTCGTGTTCAGACCAATGGCCGCCAGAGCCGCGACCATCAGAAACTTGCTGATGGTCTTCAGGCCGGAAACCAGCCCGGCGGGCAGAAGGCCCAGACTGGTCAGCAGGGACATGGCAAGGAACGCAAGGATGAACCAGGGGAAAATGGAACGGATGCGCACCTTGACACCGTTGGCCTGGGCGCTCTCTTTCTTTTTCAGGTGCAGGTTGATGGCGGCAAAGACCAGAACAGCCGGAATGATCGCCAGCGTGCGGGTCAGCTTGACCATCGTTGCAAAGTCACCGGCTGCTTCACTGAAAGCGTAACCGGTGGCTACAACGCTGGAGGTATCATTGACCGCCGTACCGGCCCAGAGACCGAATGCGGCATCGGAAAGCCCAAGCCACCGGCCAAGGAGCGGGAACACAACGATCATCACCGTATCGAACAGGAAGGTGGCGGACATACCGTAGGCGATGTCCATGTCATCGGCCTCGATCACCGGTGCAATGGCGGCAATGGCAGAGCCGCCGCAGATGCCGGTTCCGGCGTTGATCAGGCTGCTGGTTTTCCAGTTGAGCCCGAGCGCTTTGCCGATCAGCGCGCCCAGCCCAAAGCAGGTGGCCAGGGTGAAGAGCATGACCGTCAGCGAAAAACGGCCCACGGTCAGCACGGTGCGGATGTTCAGGCTGGCACCCAGAAGGACGATGGCGAATTTCAGGACCTTCTTAGAGGTGAATTTGATGCCGGGCGCGGTTGTTTTGTTGGGCTGGAAAAACGCATTGATGGCCATGCCGATAAACAGGGCGATGACCGATGCGCCAATGAGGTGGAGCCCGGCGCTGCTTTCCAGCGTTTCCAGCCACTTGGCGATGCAGGCGATGCCCAGTGCCAGCGCGGCTCCGGGGATCAGGGCGGTGATCTTCTTTGACATTCGTTGGGTTTCCTTTCTTTTGCATGTTATACGGAAATAGAAACAAGCGAAAACCACCGGCAGAACCGGTGGTTTATTGCTGGAGAAAAGGGCGCTCAGAACGAGCCGCCGGAGGAGCCGCCAAAGCCGTCGCTGTCCACGGAGGAGCCGCCGGAGCTGCTGCTCTCCTCGTGGGGCGGGTCGTAGACCTGCACACGGTCGGTGTGGGTGTAGTTGTCCACCTGCACCCGCAGCTTTAAGCCTGCGCCGATGTAATCGTTGGCCTCGGTCTTGAGCCGGGCTGTTTTCATCTGGCTGTACAGCACGCCGCAGACGATACCGGCAATGATCATGGGAACGCCGATGACGATGAGGAGCAGGATGGGCCAGCCGCTGGTGTCGTTGTCAACATCCAGCGGTTCGCCGTGCTCAGCGTAGAAATCCAGCGTGTCGGCGCACATGGAGAGGTACTCGGAGGCGGCCTCGGCCCAGTCGTCGTCCGAGAGATAGGGAACAACGGCATCTTCGATCTGCTCGATGCGGTAATCGGTAAAGGCTGTCACGCCGCCGCCGTAGGTGATGGTGACATACTTGCGGGAGCCGACTGCCAGCAGGAAGAGGATGCCGCTCTGTTCAGAGCCGCTGCCCAGACCGTTGGCAAGGTAGTAATCTTTGGCGTACTGGCGCTGGTCGGTGTCACCGATGCTGTCCACCACCAGAAAATACACGTCGCAGTCGTGGCCGTTGCTGGCGGCTTCGGCAGAGGCTTCCAGCTGGCTGTAAGTATCCGCATCGAACAGGCCCATCTCGTCCCGCACCAGCGGTGCGGCGGCAAAGGCGGGGATGCTCAGGCAGAGCGCCAGCACCAGTGCGGCCAGCAGGGCGGCAAAGCGTTTTGCAGTGTGTTTCATTCTGCCACCCCCTTATAACAACAGCAGGAACGCCAGCACTGCCATCAGGGGCAGGCTGATGCCCGCAAACCACGCGGCCACCCGGCTCTTGTCCACCGGCAGGTCGCCGATGGGGTCGATGCTGTAGAGCACGCCCGCCTTGTAGCCCATGGGGAAACTCTGGCCGCCGCTGGCCGTAAAGACTGCATCAAACACCGGCAAGCACCGCCCTTTCCTGTTCGTGTCGTGCTTCGCGCATCAGGTCGGCTGCCGTCTGCGCCTTGCTGTAGATATACTGGTTGATCTCGTAGGAGGGGCGGGGCCTGCGCTCCGGGCGGGCCGACTCCTTCTCGTATTCCCAGAGGGAGCGGTTGGTGTCGGTGATAGTGTTGCTGCCGGAAGCGCTGCTGACCGAGGACGTTTTGCCGGAGGATTTGCCGCCGAACGACCTGGCCAGCAGGGCCGCGATGCCCGCAATGGCCGCCACGATGGCGATACCACCGGCGATGGTCGGGAACTGGCTCAGCAGTCCGCCGGAGAGGCCGGTGCTGATGGCGGTGGCGGCGGCGGACAGGGGAGCCTTGAGGCTGCCGAACGCGGTGACAAGGCTGCTGCCCAGCTGACCGGCCAGAGAGACCACATCGCCGAAGCCGCCGGTGATACCGTTGCAGATGTTCTGTCCGATGCTGACAGCGCCCTGTGCAAGGTCGACGGCGGCATTGCCCAGAGCGCCGTTCAGGCCGTCCACCATCTGCATGGCAAAATCCCATATCTGCTGCTTCTGGTTAGCGGTCAGGCCGCTGTAGAGGGTGGATGCCACCCACTTGCCGATACCCAGCCAGTCGCCGGATTTGACGGCGTTCCACAGGGTGTCTACCGTGCCGAGGATACCCTCGTTGGCGCGGTCTTGAATCTCTTTCCAAAGGCCGTCTAAGGTCTTGGCAGAGCTGTCCTTGATGCTCTCGGCCACCTGCTCAGTGCCGTCGGCGGCAATGGTCTTGACGGTCTCCACCGTGCGGAGCGCTCCGTCGATGACCTTGTCCTGCGTCTGGGTGATAACGCGCTGCTGCTCGGTGGTGCCGTCCGCGAGGGTCTTGGTCACGGTCTGGGTGGTGGTCTTGACCCCGTCCGCGAGGGCTGTGGTGGTGGCCGTCACGGTGTTCACCACGTCTCGCACGGTCTCCATGGTCTGGTTGACCGTCCGCTTGCCGTCCGCCGCGATGGTCTCGACGGTCTTGACGTCCTTGAGGACACCGTCCACCATCTCGCGGCTGGTGGAGGTGATGGTCTGCTTCTGCTGGGTGGTGCCGTTGGACAGCTCTTCGTTGATGGTCTGGATGGTGCGCTTGGTGTTCCCGACGACCTCATAGGCCGTGTCGCTGTAGGAGTTCACCACCGAGGCGGCAGTCTTTGCGGCAGAGCCGGCCTTTTGGGCGGCAGCAGCCGCAGCGTCGCCGGACTTGGTGTAGGCCGGGATGGTGTCCTCGACCTGCTTTGCGAGGTTCTGCATCCTGAATGCATTGACCTCGGCCTTATCCACCACATCGTCGCTGAGGGACCAGTCGGTGTCAGGCTGTGCAGCGGTCTTAGCGACCTGAATGCCTGCAGTGGCGATGGTCGCCGCCGTGCCGGTGCCGTTCAGGCCGCTGATAAAGCTTTGGATGAGGTCCTTGCCCCACTGCACAGCCTGAGAAGGAAGATTTTTGATCCATGCGACGGCGTTGGAAAAGCCGCCCTTGAATGCGTTGAGCAGCTCGCTGCCCATGCTCTTGACCCCGTTGCCGAGGCCTTTCAGAATGTTTGCACCGAGGTTCAGCCAGTTAAAGGCCGAGATGACGGCGACGATGGCCTCCACGATTTTTCCCGCATTCTGGATGATGAGGGGAATGCTCTGGACAAGCCCCTTGCCCAGCGTCACGATCAGGCCGACCGCTCCCGCCAGAATCTTGGGGGCGTTGTCATTGATAAGGCCCGCGATGTTGATGACAATATCCGGGATATAGGCGAACAGTTCCGGCAGACCATCGACCAGTCCGTTTGCGATGCTGAGGATGAGGTCGATACCCGCCGAAACAAAGTTGCCGAAGTTTTCCCGCAGCTCATCCGTGAAGGACAGGACGGCGGGCAGGGCAGAGGCCAGAAACTCCGGGATGCCCTGCGCAAAGCCGGATGTGAAGTTCTGCAACAGCTCCGTGCCGGTCTGTAAGATGGCCGGGGCCAGCGTGGCGATGGTTTCGGGGATGCCGCTGACCACATTGGCCACCAGCGGGAGCAGGTTATCCACAAGATAGGTGCGTGCCGTCTCGGTGAGGGCTTCCAGCGAGGGCTGCAAGTCCTCTCCCAGCGCCAGATTACCCAGCACGTTCTGGAACGCTGCCCCCATCGACGCAAAGGAGCCGGAGAGGGTGGTGGTGGCTTCCTTGGCCGTGGTGCCGGTGATGTCCAGCTCTGTCTGGATGATGTGGATGGCACTGTACATATCCGCCAGATTGCCGAGGTCGTAGTGGACACCTGAGACCTTCTCCGCGTCCTTCAACAGCCGCTGCATCTCGGCCTGTGTGCCGCCGTAGCCAAGCTTGAGGTTGTCCAGCATGGTGTAATTCTGCTTTGCAAATCCATGATAGGCATTCTGGATGTCCTGCATCGAGGTACCCATCTTGTTTGCATTGTCAGACATATCCACCATCGCCATGTTGGCCAGCTGGGCGGCGGCGTCCGTGTTTTTGCTGACGCTGGAAAGCAGGCTGGCGGCAAAGCTGGTGGTGGTCTCCATGTAGTCGTTGGCCGACAGGCCCACGGTCTTGTAGGCCTGGGCAGCGTAGGCCTTAACGGTGTCGGCGCTGTCCTTGAACAGCGTTTCCACACCGCCCAGGCTTTGCTGCAGCGCGCCGCCCAGGTTGATGGATTCCGAGATGATCTTGCCGATGCCGGCAGCCGCGATCACCTTTTTCAGGGTGCCCACCAGCTGGGCACCGAGGGACTGTCCCGCCGTTTCACCGGCGCGGGAGCTTTCGCCGCCCAGCTCTTCGGTCAGCTTGCCTTGGATGCCCTTCGCCGAGGGTACAATCTGGACATACGCCTTGCCCAGTTCGATGCCGGATGCCATTTATCCACCCCCTTTCATGAAAGCAGCCCGAGCGGACTCGAAGTCCTCCGGGCTGTCGAAACTCTTTACGTCGCCCCGGTCGTCGTCCCCGATTTGAGTCAGAGCGTCGAGGATGGAGCGGGGCGGGCTGACGCCGGGCTGGCCGATGAGCCGCCATTCGATGCGGTGCAGCGCGTCCACCTCGGAGGCCGCCAGCATGACGGCGGTGGGCAGCTGCTGCCCGGCAAGGCGCATCCGGCATCGGCTCTCCTCGGGCGGGCCCGCAGCCAGCGTGGGGCCCAGCCGCACCGGCAGACCGCGCCAGTTCAGCACATGATAATACTGGGCGAAATCGCAGATGAGCGCGTCCTCGTCCGCTGCGATCAGTTCGGAGAGGACATAGAGTTTTTTCCTGCGCTGAAGGAGCCGACCAGCTCACTGAAGGCGTTGCTCAGGGCCTCGACGGGTACCCGCCCATCCTCGGTGCAGCAGTGGTCATAGAGCTTTTTGGTGTTGGCCTTCCCCATCAGCAGACGGATGGCCCGACCCAGAGACAGGATATTCGAGTCCTGCATCTCGGCCATAGCGTCCAGAAGCTCCACGTTGTCCAGTGCGTTCTCGTCCAGTTCGACGGCAAAGCCGTCCTTGGTGCTTGCAGTGATCATAAAGCGTCCTCCTTATCCCTTTGCGGGTGCAATGATGTATTCGCGGTGGGTATCGCCGTTCTCGTCCGGCACAGCGGTCAGGGTGGTGTTGTAGCCCACAGCGCCATTGGAATAGGTGATGTCGCCCACGGCGGTGACGGCCGCGTCCGGGATGACGATGCGCTTGAGCACGCCGTTCTTCATCACCATGTCGATGACCCAGCAACAGTCGGCCTGTTCCTCGCTGTTGGCCTTGACGGTGATGCCGGTCTCCAGATCGCCGGTGACGTTGTCGTCGCCGTAGACTGCTTTCAGGACGGCCACGTTCAGGGCTTCCAGCAGGGTGAAAGCGAAGGTGTCCGGCTTCTCGGTCTGCTGGGTCAGCACGGTGTCGCCGCCCCATGCGGTCGTGTTCTCACTGGAAGGAGAATTGGAGTTGGTCAGGCCGTCGCCGGAGATGTAGCCCAGACTCTCGAACGCCTTGTCCAGCTCCGTTTTGGCGTCGGTGGGCAGGGGAGTCCCCAGCGGGGCGCGGTGTACTGCGCCGCCCACCTTGGGCTTTGCGGCAGTGACAAGCTTTGCATTTGCTTTTGTCATAATAGTTCCTTTCTGATTCAGTGCCATAATAGCTCCTTTCTGATTCAGTAATGCACCAGCTCAAAAACTGCCTGATAGCGGGGCAGCTTCCGGGTGGTGTCGGGAAAATCGTAGTCGGTGACGAGGTCGCAGCGGACCACCTCGGGCAGGCTGTCCGCGTCCAGCATGGCCTGCACCACTTGGTGGCTGAGCTGTGCGGCGTTGTATTTGGTTTTGCCATAGGACTGGACAGCCAGCGTGGCGCGGAAAACACTGTCCTCACAGCCGGAGCCGGTCTTGTCCAGCACACAAAAATTGCCGGAGGGATTCTCCGGCACGGACATATAACAGGGAAATCCATTTTCCCGCAGATAGTTCTGGATGCTTTCTTCGATCATATCATTTCAGCGCCTTCAGAATAGAGTTGGTGTCGGCATTTTCCTTGCGGGCGGCGGGGCTTTCGGCGCTCACCTTAGCCACCACGCGGGTGCCGGCTTTATAGTAGCTTGCCTTGTACCCCTCGCCAAGGCGGTTCTGTGCCGCAAAGGCGATGCCGGTCAGGGCGTTCTCCATCTCCGGGCTTTGCAGCAGCTGCCGCACGCCTGCGCGGTTCAGCCTGATGGTCACCTTACTCATAGCGCTCCACCTGCACTTTCTTGTTCCAGCGCAGCGGGATCATACTTTCGATGCCCTGCACCGTTCCGACAAAGGTGCGGAAGGTCTGTCCGAAAAACGCCACCCGCACATCGTCCCAGTTGTGGGTATCGCCCTTGGGGATCGCCAGCGTATAGGCGATGCGCCGCCCGGTCAGCTGCAATTCGGTGGTGATCTCCTCGGCCGTGGGCTGCCCCACCAGCACGTTGTGCACGGTGACGGGGTTTTCGGCGTAGATGAGGTCGTGGAAGCCGTCCTCGCCGGTCTTGGTCTTTTCGTACAGGATGATGTCGATCCCCTTCAGCATAAGTCCTCCAGCGGGCTGTGCGCGCCCACGCGGCTGCCCACGCCCAGCAGCTTCTTTTCCAGTTTGGAGAGATACAGCTCGCCGGCAGAGCCGCCGCTCATGGTCCAGCTCTGGCTGTAACCCAGCGCCGTGGCGGTGCCCTGTGTTGCGCCCATGGGGAAGGTGACGGCATCTGCACTGTCCGTGTCCCCCAGCTGGCGGCGCACCATCCGGCAGGATACCAGCCGCTTGCGGTCAGCGTCGGCATCGGCGTTGTAGGTGTCGATGATAAGCGCCGCCTCGCTCAGCAGGGCGGTGCAGCGGCTGCGCTCCTCATCCGACAGGACGCGGAAGCCCGCCTCCACGTCCTGCAGTTCTGCGTAGCTCATGGCGGCACCTCATCAGGTGGCGGTCTCGGTGCGCTTGATGTACAGGGTCTGGGGCTTGGAGATCTTCAGACCATACACCTTGCGGCCCTGCACAGCGGATGCACCGATGTACTTGCCAGAGCCGGCCAGATCCTGCAGGTGCACAGCGGTCTGCCACTCCATTACGCGGTGGCACCAGTTGGGGTGACCGGCAATGAACTCGGTGGTGGTCTTTTTGCTGCTGACGCGGGTGGTGGACTCGTAGTCCATGTTGTTGCTCTCGAACACATTGAAGCCCGCAATGCGGCCAACAACGCCCTGCTGCACGATCTCCTGAGACAGGTCGCCCTGCTTGATGAAGTGTTCGTCCAGCATCAGAACCTCCAGATACTCCGGAGATGCAATGAGGAAGCGGCCCTCGTTGGGTACGCCCTTGCGGCCCAGCACCCGCTTGGCTTCCAGGGCCAGCTTGTAGGCGTTGGCCTCGGTGGCAGCGGCCTTGGTGGCGCTGATGGTGGCGCCGGCTGCGCTCTCCAGCGCGTTGATGGACTTCTTGTCGATGGACAGTGCCAGAGAGTAACCGGCGCTGTCCAGACGCTCTGCCACAATGTCATCGGGCACGCTGTCGGCATCGTAGCCGTCGATCAGCTCGTTGACCGCCTCGTCGTGGTCGATGTTCAGATCCAGATAGGTGGTGGTGCCCACGTCGGCAGCAACGCCGTTGGCCTTGTCGTACTCCTTGACGGCCACCTCGGTGTCGCGCACCGGGATCTTGACCTTGCCGGAAGTGGGGTCGCCCTCGTAACGGCTGTTGAAGATGAGATTGTCGCGGGTCACAAGCTGGTTGCGCAGCTTTACGTCCACATAGGATGCCCAACGCTCCTGATTTGCATGTGCCATAAAAATACCTCGCTTTCTCCGTGCGGCTGCACGGGTCAGATTTTCAGATTCGGGTTCAGTTTGCTGAAGGCAGCCAGAACGCCGTCCGGCTGGCTGGGGCCATGGTTCGGAGCACCGCCATCTTTTACGTTGGGATACCCGGCGGGCTGGGTATCGCCGAACGCCCACGGGTTTGCCTTGACTGCATTCTCCAGCGCCTTGTCGATGTCGGTGGTGCGGTCTTTGGAGCCTTTCAGGGCATCCAGATCCAGCAGGGCGCGCACAGCGTTAACGCTGCGCCCCTTCTTGCCGAGGATGGCGGTGTTCAGGGCGTTGTCAAAGGCAAAACCATCGGCCTGCGCCTGCATATCCGCCTGCAGCTTGGTCACCTGCGCCTGCAGCCCGGCAACGTCCACACCGTCAAAGGCCTTCAGGCCGTCCTGTGCGGTCTTGAACTGTGCCTGTGCACTGGTCAGCTGGGTCTGTAAGGCTGCGGCTGCGTTTTTCTCCCGGGTGATGTCGCTGCCGTTCTCCTGCATGATCCAGTTCAGCTGCTCCTCGGTAATGCCGGGGATCTTGTTCTTTACGTCTTCGCGTTTCATGGTGGAAACTCCTTTCTGCTTGTAAAACCTCGGTTTGGTGACGCAGTTCTCCGTCTGCGTCCGGTTGTGGGCAGGGTACGCACTGCCCGCTGCGATGGTGCCCGTTCCGTCCTCATGCGGGCAAAATGGGCAAAAGAAAACCACGGTGCGGTTTGCATCGTGGTCAGAATATGAAGGTCATTCAATGCCGGGAGGGAGTTTCCCGATTCCTTTCAAAGCATTATATGCGGCGCGAGAGGCAAGCTGGGCGGGCGGTGCAGGGCTGTCCAGCATATCACACATCTCGTCGTATTTGTGATCGATCGGATGTTCAAGAAGCCATTTCTGCATTTCGGCAATACGTTCCGGTGTAAGCCAACTACTCATAGAATTTCACTCCATTCTTTTGAAGTTCTCTGATTGCTTGCCAGACAAGTTTTTCAGCCTGTTCAAGAAGCTGCTCGTCGGGCAGTTCTGCACGAGGGATATTTTTCAGCCTGTCTATTTCAGCGCTCAACTGCCAAACAATACCGTTTGCCTCATTTGAATTGTACTCGGAACTTTTTTCAACTGCAAAAATATGGCCGTTATGCCCTATTGCAGTCATAAGCTTTAAGCTTTCGTTGTCCACGAAACTTAACAGATCACCGGGAGAGAAAACACCACACGCCGGATGCGTATGTATGATGGCATAGGGCACATTAAAGTTGGGCAGCTTGACAGAGTGCCCCTCTGCGCTGCCGACGACATCCTGCGTCAACGGCTTCATGTTCAGGTCGAACGCCTTGCCGACTTCAACACCGGGCGGCTGTTTTGCCGCAGTCATGAGCAGTCGTTTGTGGGCGTTTTGAAGTTGTTGCTGCTTTGCACCGTCCAGAGTTTCGCAGTTGAACGACTTGACATTGCTGATTGACTGCATTGTAACAGGTTTTGGCTCCATGTTCAAGCTCGAATAAACAGAGGAGTTTTTCCTTGCCGCATACGCCGCCCGCTTCCGGGCGTTGATGGCATCCTTCCGGGCGGCATAGTCGATGCGGCGCATGGCGTTCACATCGTTGCCGGCTGCCCGGTACTGCCGGAGGTACTTCTCCGGGTCGTAGCCTGCCACGCCGGTGCGGTGGTCGAACCGCACCGCAAATTCACAGTCGCAGTTGGAATGGATGTGCTCCGCGTGCCCGCCCTTCAGCAGCTTTTGGCTGGCTCTCTGCCAGCCGCGGGATGCCAGCGTAATGCAGAAGGGGCAGGTGTCGCCGTGAGGCACCCATGCCCACTCGGCACCGTCCCGCACCGCATTGTGCAGGGTGGTGTCTGCGCCCGCGCGCTTGACAAGGCGGCTCACGCCGCTGGGCAGGTTGGAGGGGTTCTGGTCTTTTGTGGCGCGCACCATGCGGGCAACCTCGCCGTAGCTGGCAGTGGCGGCAGGCTCTGCTGCGGGCAGCAGCACGCCCTCGGCCTCGGCCAGTGCGTCATACATCTGGCAGGCAAGCGCCGCGCTGCCCTCGCCGTACCGGGTGGTAACGGCGTAGGCGTAGGAGATCAGCGCCTCGGTATCGTCCGTGCCGTGCAGCCGGATGTACTCCCGCATTTTCTGCCCGGCAACCTCGTTCAGCCGGGAGAGCCGGGCAATGTAATTATTCCACGTCCGTATCGTTATCTGCATCGTCCATCTCCATCAGCAGCGCCTGCCCGCGCGCCCGCTGCTCCTGTGCCCGGATGCGCCGGATATTTGCCTGATCGAAGCCGATCATCTCCAGAAAGGTGTCGGTGCCGGCAAACTCCCGCCGGGCAGTTGCGATCTTGATGGCAGCATCCGCAGTCACCGCCACGCTGGGCATGGCTGGGTTCTTGAAATGGGCCACAATGCCGGTCTCTTCCTCGGTCAGGTCGGCAAGAGAGCACTCCCGGGCCACCGCCTGCGCCATGCGGGCGATGGTGCACAGGGCGTCCCCGTTGCCGGTGTTGAGCTGCTGCGCCAGCAGCACCAGCGTCTGGCTCTGGGCAAGGATGGCATCACTGCTGGTGGGGTTGGCATCATTCACCACGCCCACGTCGGTGACGGTCAGGCCAGTGGCCGCTGCAAACTGGGTAGCGGTCATCCGCATCTTTTCCACATGGGGCGTCAGACTGCCCTGCGCCAGCTGGCCGAACTCTGGGTTTTCGCCGGTCTCGGGGTTGGA
>OGOW01003191.1_pt1 | contig 12011 bp, 11 predicted proteins | sample 1552781 | NCBI WGS metagenome assembly OGOW01 (sample SAMEA2580145, study PRJEB22360) | human gut metagenome | biome: human gut; feature: human-associated habitat; material: faeces | place: Denmark | collected 2008/2010
CGGCAGTACCGGCGGCAATGCGGCAGTCTGCCACCCCCGGCACCGGGTCTCCGGCTATGCCCATGTCCACGGGCACCACATCGCAGTGGGCAGTACGGGCCATCTGGCACACGCTGGTACGCCGGGCAGCCAGATTCTCCGCCACTGCGCGGGTCACGCTCTGGTCGGTCTGGCTCACGCCCTGAGCCACCACGCCGTTGTCGGAGCAGAGCACCAGCACAGCCCGGCGGGAAACATCCAGCGCCGCACTACCGGTGAGGGCGGCGGCATCTTCCAGCAAAGTTTCCAGTGTGCCCAGCCCGCCCAGAGGTTTGGCCAACCCGGCCCAGTGGGCGTGGGCGGCGGCGCGGGCAGCTTCATCCGGCGGGGTGATGCCGGAAAGTAAAGTTTTCAGTTCCGTTTCAGTCATGTGTGTTTCTCTTTTGTCGTTGATAGAACTTTGCACCGCTCACAAAGCGGCGGGGCAGGGGAGTGCCTGCCCAGTAAAGATGCGGGAAACCGGCGTACAAACTCATGCTTGCAAATCCGCATTCCCACTGTACTTTTTCGCTTTTCCAAACGGAAAAGCCCGAACCATTGTCGGTGGAATCCCAGTGATGGAATTCGTGGATGGGAAAGCTCTCCCCGGCCCGGAAGAGCAGACTGTCCGAGTCTGCGCTCAGTGTGGCATAGCCGAAGCGGACGAGACGTCCGGCATCTTTTGCTTCGCCCGGCAGGACGCCCGCCATCGGCCAGCTCTGCCCCTCGGCGTCCGTGAGGCTCTGCCCCAGATAGAGGAAGCCCCCGCACTCGGCCGCTGTGGGCAGACCGGACTCGATCTTTTGCTTTATCTCGCGCAGAAGCGAGGTGTTTTCACTCAATTCTCTTGCGTGAAGTTCCGGGTAGCCGCCGGGCAGATACAGCCCGCCGATGTTTTCCGGCAGAGCCGTGTCGCGGAGGGGGCTGAAAAAGACCACCTCTGCCCCGGCGTCCCGGAAGGCTTCCAGCGTCTCGGCGTAGGTAAAGCAGAACGCCTCGTCCTGCGCCACGGCGATGCGGACGCGGGCCGGAGGCGTCTCCGGCTGCACCGGCAGGGCGGGCGGCTCCTTTTCGCAGAGGGCCAGCAGGCGGGGCCAGTCGATGTGCTCCTCCACCGCGTCGGCCAGAAGGGCCAGCTTCTGCTGTAAATTTTCCACTTCCGCCGCCGTGTAGAGGCCCAGATGGCGGGAACCGATGACGGCCTCCGGGAGTTTCGGCAGAAAGCCCAGCACCGGCAGGCCCGTCTCTTCTTCCAGCATCGGGGCCAGCAGAGCGTGCATCCGGGCCGTGCAGTTGTTCAGCAGGATGCCTGCGATGTGACTGGGGGTGCGGAAGCTGTCGAGCCCCTTCAACTCTGCGGCCAGCGTCAGGCTCTGACCTTTCGGCTCTGCCACCAGCAGTACCGGCAGACCCAGCGTGTCGGCCAGATGCCACGCACTGGCCCTGTCGCTGACGCCCCCGAGGCCGTCGTAAAAGCCCATAGCCCCCTCGCACACCGCCGCACCGTGTCCGGCGGCACCCTTCGCGTAGAGGGCGCGCACCGTCTCGGGCGCAGAAAAAAAGAGGTCGAGGTTGCGGCTCTCCACCCCCAGCACGGCCCGGTGGAACATGGGGTCGATGTAGTCTGGCCCGCTCTTGAAGGCGCAGGGCGCACAGCCCCGCCGCTTCAGCGCCATGAGCAGGGCGCAGGTCATGGTGGTCTTGCCGCTGCCCGAGCGGGGCGCCGCCAGCAGAAACTGTATCATGTCATTCTCCTGTGATGAGGTAGATGGGGTTCTGGGCCATCATAAGGTGCAGTCCGCCCACGGCCCTGGCCCGGCTGACGGCGATCTGGCTCACCTGCACAGTCCGGCCTTTGGCCGTCAGCGCGGTCACCGCCGCCGAAAGGCTCTCAAGGGCGATGGCCGACACGCAGATGCGGGCGTCGGGGTTCTTATCCAGCGCGGCGTCCACGATGGCGGCAAGGCTGCCCTTGCTTCCGCCGATGAAAACAGCGTCCGGCGCGGGCAGGTCCGAAAGCGCGGCGGGGGCAAGCCCCTCCACGAGGACGAGGTTCCGGGTCCTGAATTTTTCGCGGTTGGCTTTGATGAGCGCACAGCCCTCCGGCCTGCACTCCACTGCATACACCCGGCCCCGGGGCGCGGCCAATGCCAGCTCCACGCTGACGCTGCCCGTCCCGGCCCCCACGTCCCACAGGATGTCTTCCGGGCGGACGGCCAGCTTCGCCAGCACAGCGGCCCGGACTTCCTGCTTGGTCATGGGGACATCGCCCCGCTCGAAGACTTCGTCCGGCAGACCCGGAGCGCGGCGGGGCAGCACCTCCGCCGCCTCCACAAGAAGGACGCTCAGGCTGTTGAACCGGCCTGCGGCCAGCTCTTTGACGCTGCCGCGGAAGAGCTTTTCTTCCGGTGTGCCGAGGCACTGGCCCACGACGCCCTGCACGTCCCCGAAGCCTTCTGCCGCCAGCTGGGCGCAGAGGGTGGCGGGGTCTTCGCTGCCGCCGGTGAGGAAGAAGGTGGGTCTGCCCTGCATACACTCGGCCACCGGGTCACAGGTGCGGCCATGGGCCGAAACAAGGTTCCACCCCTGCCACGGACGGCCCAGCGCCGCCGCCAGCAGCTGGATGCTGGAAAGGCCGGGCAGCACCCGGGCGCGGACGCCGAGGGCCTCCAGCTTTTCCATCATGGAGGACGCGCCGGAGTAAAAGCCGGTGTCGCCGCTGTAGACCAGCACGGCGTTCTCTGCGCCGGAAGTCTGCAGCAGCTCTGCCACCTCGTCGGGGCGGTAGGCGGCGGCGCGGTTCTCGGTGCAGCCGGCAGGCAGAACTGCCAGCAGACGCCGTGCGCCCAGGATGAGGTCGGCCTGCCGCAGTGCGGCCAGGCCCTGAAGGGTCAGGTTCTCCGGCTGGCCGGAGCCCATGCCGATGAGTGTCACGTTCATCTTATCATCTCCTTGCAGCGTTTCAGCACCTCGGAAGCCGTCTCGCCCTGCTCGGGCGGGCGGCGGATGACCACCAGCTGCGCCCCGGCGGCAGAGGCGGCGGCGGCTTTTTCGTCGAAGCCTCCGGCTGCGCCGCCGTCCTTTGTGACGAGCCAGCGGATATGGAACTGCTCCATCATGGCCTGATTGAGGGCAAAGCTGAAGGGACCCTGCATGGCGATGATGTTGCGGTGGGGGATATTCGCCGCCTCGCAGGCCGCGATGCTTTCCAGCGTGGGCAGGACGCGGGGGTAGAGCCGCTCGGGCGGGATGGCCCCGAACTGCGCCAGCTCCTTGGCCCCGGTGGCCAGCAGAAGATTCCCCTCTTCTGCGGCCAGCGCCTCGGCTGCCTGCTTTGCGCTCTCAAAGACGAGACAGTTTTCCGGCAGCGGACTGGCCGGGCGCAGCAGGCGGAGGTATCCTACCCCGGCCTTCTCTGCCGCTGCTTTGATGTTTTTGGTCGCCTCCACTGCGTAGGGGTGGGTGGCGTCGATGCAGAGGGCGGCATCCCCCAAGAGCGCGGCCATCTCATCGGGCAGGAGCCGCCCGCACCGGACGGTGACGCCGGGGGTGCTCCCCTGCTCTTCCTGCCCCAGCGGGGTGGCCACGCTGACGGTGACTTCGATGCCCAGCGCCGCCAGCTGGCGGGAAAGCTCCCGCCCCTCGGTGGTGCCGCTGAAAACGACGACGTTCATCGGCGGTACCCCCTCGGCGTGACCATCCGCCCGCTCAGCGCGCGGGTAGCGGCGTTGCCCACAAAGACGGTGGTGAACATATCCACCTCGGTATCCCGGAGCTGGCTGAGGGGCAGGATGTGCTTTTCCTGCCCTTCCCGGCCGATGTTCCGCACAGAACCGCAGAGGGTGCCCGGGGCTTTGCCGTTCGCCAGCAGGACGTCCACAGCCCGGCGCAGATAGTCCGGGCGGCCCTTGGACGAAGGATTGTACAGCGCCAGTGCGAAATCGCCCTGAGCAGCGCAGGCCAGCCGCTTTTCGATGACCTCCCACGGCGTGAGGCGGTCCGACAGCGAGATGACGCAGAAATCGTGGGCCAGCGGCGCACCCAGCACCGCCCCGCCGCTGAGGGCGGCGGTCAGGCCGGGGACGACCTCCACATTGACATCCGGGTACTCTTCGGCCAGCTCCAGCAGCGGGCTGGCCATGCCGTAGACCCCGGCGTCGCCGGAGCAGACCAGCGCCACGTCCCGGCCCGCCCGGGCGGTGTCCAGCGCCCAGCGGCAGCGGTCGATCTCCCGGGTCATGCCGGTGGTGTAGCACTCTTTTTCCGGGTAGAGGGGGCGCACAAGGTCGATGTAGACCGTATAGCCGCACAACACCTCGGCCTGCTGCAAGGCGCTCTGCGCCTGCACGGTCAGAAACTGTCCGCCGCCGGGGCCAAGCCCCACGACGAACACGGTCTTTTTACTCTCACTCATTGCTCTGTCCTCCAATCGGGTGCAAAGAGGCGGACGGCCAGCGCCAGCGTCACGCCGCCGCCTGCCGTTTTGGGCAGAAGGAGCGTCCCGCCCGAGGCTTTTACCGCCGAGCGCTCACAGACGTTGTCCACGCCGGTGACACTTGCCACAAAGGCCGACGGGGTGAACTGTCCCGGCACGGCCCGCAGTTCGTCGGCCGGATAGAACGTGATGGGCCAGCTGTGGGCTTTGCAGAACGCTGCAAGCCCCGGCTCATCTTTTTTCAGGTCGATGCTGGCGGCGGCGCAGACCGCCGCCGGGCTGAGGCCGGACGCGGCACAGAACGCCGCAAAGGCTTCTTCCAGCTGCTGGGCCGTCGTGCCGCGGCGGCACCCCACCCCCAGCACCCCGATGCGGGGGACGAGGTGGAGCGCCCCGCCCTGGGGCGTGAGGGTCAGGGCGAAGTCGGCGGCTTCGGGTGCGTCAGCCTTTTTCACTCCGGCGGGGGTCTCCCCCGCCACCGGCCACGGCGACCAGTACCGGACCGTCTGCCCGGCCAGCAGGGCGCCGCTGACCCGCTTGATGCGCTCCGGCTCAAGGACAGCGCAGTTCTGGGCCTTGGCCCAGAGGTCCACGGCGAAGAGACCGTTGACGTCGGTGGCCGTCGTGATGACCGGCACCGCGCCGCACGCTTTTGCCAGCGCCCGGGCCAGCGCGTTGGCACCGCCCAGATGGCCCGACAGGAGCGGCACGGCGAAGTTCCCGCCCTCGTCCACGACCACCACCGCCGGGTCGGCGGCCTTGCTCCTGCAGTGGGGCGCGATGGCCCGCACCGCGATGCCCACAGCTCCCACAAAAATCAGGGCCTCATCCTGTGCAAAATGCTCCGCCGTCCAGCCTTTCAGGGTCACGTCTCCGCCGCAGCGGCTCACGCTGCCGGGCAGAGCTTCCGCCAGCCGACGGGCCAGCGCCTCGCCCTTTGCCGTAAAGGCCAGATATGCCCGGCTCACTGCCCGGCCTCCATCCCCTGCCGGAACTCGGTGGTAAAGGCGGGGTCGTAAAGCTTGCTGCGCTCATAGTTTTCGCCCAGAAAGTCGCCTACGACGATGAGGGCGGTCTTGGTGATGCCGTTTTTGCGGGTCTCCTCGGCCAGTGTGGAGACGGTGCAGCGCACCACCTTCTGCTCGGGCCAGGTGGCCTTATAGACCACAGCGACAGGGGTATCGGGGCGGTAGCCGCCGCTCTCGAGAAGGGCCTGCTGGACTTTGTCCACCAGCCCGATGGAGAGGAAGATGACCATGGTAGCCCCGTGAGCGGCCAGCTTTTCCAGCTGTTCGGCCTCAGGAACAGGAGTGCGGCCCTCCATCCGGGTGATGATGACGGTCTGGCTCACGTTGGGCAGGGTGTACTCGGCACAGAGTGCCGCCGCCGCGCCGCAGAAGCTGGACACACCCGGGGTGTCGTCATAAGGGATGCCGTCAGCATCCAGCGCGTCCATCTGCTCCCGGATGGCCCCGTAGAGGCAGGGGTCGCCGGTGTGGAGGCGGACCGTGGTGCCTCCGGCCTTTTCGGCGGCACGGATGGTGTCCAGCACCTGTTCCAGCGTCATCTCGGCGCTGTTATAGATGGCACAGCCGGGCTTCGCCAGCCCCAGCAGGGCCGGGTTGACGAGACTGCCCGCGTAGATGATGCAGTCGGCATCGGCCAGCAGGGCCGCGCCCCGCCGGGTGATGAGGTCGGGCGCGCCCGGCCCGGCTCCTACAAAATGGACCATATCTTACCCCTCCTTCACCAAAATCGTTGCGAAATAGCCCGCCGACCGGGCCGGGTCATAATCGGCCAGGTCGGGCCAGACCTCCTCGTTCGGCAGGCCGCAGTTACAGACCATCGCGCTCCGGCTCAGAAGCCCGGCGTCGGCCAGCGCGGCCAGCGTCTCGGGCAGCTGACGGCCCGATTTCATCAGCACTTTCGCGCCCGGTGCGGCCAGCACCTCAGCGGCGCATCGCCCCGGGGCGATGGTCAGCGGCTGCTCCATGCCGCCCGTCAGGGATTGGCCCAGCCGGGCCGCAGCGGCACAGAAACTCGTCACGCCGGGGAGCATCACGGTCTTGCAGCCCTCGGCCTCCAAGATCTCCTGTAAATAACCGAACGTGGCGTAGACGGACACGTCGCCGAGGTTGAGCATGGCGACATCCTGCCCGGCGTCGAGATATTCTTTCACGGCCCGGGCCGCCTCGATGTGGGCGGCTTTCTGCACCGCCGGGTCAAGGCTCATGGCGAAGCGCAGCGGCAGGATGGTCTTGCCGCTCAGATCCACCGCACCTTTTGCGATGTCCAGCGCCAGCATCCCGCCCTTCGGGGTCTGGGGCGCGGCGATGACCGGGCAGTTTTCGAGGCGGCGGACAGCCTGCAGGGTCATGAGCTCCGGGTCGCCCGGGCCGACGCTGACGCCGTAAAAAGTGCCTATCCGTTTTTCCATTCGTCCAGCAGCTCCTTTGCAGTTCTGGTCTGGCCCAGCGGGCCGTATTGATTCGAGAAGAGCACCGCGCCCACCCGGAACGCCCCGGCGGCGCGGCGGTCGAGGTGGAGCTGGATGGCGTCCAGCAGGCTGGACAGCACCGGCTCTCTCATCCCTGCTCCGTCTAAGATCTCCATGCAGGCGTCGGTGGTGGCCGCGTTCATCAGGGCCGCGCAGACGTCCCGGGACGCACCGCAGAGGGCGGCGTGGGCGCAGAGCAGCTCGGTGCGGCAGTCGGCCGTGCGGGAGTGGGTGTTCATGACGCCGCCCGCCAGCTTGACCAGCTTGCCGATGTGGCCCACCAGCACCACCTGCTCGAATTTTGACGCCGCTGCCATATCCATCGTATCCCCGATGAAGTTCGAGGTCTTGACCACCGGGATATTCTTTAGGGCGGGCATCTTCTCGTGGAGATAGTCGAGGCCGTAGTTGCCCGGGGCAAGGATGAGCCGCCGGGGGCTGACCGCCCGGAGCGCCGCCTGCCCCATTTCCAGCTGGATGGTGTCGAGGATGGCCTGCTGGCTCATGGGCTCGACGATGCCGCTGGTGCCGAGGACGCTGAGGCCCCCTTCCACGCCCATATGGGGGTTGAAGGTGCGCTTCGCCGTTTCGGCCCCGCCCTCCACGCCCGCCGCGGCCTGCGCCTTTGCGCCGGGGCGTTTGGCGCGCGCCGCCGGACCGCCGCATGCGCCCAGCAGCAGGATGGAAAACAGGAATATCGGGGTCGTTTTCATTGTTTCGGAACAAAATAGCTCACAAAGATACGAAAAAGTCGGATGGGATCAAAACGGAATTGCGTGCGGTTCGGTAAAACCTTTCGGCTGGCAAAAGGGGCGTTGCGACTCCAAAGGCTGCGGAAAAGCCGGATGGGATCAAAACGGAATTGCGCACGGCTCGGTAGAACCTTCCCCGGCAAGCGGGGGGCGTTGCGGCCCCAAAGGTACGAAAAACAAACCGTATATCATAATTTGACCGTATTATTACGGGTAATGTCTTGCCGGAAATGGAATAATTTCGTATCTTTGCCTCCCGATTCTGAACGGAAATACGAAGAATAACAAATATAATTCATTCATTATGAACATTGTAAGAGAACAACGCGGCGAGAATAACTCGCTGATCCGCGTGACTGTCGGCGAGGCGGATTACGGGCAGGAGGTCGAAAAGTCCCTGCGCGAGTACAAGCGCAAGGCCAACATCCCCGGATTCCGTCCGGGCATGGTCCCCATGGGCATCGTCAAGAAGATGTACGGCAAGGGCGTCCTGGCCGAGCAGTCCTACCGTCAGGCTTCGAACGCCGTTTTCGAATATCTCCAGAAGGAGGGCATCGACTATCTGGGCGACGTGATTCCCGCGGAGGAGCAGGGCGACTTCGATTTCGACAACGCCACCGAGTTCGAATTCGTGTTCGAGATCGGCGAGGCTCCCGAGATCAAGCTGGAGCTTTCCGACAAGGATAAGCTGACCTACAACAAGATCAAGGTCGACAAGAAGATGCACGACGACTACCGTTCGAACTACCTGCGCCGCTTCGGCCGCCTGGTGGACGCCGAGAAGGTGACTTCGGACGAGGCGCTGTCGGTGACGCTCGACAACGGCGAGATGAACGTTGCGGACGCTTACGTGGGTCTGATCTCGATGGACGAGGCCGACCGCAAGCCTTTCATCGGCAAGAAGGTCGGCGACAAGATGAAGGTGAATATCAACGAACTCTATAAAAATCCCGCTCAGCGCGCCGCCTGCCTGCAGGTCAAGGAGAACGAACTGGAGGGCGTCAACCCCGAATTCGAACTGGAGATCACCAAAATCCGCAAGTTCGCCGAGCCGGAGCTGAACGAGGAGTTCTTCAAGATGGCTTTCCCGCAGGGCGGCGTCACGGACGAAGCCGGGCTGGACAAGTTCATCGACGCGCAGATCGAGGCCGAACTGCGCCGCGAGAGCGACTACCTCTTCACGTTGCAGGTGCGCGACTATCTCGTGAAGAAGGCCGACCTGAAGATGCCCGCGGCGTTCCTCAAGCGTTGGCTCTACACGATCAACGAGGGCAAGTTCTCGATGGAGGACATCGAGAAGGATTTCGACCAGTTCCTGAAGATGTTCACCTGGAACTACCTCCAGAAGCACTTCATCAAGACCGACGGCATCTCCGTTTCGAAGGAGGAGGCGCTCTCCGAAGCCAAGGCGCTGGCCGCCTCGCAGTTTGCACAGTACGGCATGCCCTCGGCGCCGGACGACATGCTGGAGGGTTACGCCGAGAAGATTCTCGCCGACAAGGATCAGGGCCAGAAGATTTACGAGAAGCTCTATGAGGTGAAGGTTGTCGAGGATGTCAAATCGAAGGTCAAGGTAACTGAAAAAGCCGTATCTGCGGACGATTTCGCTAAATTGGCGAAGGAACTTTAAGTTTCGCGGAATTTTATCTATCTTTGGACTTTGCAGGCGTGATGTTTGCAAAGTCCTTTGTGCTTTAAGAACGCGCTTTTAGGGGCGGCTGTGGGTTTTCACGCTTTCCATCCGGTTCTGCGCTCCCGTCCGCCCGCCTGGGAGGCGGCTTTCGGGAGCGACGGGGGCCGGATCGCTTGCGGCGGTTTTCGCGCCCGCTTTAAGAAGCGGGTTTCGGGGGCGATGGGGAATCCGGAATGCTTCCGGCGGCTTGTGCGCTCCTGACCGGCAGAAGGCAGAATATGAAGAGTAAATAAATACGACTATGTCAGAATTTGAAAAATACGCACGGAACCACTGCGGGATCAGTTCGCTGAAACTGCACGATTTCCAGTCGGTAAGCGCGGCCTACGTGTCGCCTACGATCATCGAGGAGCGTCAGCTGAACATCGCCACGATGGACGTTTTCTCGCGCCTGATGATGGACCGCATCATCTTCCTCGGCGCGCCGATCTACGACGACGCGGCCAATATCATCCAGGCCCAGCTGCTGTTCCTCGAATCGGTCGATCCCGAGAAGGACATTCAGATCTACATCAACTCGCCCGGCGGGTCGGTTTCGGCCGGACTGGGCATTTACGACACCATGCAGCTGGTGAACTCCGACGTGGCGACCATCTGCACGGGGCTTGCCGCCTCGATGGGCGCCGTGCTGCTCACGGCGGGCGCCAAGGGCAAGCGTTCGGCGCTCCCGCATTCGCGGGTGATGATCCACCAGCCGCTGGGCGGCGCGCAGGGTCAGGCCTCGGACATCGAGATCACGGCGCGCGAGATTCTGAAAACCAAGCGCGAGCTGTACGAAATCCTCTCGGTCCACTCGGGCGTCCCGGTCAAGAAGATCGAGAAGGACGCCGACCGCGACTACTGGCTGTCGGCCCGCGAGGCGAAGGATTACGGACTGATCGACGAGGTGCTTTCCAAACGAGACAAGTAAACCGCATGGCACAGAATAAGAACAACAACAAGAACGGCGGCGACTGCTGCTCGTTCTGCGGCGCCAAGCGCACGGACGTGGAGATCATGTTCCAGGGTTCGGACGGCGCGAATATCTGTAACAAATGTATCGAGAACGGCTATAAGATCATCGTCGACAACGACATCGCCTCCGAACGGGGACGGCGTCCGGCGGCGGCTCCGCTCAAGATGGAGGAACTGCTCAAGCCGGCGCAGATCAAGGAGTTCCTCGACCAGTATGTCATCGGGCAGGATGCCGCCAAGCGGTATATGTCCGTGGCGGTCTACAACCACTACAAGCGGCTGCTGTACGCCCCGAAGGAGGACGAGGTCGAGATCGACAAGTCGAACATCGTGCTGGTCGGTCCGACGGGCACGGGCAAGACGCTGATGGCCCGCACGATCGCCAAGCTGCTGAAAGTGCCGTTCACGATCGTCGATGCGACCGTTCTGACCGAGGCGGGATATGTGGGCGAGGATGTCGAGAGCATTCTCTCGCGGCTGTTGCAGGTCGCCGACTACAACGTCGAGCAGGCCGAGCGCGGCATCGTCTTCATCGACGAGATCGACAAGATCGCGCGCAAGGGCGACAATCCCTCCATCACGCGCGACGTTTCGGGCGAGGGCGTGCAGCAGGCCCTGCTGAAAATCCTCGAAGGAACGGTGGTCAACGTGCCTCCCCAGGGCGGCCGCAAGCACCCCGAGCAGAAATTCATCCAGGTCGACACGCGCAACATCCTCTTCATCTGCGGCGGTGCGTTCGACGGCATCGAGAAGAAGATCGCCCAGCGGCTGAACACCCGCGCGATGGGTTACGGGCGGCTGAACGCAGATCCCATCGACCGCTCGAACCTGATGCAGTACGTCACGCCGCAGGACCTCAAGTCGTTCGGACTGATTCCCGAACTGGTGGGACGTCTCCCGGTGCTGACCTACATGCAGCCGCTGGAGCGCGCGGCCCTGCGTTCGATCCTCACCGAGCCGAAGAACGCCATCGTCAAGCAGTACAAGCGTCTGTTCGAACTCGACGGCGTGAAACTCGCCTTCGACGACGACGCGCTGGACTACATCGTCGACAAGGCCGTCGAGTTCAAGCTCGGCGCGCGCGGCCTGCGCTCGATCTGCGAGGCGATTATGATGGACACGATGTTCGACATCCCCTCGACCGATGCCCGAAAGTTCACCGTTACTTTGCCTTATGCAAAGAAAAAGATAGAAAAGGCAAATATTTTGGAACTTAAACAAGTCGGCTAATTTCTTTTTGGCTATCTTTGCCGTAAATAAACAGCTAAAACGCATAAAATACTAACTCCATGTCTACAACGAATTCAAAACTTACGCGCGTTGCCGATAATATCCGCATCCTTTCGGCCGCGATGGTCGAGAAGGCCAAGTCGGGGCATCCCGGCGGCGCTATGGGCGGCGCGGATTTCATCACGGTGCTCTTCACCGAGTTCCTGCGTTACGACCCCGATAATATGGCGTATCCCTACCGCGACCGTTTCTTCCTCGATCCGGGCCACATGTCGCCGATGCTCTATGCGACGCTCTCGCTGGCCGGGCACTATTCGACCGAAGATCTGCAATCGCTGCGCCAGTGGGGCAGCGTGACGCCGGGGCACCCGGAGGTGGACGTGATGCGCGGCGTGGAGAATACGTCGGGACCGTTGGGACAGGGCCACGCCA
>OGOW01003192.1_pt1 | contig 12011 bp, 10 predicted proteins | sample 1552781 | NCBI WGS metagenome assembly OGOW01 (sample SAMEA2580145, study PRJEB22360) | human gut metagenome | biome: human gut; feature: human-associated habitat; material: faeces | place: Denmark | collected 2008/2010
AGGGAAGGAACGCCATTTGGTTAGTAAAATCCCACAAATGCCAAAAGAGGGTCCTAGACCAAATAGGGTGGAACCGCGGGTATACTCGTCCCTGTAACGTTTTTCGTTACAGGGACTTTTTTGTTTGTAACGAAATGGTTGATTTTATGTCGGTTGTGTAAAGTGGAGGCAGCAATGACATTTCAAGAGATTATTTTAAATCTACAAAAATTCTGGAGCGATCAAGGTTGTATCGTTCAAAATCCATATGACATCGAAAAGGGTGCAGGTACAATGAACCCTGCTACATTCTTACATGCTATTGGTCCTGAACCATGGGCTGTATGTTATGTAGAGCCTTCTCGTCGTCCAGCAGACGGTCGTTATGGTGATAACCCTAACCGTTTGTTCCAACATCATCAATTCCAAGTTATCGTGAAACCATCTCCAGATAATATCCAAGAATTGTACTTACAATCCTTGGCAACTCTTGGTATTCATGCTGAAGATCACGATATCCGTTTCGTAGAGGATAACTGGGAATCTCCAACATTGGGTGCTTGGGGTCTTGGTTGGGAAGTATGGCTCGACGGTATGGAAGTAACGCAGTTCACATATTTCCAACAAGTTGGTTCCATCGACTGTAAACCAGTTTCCGTAGAAATTACATACGGTTTAGAACGTTTGGCTATGTACATTCAAGGCGTAGAAAACGTATATGACCTTAAATGGAATGAAAATGTTACATATGGTGACGTTTGGCATGCTAACGAAGTTGAACAATCCGTATATAACTTTGAATTAGCTGATACAGATATGCTTTTCAAATTGTTTGATATGTACGAAGCAGAAGCAAAACGCGTTTGCGGCGCAGGTTATGTATTACCAGCTTACGACTATGTATTGAAATGTTCCCACACATTCAACTTGCTTGATTCCCGTGGTGCTATTTCCATCAGCGAACGTACTGCTTTCATCGGCCGCGTACGTGCATTAGCTCGTATTTGTGCACAACAATACCTTGCTAAACGCGAAGAATTAGGTTTCCCACTTTTGAAAGGAGATAAATAAGATGGCAAAGGATTTATTATTTGAAATCGGTGCAGAAGAAATTCCTGCCGGCTTTATGCCAAATATCTTAGGTCAATTGAAACAATTGGCTGAAACAAAATTAAATGATGCCCATCTTCCTTTTGAAAGCATCGCAACCTACGGTACACCACGTCGTTTGGCTCTTATCGTGAAAGGTCTTGCTGACACATCTGCTGAAATTAGCGAACGTCATAAAGGACCTTCTACATCCATTGCATACGATGCTGACGGCAATGCTACAAAAGCGGCTATCGGTTTTGCTCGTGGTAAAGGTCTTGATGTAGCTGACCTCGTTGTAGAAGACGGCTATATTTATGCTGAAACTAAAACTGCAGGCGTACCAGCAAAAGATATCGTCACAGATATGTTGCCACAATTGATTACAGGCCTTAACTTCCCTAAATCCATGCATTGGGGTAATTTAGATGCTAAATTCGTACGTCCTGTACGTTGGCTTGTAGCATTACTTGATGAAGAAGTAATTCCTGTAGAATTTGCTACTGTTAAATCTGGTAATGTAACACGTGGTCATCGCTTCTTAGGTGCTGATGAAATCACTATTAAAAATGCAGCATCCTATGTAGACACATTAAAAGAAAACTTTGTTATGGTTGATCAAGACGCTCGTCGTGAGTTGATCTCCAAACAATTACATGATATAGCAGCTTCTAAAAATGCATCTATCGTTTGGGATGATGATTTGTTAGAAGAAATCAACTATCTTGTTGAATGGCCTACAGCATTGTGCGGTGGCTTTGAAGAGTCCTACTTGGCACTTCCTGATGCAGCTATCATTACACCAATGAAAGACCATCAACGTTACTTCCCATTGGTTGACCAAGACGGCAAATTGTTGCCAATGTTCTTAACAGTGCGCAATGGTTCTAACCATTCCATCGAAGTAGTTCAAGCTGGTAATGAACGTGTATTGCGTGCACGTCTTGATGATGCTAAATTTTTCTTTAACGAAGACCGCAAGAAACCTCTTATCGACCGTCAAGATGGTTTGACTAAAATCGTATTCCAAGAAGGTCTTGGTAACTTAGCAGATAAAACTGAACGCTTGCTTAAATTGGGCCGTGTATTTGGTGAAGAATGTGGCTTACACGAAGATGCAGCTGTTGTATTAGAACGTGCTACAGAGCTTGCTAAAACTGACCTTACAACAGGTATGGTTACAGAGTTCACAGAATTACAAGGTGTAATGGGTAAAGAGTACGCTTTACTTGATGGTGAATCTCCTGAAGTAGCAGAAGCTATTTTCGAACAATATTTACCACGTTTTGCAGGCGATGTATTGCCTCAAACTGAAGCAGGTAAAGTATTGTCCATCATCGATAAAGTAGATAATATCGTAGCTACTTTCAGCCGTGGTTTAATCCCTACAGGTTCTCAAGATCCATATGCATTGCGTCGTCAAACAATCGGTATCTTGAACATCTTGCTTGGTAGCGAATGGAACATCAGCTTGCGTCCAATCTTCAAAGCATCTATGGAATTGCTTAATGTGCCAGCTGAAAAACAAGATGAATTGCTTGGCCAAGTAGAAGAGTTCTTCACACTTCGTTTGAAAAATATCTTCCTTGATCGCGAAGTTCCTCATCATGTAATTGACTTGTTATTGTCAAACAACGAATTGTCCGTTGCTGATGCTGAAGGTCTTGTAAACGCATTGTTAGAAAATCGTATCGATGAAAATGTTGAGCTTGTTCAAGCTTATACTCGCATGTACAATCTTGTAAAAGATGTGGAATATACAGGCGTTAATAGCGACTTGTTGAAAGAAGATGCTGAAAAAGCATTATTCGAAGCCGCTTCTAAAGCATCTGAAGCAAGCCTTGCTGCATGGGAAGCAAATGATTACACTGCTGTTGTAGCAGTTCCAGCTACTTTAGTTCCAGCCATCAACAAATTCTTTGAAGATGTAATGGTTATGGACAAAGATGAAGCTATTAAAGCTAACCGTTTACAACTCGTTCGTTTAGCTTACAGTGTAATGGCTATTATCGGCGATATTAGTGCATTAAAATAATATATTTTGTATTAGATACATTAAACTTTTACAGAAATATATGAAAGAAGAGGTACCATTTGGTACCTCTTTTTGCTTTTACGAAGAATATACAAATTTTATGCAGGATTTTTTGAGACCGTGGCGAATATCTTATAATATACAAAGTTGTATGAGGAGATACTGTCATGAATCATGATGAATTATATAAAGCCTTATGTAAGGTGCCAAATGGTAAAGAAAAGTCTCGTGATAAAATAATTATAGAATTATATATGCGATCTCAAGGAGCATCTCAAAAACAATTAGTAGATGCTCTTAATATGCGTCCTGCTACAGTATCAGAGCAGACGGATATACTTATTGAATTAGGGTATGTCACAAAGCATATTGATTATATGGATAAACGAATTTCTGTAGTAGGCCTTACGGAAGAGGGCAAGCGATTAGGTAAATCATTACTACATTCGTATGATCAATTTCTTAATGTACTATTTTCTGATTTTTCTGATGATGAAAAAGATGATTTATATCGCTTGTTAGGTAAGTTAAAGCGTCCAATCTTAAGTAAATAATTAGTTTCTCAAAATTATATAGAAAATACTTGCGAACAGTACGTGATTTATGATACTATATTGCTGTTAATTTGAGACAGTCCGCTGCCTATAAGGTGTAGGTATTGAATGTCTGCAAACAGGAGGAAACAATGAACATTATTAACGTACTTGAACAAGAACAACTTCGTACAGACATCCCTACTTTCCGCGCTGGTGACACAGTTCGCGTACACGTAAAAGTAGTGGAAGGTTCTCGTGAACGTATCCAAGTATTCGAAGGTTTGGTAATTAAACGTCAAAACGGTGGCGTACGTGAAACTTTCACAGTTCGTCGTATTGCATCCGGTGTAGGTGTAGAACGTACATTCCCACTTCACAGCCCACGCTTAGCTAAAATCGAAGTTATGCGCCGTGGTGTTGTTCGTCGTGCTAAATTGTACTACTTACGTAACCTTACTGGTAAAGCTGCTCGTATTCGCGAAAAACGCTAATGTTCATAAAAGGCTGCCGTTGGCAGCCTTTTATTTTTGCTAAAATTTAGATATGAAAGGAGATACTATGGCAGATTCACCTATCGTACATTGGTTCCCTGGGCATATGGCGAAAGCCACACGTATGATTACGGAGTATATCAAAAAGGTAGACGTAGTTATCGAGTTACTAGATGCGCGTATTCCTCGTTCTAGTGCGAACCCTGTAATTACTGAACTCGTTGGTCAAAAACCTCATATCGTACTGTTAAATAAAGTAGATTTAGCGGATCCTAAAGCTACAAAGGAATGGACTGAGTTCTTTACTAAGCAAGGTATCACAGTATTGGCTATCGATTCTAAATCTGGCAAGGGGAATAAGAAGTTAATATCTACGGTAGAGCGTTTAAGCAAGCCTATCATCGATCGTTGGGTAGCTAAAGGTATTCGTAGCCGTTCTGTACGTACTATTATTTTAGGTATTCCAAATGTAGGTAAATCTACGTTGATTAACTCCTTAGCTGGCTCTGCAGCTACGCGTACAGCTAACAAAGCTGGTCATACACGTGGTCAACAATGGGTTAAGATCGGTAAAAACCTTGAACTACTTGATACACCAGGCGTATTATGGCCTAAATTAGAGGATCAACGCGCAGCGGCTCGCCTTGCTATGACTGGTGCTGTCTCTGATGATGTGTACGACTTAGAGCATGTAATGAAACAGCTATTAAATCATTTATTGACGAATACACCAAATATTTTGGTAGAACGTTATAAATTAAAAGAAGAAGAGATGACAGATGTGGATACTATTCTTGAAAGCATCGGTCGTCGTCGTGGTTGTCTTGTAAGTGGTGGCGTAGTAGACTTTGATAAAGCACGCCGCATTATCTTGCAAGACTACCGCAATACTAAACTCGGTACAATTACTCTCGATAAAGTTGATGAAGAACCATACTATCCTGAAAACGGTGAGGACACACAAAATGGATAAGGATACATTTAGTAAATTAAAAGTGGCAGATATAAAAGCTCTTTTTGAAACTGAACAAGCCTTAGTGATTTTGCCTTTAGCCCAAGAGGATACTCGTAGTTCCGTTCAAAAATTGGCGGCCTCTTATATTAAACGTCAAGAAAAAGAGCTAAAAGAACAACAACGCCTCATGAGCATGTATGACTATGAAGGTATGTTCTACGATCAAGGTATGTATCATGTAGCTGGTGTCGATGAGGTAGGTCGTGGCCCTATTGCAGGGTCTGTAACGGTAGGTGCCGGTATATTGCCGCCTATGACCCCACAGGAATATTACCACCTATGACATTAATTCCTGGTTTAAATGACTCTAAAAAGTTAACTGAAAAAAAGCGTGAAACCCTCTACGATATCATCATGAAAGAAGCGGTAGCAGTAAGCTGTATTTCTTACGGTCCAGAAAAGATTGATGAGCTCAATATCTATGAAGCAACGCGACAAGCGATGTATGAGGCGATTCGCACGCTCAGCGTACCAGCGGAAGCAGTAGTAGCTGATGCTATGAAATTGCCTGATTTGACGATTCCTGTGGAGTCCATTATTAAGGGCGATAGTAAAAGCGCAAATATTGCGGCTGCATCCATCATTGCTAAGGTTACACGAGATCGTTATATGAAGAGCCTTGATGATGAATACCCTGGTTATGGATTTGGTATTCATAAAGGCTATTATACGGAGTTACATAAAGAAGCTGTTGAACAACAAGGTGTAACACCACTACATCGCAAGAGCTTTGAACCTATTAAATCTATCGTACGTTGGGTTAAACCTGAGTGATTATATTAACGTAGATTTATTATATAAATTGTATATAGTTTATAACCGTAAAGAGGTTCCTATTGGTCACCGATGTGACTATTAGGAACCTCTTTTGTATTTACTTTTATAGTCTCCATACTCTACGCTACAAGTAAGTGTTACCTGTTGAAAGTTTAGATGTAGATTGAGTGATAACTATTCTATAAGTTATTGTAGTTACTACACGTAAATAGGAGGTATATATGAAAACGATTAGTACAGGTAAAGCATTCAATGAACTCGATTCCAAAGAACTTGGAAAATGGGGTGAACGGGTGGCCATTAAATATATTGAAAAAATAGGCCTTACTGTCGTAGATACAAATTATCGAACTAGATTAGGTGAAATCGATATCATTGCTAAAAAAGATTTAATCTATCATTTTATTGAAATTAAAGCCCGTCGAGGAATGCAGCATGGATTGGCTCGAGAGGCAGTAACAAAGAAGAAACAAAAGCATATTAAACGGGCAGCCATGTTATTTTTGTATGATCTACATCAGAAAAGACGGCGCTGGAAAGAGCTATCCTTTGATGTAATCGAAGTGTACTTGCATGAAGACTTTCAAAGTTCCATTCATTATTTGCCGCAGTGCTTTTAGAGAGGTTACCTATGTATGCAAAACTTTATGGAGCCACCTTACATGGCATAGATGGTTGTATTATTACAGTGGAAGTTGACATATCTCAAGGCTTGCCTGTCTTTGACATTGTAGGTCTACCTAATCAATCCGTAAAGGAAGCTCGGGAACGTGTGAGGGCGGCTATTAAAAATAGTGGCTATGACTTCCCTATGAGGCGTATCGTAGTCAATCTAGCACCTGCTACAATTCGTAAAAGTAGCGCAGGACTCGATTTAGCGATTGCTTTAGGGGTTCTCATTGCATCAGGGCAGATAAAGGGGCGTAAAGCGAAAATTTCAGCTTTATTGAATAGATGTCTATTTATGGGCGAGCTAGCCTTAGATGGTTCACTGCTACCGACCTTTGGCACCTTGGCGATGTCATTGGCAGGGTTAGAAGCTGATTACAACACTATATATACAAGCGTAGAAAATGGATATAATTTGAAAGCTATTCCAAATCTTACTATATATGGCGAGTCTTCATTACAAAATATTATTACCGTCTTAGAAGACCAGGTTAAATCTAAATCTATTCCAACTTCTAAAAAGGTAAAAATAGGGAAAAATCAAGATGAGATATTAACAGATACGATGAATAATAAAAACCATAATACTACGTATGATGTAGATTTTGGCGATGTACAAGGTCAAGAGCTTGGTAAACGGGCCATGCTCATTAGCGCTGCAGGACATCATCATTGTATTATGATAGGTCCTCCCGGTGGTGGTAAAACGATGATGGCTGAACGATTACCGACCATATTGCCTCCTATGACTTGGAGTGAGATGGTTGAGGTAAGTCGCATCCAAGATGTGATCGGTTTACTCGGTGATAAGGGACTCGTTAAAACTAGGCCTTTTAGGCATCCACATCATACGGCGACTTTGGCGAGTATGGTGGGTGGAGGTATACAAGGCCGTCCTGGGGAGGTCACACTTGCTCACGGTGGTGTTTTATTTATGGATGAAGCACCAGAGTTTCAGCGCCAAGTTATTGATGCGTTAAGGCAGCCCTTAGAGTCTCGCACAATTACTATCAATAGGTCTCAAGGTAATTATATGTATCCTGCCAATTTTATTTGTATATTGGCCGCAAATCCTTGTCCCTGTGGTTATTATCATGACCCACATAGGGAATGCATATGTTCTGAAACGATGGTTAAAAACTATCAGCAACGGTTGTCGGGGCCTATTATGGACCGCATTGATTTACATATTCCCGTTGAAAGGCCTACACTAGAACAATTATTAGATAATTCGACGTCTACTATGACAAGTGAAAGCATGAGGCAACAAGTTATTTTGGCAACTGCTTTGCAACAGAAACGGTATGAAAACTTAGAATTTAATTCTAATGGAGCCGTACCTCATAAGGCCATAGGTGAGCTATGTAATATTACTGATAAGGCATGGAGTGTATTGGGCAATATATTTGATCACTTTCATTTAAGTGGGCGTGCCTTTGATCGCATATTAAAGGTGGCTCGTACTATAGCGGACCTTGAGGAAAATCCACAAGTGGAGCCTCATCATATTTCCGAGGCTATGTTGTTTAGAACAGGTAAATAGGTGTAAAGATGACTAGATACGATGATACTATTTATATTGCTGGCTTGCAAAGTTTATATAATGTGGGAGCCACACATGTACGGCGTTTCATAGAGGATTTTGGGTCGCCCTATGATGCTTGGGAAGCCGTTAAGAAGGTTGAAAATTTAAAGCTTTATACACATATTTCTAACACTGATAAACGTGCTATAGCATCATCGGCTAAGGATGAAAAGTTAGATTATATAATTCATAAAATAGACGAATATAAGATGGATGTTACTACCTTTTTAGATAAAGATTTTCCATCTATCTTGAACCATATTTATAATCCACCGGCTATACTGTTTATGCGAGGTAATAGAGCACTTTTAGATAAACGGCTAAATCGAATTGCCCTTGTAGGGGCACGGCGCTGTTCATTATACGGACGGAATGTGGCGAGAATGCTTGGTAAAGAGCTCGGTAAATACAGCACTATTATAGTCAGTGGAGGTGCACGAGGTATTGATACACATGGTCATGAAGGACTATTAGCTAGCCTAGGGTATGGTATTGTGGTCATGGGTTGTGGCTTAGACATAGTATATCCACGAGAAAATACAAAATTATTTGACCGAATCTTACAAAACAATGGTTTGCTTGTATCTGAGTACCCACCTGGTACGCCACCATCTGCTAAACATTTCCCCGCTCGAAATCGTATCATTAGTGGCCTTAGTAGAGGTGTAATCGTAGTAGAGGCAAAAGGAAGTAGTGGTTCATTGATTACAGCGGATATGGCTGTTAGCGAAGGTCGAGATGTATTTGTAGTGCCTTGTAATTTATTAGACCATACGGCAGATGGCAATAAATTCCTCATGCGTAATGGAGCCTTTGTATTAACTGGTTATGAGGACATCGTTAAGGAATATCATTTAACCTTACGAGATATGTATAGTACTAAAGAAAAACTTTCACCACCAAATAAAAGAGATACAATGGGTGTAAAAGATAGTAATGAAATGGTGAATCATGGTCAGGGTGTTGATACACAAGGGCTCTCTATGTTAAGCTTTAATGTGGATAGGAGTATAATCTTGAGCGAAATACCTCATGATCGTTGTATCACGGTTAGTGATATTTTGAAAGCGACCTCTATTCCATTACAACAATTGCAGCCCTTATTACTAGAGTTAGAAATGGAAGGGGCTATAGAACATCAACCGCCGAGAGGCTATATTAATATGACTAGGAGTGATATACTTGTCCATTAAACGATCAATCGTTATTGGCGAGCCAAAAGTAGCTAGTACTAGTAAAGATACTAAAAAGAAAAGTACTAAGAAAGAGAGTACTACGATAAAGCGCAAGGTTGCTAAAGAAGCCCTTACTCCCATGGGGATTGTACGGGATAAATCTGTATTACAAACGTCCGTGCCACCAGAGCAACGGGAACCTCGCGTTTATAATCCTGATGGCAAAGTATTGGTTATCGTAGAGTCTCCTGCTAAATCTAAAACAATTGAAAAATTCTTAGGCCCTAACTATGTTGTAAAGGCGAGTATGGGCCACTTACGAGATTTGCCAAAGTCTCAAATGGGCATCGATATCGAACATGATTTTACGCCCCGTTATAGCAATTTGGTAACTCGCAAAAAGGTTATTGATGAACTTGTTTCCTACGCCGATGAAAGTAGCGCCGTATTGCTCGCAACTGACCCTGACCGTGAAGGGGAAGCTATTTCTTGGCATTTAGCGTACATTTTAAATGTAGATCCAACGTCTACATGTCGTATTACGTTCAATGAGATTACTAAAAATGCCGTAGCAGAGGCCTTAGAGTCTCCACGTACTATCGATATGAACATGGTTGATGCCCAACAAGCACGCCGTGTATTAGACCGTATCGTAGGCTATAAATTGAGTCCTTTGTTATGGAAAAAGGTTTGTAAAGGCCTCAGTGCAGGTCGTGTACAATCTGTTGCAGTTCGACTTATCTGTGAAAGAGAGCGAGAAATTCAAGCTTTCGTGCCACAAGAATATTGGACTATTGAAGGCAATTTTGAAACGCCTAAAAAAGAGGCTTTCACAGCAGAATTGACTCATATTAAAGGTGAGAAAATCGATATTACTACTGAAAGTGAAGCGCAAGCCGTAGTAGATGCTATTGGCGGAGCCGATGCAGTAGTGACAAATATTGAAAAGCGCAAACGTTCTCGTAAAGCGGCACCTCCCTTTACGACGTCTACGTTGCAACAAGATGGTGTGCGTAAATTGAACTTTGGTGCGAAGCGTACCATGATGATTGCCCAACATCTATATGAAGGTTTAGAAATCGGTTCTTATGGTCATGTTGGTTTGATTACATACATGCGTACAGACTCTACGCGTATCTCCAAAGAGATGCAGGTCATGGCTAAGGACTATATTATTCGTAACTATGGTGAAGATTACTATCCATCTAAACCTAATATGTATGGTGCAAAAGGTTCTGCTCAAGATGCGCATGAAGCAATTCGCCCTACATCTTTAGAGTTAACACCTAAAATGGTAGAGCCATTCTTGAGCCGTGATGAGCTTAAATTATATACATTGATTTGGAATCGCTTTATGGCGAGCCAAATGGCACCACAACAAAATGAATCTACAACTATTGAATTGACCGTTCATGATGATTACACATTTAAAGCGACAGGCTCCCGCGTAATCTTCCCAGGTTTTAGTGCTGTTTATGAAGATACGAAAAAAGAGGATGCGCCTCAATTGCCTTCGCTTAAAAAGAATGATGCAGCCCATACGGTAGAGGTATTGCCTGAACAACATTTCACGCAACCACCTCCTCGTTACTCTGAGGCAAGCCTCATTAAAACGCTTGAAGAACTCGGTATTGGTCGTCCTAGTACGTATGCTCCGATTCTAGATACAATCGTTAGTCGTAACTATGTAGAGAACACGAATAAACAATTTATTCCAACAGAGTTAGGCTTTGTAGTAGTAGACTTCTTGATTACGTACTTTGAAAAGATCATCAATACTGGCTTTACGCGAGACCTTGAAGAAGAGCTTGACGCTATTGCATCCGGTAAGGATACATATCTAAAGGTATTGTCTGATTTCTATGAAGTATTCGCTAAAGAGCTAGAAGATGCGAGCGATGTGGATCGCATTGAAATTGCATCTATGGAAAGTGATGAAACGTGCGAACTCTGTCATAGCCCTATGGTATATAAATTTGGTCGCTATGGTAAGTTCCTTGCATGTTCTAACTTCCCAGAATGTAAAAATACTAAACCTATTACGGTAGGGACAGGTGTAACTTGCCCTAAATGTAAGGAAGGGGAAATCGTAGAGCGTAAGTCTCGTCGTGGTCGTTTATTCTATGGCTGTAATCGATATCCACAATGCGACTTTACATTATGGGATAAACCAACCCATGATTTCTGTGAAACATGTGGTTCTATTATGGTTGAAAAGACATATAAAAATGGTACAACTAAAAAGTTCTGTTCCAATGAAACATGTCCAACTAGACCACCAAAGAAAACAAGAAAGAAAAAAAGCGAAGCTAGTGAAGAAACTGTAAATGAATCTAAAGAATCTAAAAAATCTAAAGAATCTAAAAAGTCTAGCAAAGCTAAAAAAGAGGAAACAACTGTTGAATAAAAAAAATGTTATTGTTATTGGTGCCGGCCTAGCCGGTTCTGAGGCGGCTTGGCAACTCGCTAATCGTGGCATTCATGTAGACTTATATGAAATGCGCCCCGTTAAGAGCTCTCCTGCGCATCAAACAGATCAATTTGCAGAGCTCGTATGTAGTAACTCCTTGCGAGCTGGCAATATTGAAAATGCAGTAGGTCTTTTAAAAGAAGAAATGCGTCGTTTAGGTTCCCTGATTATGGAATGTGCTGATGCAACT
>OGOW01003195.1_pt1 | contig 11995 bp, 9 predicted proteins | sample 1552781 | NCBI WGS metagenome assembly OGOW01 (sample SAMEA2580145, study PRJEB22360) | human gut metagenome | biome: human gut; feature: human-associated habitat; material: faeces | place: Denmark | collected 2008/2010
GGTGCCGGAAGTCGGGAGTAAGGGTGAGCCTGATCCCGATGTCTGAAAACACCGGTTTCTGTCATGCAGTGAATCTGGGAATCCGCAAGGCACAGAGCCCCTATGTGATCTTGTTAAATAATGACACCAAAGTGGAACAGGGATTCCTGAGGGGATTGTACGATGCCATCCGTGAGGACGAGAGGATATTTTCTGTCAGTGCGAAGATGCTCATGTGGGACAAGCCGGAGCTTATCGATGATGCCGGGGATCGCTACTGTGCCCTGGGATGGGCGTATTCCCGTGGAAAAGGACGCCCGGCAGACAAATATGAAAAAAATGTCAGCGTATTTTCCGCCTGTGGAGGAGCGGCGATCTACAGACGTTCCGTATTTGAAGAGATCGGTTATTTTGATGAAAACCATTTTGCCTATCTGGAGGATCTGGATATCGGTTACCGCGCCCGGATCTATGGTTATGAGAACCGGTATGAGCCTGCGGCAGCTGTACTGCACTATGGCAGTGCATCCACCGGGTCCCGGTACAATATGCGGAAGACAGAACTGTCCTCTGCTAATAATGTCTGTGTCATCGGGAAAAACATGCCGCTTTTTCAGTGGATCCTGAATCTGCCATTTTTTTTGCTTGGATTTGGCATAAAATTTCTGTTTTTTTGCAAGAAGAGAATGGGAAAACTATACCTGAAGGGATTGCTGAATGGTCTGAAGAGATCTGTCGGACCTGTGGGAAAGCAGACGAAAATACGCTTTCAATGGAGTCATTTGTGGAACTATGTGAAGATCCAGTGGCAGCTGTACCTGAACATTTTTCGAATTCTTATGAAATCTTAAGAATTTGCTTCATAAATTCTTAAGTTGAGAAAAAAACACTGTTATTGTAGAATGAAATCGTTAAAAAGAAGCTTTTCAGACTTACAGATTGGGTGACCTATATGATAAAAGACAACCAGAAAGTCTTTAACAGGCTTCTTGTGATAATAGATGCGCTGATCACAGCAGCATCCTTTGTCCTTGCCTATTATATCAAATTTTATATATTGAATGACGGTCCGGGGATCGGTGTCCTGCCGATTCAGGATTACTACATGCTGCTTCCCTTTATTGTACCCGGGTATATGTTTCTGTATTACCGGTGCAACGTGTATTCTCCGAAGCGAACCGTCCGCCGTAGACATGAGATATACAGCATTCTGCAGGCAAATACCATTGGCCTGGCGGCTTTGATCATTATCCTGTATATGATCATCCGTGAGATCAACTTTTCACGATCCGTCATGGCGATTTTTTATGTCCTGAATGTGTTTCTGACTTCCGTATTCCGTATTTTCATGCGCAAAGCCTTACGGTCTATGCGTAAAAAGGGATACAACCTGAAGCATATTTTGCTGGTGGGGTATTCCAGAGCAGCGGAGGAATATATCGACCGGATACTTGCGAATCCTCAATGGGGATATGTGGTGTGCGGTATTCTGGATGAACACATCCCGGGAGGCACCACCTACAAAGGGGTAAAAGTCCTGGGAACACTTGGTAATCTGGAATACATTCTGCCGGAAAACAAGCTGGATGAGATCGCTATTACATTGTCTTTGAAGGATTACGATTATCTGGAGGGCGTGGTAGACATCTGTGAGAAGTCCGGTGTGCACACGAAATTCATTCCGGATTACAGCAGTCTGATCCCCAGCAGACCTTATACAGAGGACCTGATGGGGCTGCCGGTGATCAATATCCGTTATGTGCCCCTGACGAATACCGGTAACATGATGATCAAACGGGCAATGGATATTGTCGGTTCCATCTTCGGTATTATCATTACTTCACCGATCATGTTACTTTCGGCTATATTGGTAAAACTATCCAGTCCCGGACCTGTGATCTTCAAGCAGGAACGGGTAGGACTTCATAATAAGTCGTTTTACATGTACAAATTCCGCAGTATGGCAATGCAGTCGGCGGCGGAAGAGAAAAAGGGCTGGACAGTGCGGAACGATCCGCGTGTCACGGGAATCGGCAAGATTTTACGGCGTACCAGTATTGACGAGCTTCCGCAGCTGTTTAATATCCTTAAGGGAGATATGAGTCTGGTGGGACCGAGACCGGAACGCCCCCAGTTCGTGGAGAAGTTCAGGGAAGAGATTCCCCGTTACATGGTAAAACATCAGGTAAGACCGGGGCTGACCGGCTGGGCACAGGTGAACGGTCTGCGCGGCGATTCCTCCATCAAGAAGAGGATCGAATACGATATTTATTATATTGAGAACTGGACAGTAGGGTTTGACATCAAGATTATTCTGATGACCTTCTTCACCGGATTCATCAATAAAAATGCTTATTAAATATTTACGAATGCAAGGAGAAAACAAGATGGCAACAAATTCTAACAGTCATGGCGGCAATGGTCAGAGACCTGCCGGAAGCGGAAGAAGACCTTCCGGAAATGGACAGAGACCTGCGGGACAGAGACCTTCCGGACAGAGACCTTCCGGACAGAGACCTTCCGGACAGAGACCTTCCGGATCGAGACCTGCCGGCAACAGTAACGGACAAAAGAGAGAATCCGCGAAGCAGCGTGCAGCCAAGAAGAGAAGAAAAGTTATCATCTTTGGCGTAGAGATCGTAGTGATCCTGGTCATGGTAGCAGTACTGTATCTGGTAATGACACATACCAATAACGAAGGCCCGAAATTCACTGTCTTAGAGACCGAAGAACTCCGGATTCCCGAAGAAGTACAGCAGGACGAGACCATGAAGGGCTATATGAACATCGCATTGTTCGGCGTAGATGCGACTAAGGAAAGCCAGTTGTACAAGGGCAGCCGAAGTGATAGCGTTATGATCGCCAGTGTTAACATGGATACCGGTGATATCAAGCTGGTCAGCGTATATCGTGATACCTATCTGAATATCGGTACCGATTCTTATCAGAAAGTTAACGCAGCTTATTCCTACGGCGGAGCGGAGCAGGCAGTTAAGATGCTGAACATGAACCTGGATATGGATATTACGAATTTTGTAACCGTAGGATATAAGGGACTGAGCGAAGTTATCGATGGTCTGGGCGGTATCTATATTGATGTGGACTCCGAGGAGATCAAGCATATCAATAACTATCAGATCGGTATTGCAGAAGTACTGAAGTGTGACTATACACCGGTAACCGAGACCGGAACGCAGCTGTTGAACGGTCTGCAGGCTACTGCTTACTGCCGTATCCGTTATACCGCAGGTAACGATTTCAAGCGTGCTGCCCGTCAGCGTGAGGTCATTCAGGCAATTGAAGATCAGGCGAAGAAAGCAGATTACGCAACACTTTCCAAGGTATTCAATAATGCGATCGATGATATCTACACCAGCCTGGATTCCAAGGATATCCTGGATCTGTTAAGCAATATTGCAAATTATCGTATTGTGGATGAGGGAGGTTTCCCTGAGGAGACCATGCGTGACACCGGCAACATCGGTGCTAAGGGAAGCTGTGTTATCCCTGTGGATCTGGAGAGCAATGTAGTATGGCTCCATCAGTTCCTGTTTGATGATGCGAACTATACTGTTACCGACAGTGTAAAGGAATACAGCAGAAAGATTAATGCAGACACATCACCGTACCTGAATAAATAAGCGAACTGGAATACAAGGGAGTCTTCCGAATAGATCGGGGCTCCCTTCTGTTTTAGAAAAAACTTGTGTAACCGACTGCGATAAAGTATAATAAACCAGAGATTGGAAAGTAAGGAGCGCTCTGTCATGGAGATCGATGTGATTATTCCTCTGTATAAACCGGGGAAAGAATTATTTACATTACTGGATAAGCTTGGCAGTCAGAGCGTGCCCGTACATCAGGTGATCCTCTTAAATACGGAGGAGAAGTATTTTGAACAGCTGATCTACGGAACCAGATTTTTAGAGCAGTATCAGAATATAAAAGTATATCATGTGTCCAAACGGGAATTCGACCATGGCGGAACCAGACGGATGGGCGTGAAAAAGTCTTCCGCCGATGTCTTTGTCATGATGACGCAGGATGCCATGCCGGTAGATAATAAGCTGATAGAAAATCTTATCGAACCTCTGCAGGGCAGCACCGCAGTGTCCTATGCCAGACAGCTGCCGAGAAAAGATTCCACACCGGTAGAAAGTTATACCAGAGAATTCAATTATCCGGACAGATCCCGGATCAAATCCGCGGAGGATCTTAAGACCCTGGGTATCAAGACTTTTTTCTGCTCTAATGTGTGTGCGGCATATCGCAGGGAGATTTATGAGGAACTGGGCGGATTTGTCAGACATACCATATTTAATGAAGACATGATCTACGCGGCGAAGGCAGTGGAAGCCGGCTATTCGATCGCTTATGCGGCGGATGCTGAGGTTGTACACTCCCATAACTATACCAATGGGCAGCAGTTCCATAGGAATTTCGATCTGGGGGTATCCCAGGCAGAGCACCCGGAAGTGTTTGCGGCGTATCCTTCGGAATCCGAAGGAAAACGGATGGTGAAAGATGTGACGGCATATCTGCGGGAACAACATATGACCGCAAAATTGCCCCATTTTTATATACAATGTGCCTGTAAATATGCAGGCTATCTATTAGGTAAGAATTATCGCAGGCTCCCGAAAAAATGGGTCCTTGCTTTTACTTCCAACAAAGAATACTGGAAACAGAACAGAAAGGATGCATGACTATGTGTGGTATCGTAGGATATATTGGAACAGAACAGGCAGCACCGATCATTTTAGATGGTCTGTCCAAACTGGAGTACCGTGGATATGATTCTGCAGGTATGGCTATTTTCGATGGTGAGAAGATCAACACGAAAAAGGCAGTGGGAAGACTGAAGGTTTTAGAGAATCTGACCCATGGCGGTGCAAATATGAAGGGAACTTCCGGTATCGGACATACCCGTTGGGCAACTCATGGCGCTCCCAGTGACATCAACTCCCATCCCCATATGAACAATGCGGGAACGATCGCCGTAGTACACAACGGAATTATCGAGAATTATATTCCCCTGAAGAAAAAGATGCAGGATAAGGGCTATCAGTTCGTATCCGAGACAGATACCGAGGTACTGGCACATCTGTTAGACTACTATTATAAAGGAAACCCCCTGGAAGCCATCACCAAAGTGCTTCACCGTGTGGAAGGATCTTATGCACTGGGAATTATGTTTGCAGACCAGCCGGATAAGATCTTTGCAGCCCGTAAGGACAGTCCTCTGATCGTAGGTAAGAGTGAAAACGGCAGCTTTATCGCTTCCGATGTTCCCGCTATTTTGAAATACACCAGAACCGTATATTATGTAGACAATCAGGAAGTCGTGGAATTACAGCGGGATGGTCTGCGTTTCTTCTCCGTGGATGAAGAAGAATTAGAAAAACAGCCGGTTACCATCGACTGGGATGCCAATGCGGCCGAGAAGGCAGGCTATGAGCACTTCATGCTGAAGGAGATCTACGAGCAGCCTAAGACCATCAACGATACCATTTCTCCCCGTATCAAGGATAATGATATCGTCATCGAAGAACTGAATATGAGCGATGAGGAGATTCAGGAGATCACAAAGATCCATATTGTGGCATGCGGTTCTGCATATCATACCGGTGTTACCGCAAAATATGTCATCGAAGGTCTGGCAAGAATCCCGGTAGAGGTGGACGTGGCAAGCGAATTCCGTTATCGAGATCCTATCCTGCAGAAGGGCAATATGGTCATCGTCATCAGCCAGTCCGGTGAGACGGCGGATACTCTGGCAGCATTACGGGAGTCCAAGGAAAAGGGCTTCAAGGTACTGGGTATCGTCAATGTCGTCGGCAGTTCCATCGCCAGAGAGGCTGACAGTGTTATGTACACCTGGGCAGGTCCCGAGATCGCCGTTGCAACGACCAAGGCTTACAGTGCACAGCTGACCGCACTTTACATGCTGGCTATGAAGTTCGCCAAGGTGCGTGGAACCGTTGATCAGGAGAAGTTCGCCGGAATGCTGGCTGACCTGAGATGTCTGCCGGATCAGATCGAACTGCTGCTGGGACAGAAGGAGAAGATCCAGCATTTCGCCAACCGTTATGTGGGCGCAAGAGATATCTTCTTCATCGGACGTGGCATTGACTATGCGATTTCCCTGGAGGGATCCCTGAAGTTAAAAGAGATCTCCTATATTCATTCCGAGGCTTATGCAGCCGGAGAACTGAAGCATGGCACCATTTCCCTGATCGAAGATGGCACCCTGGTAGTGGCATTGGCAACCCAGCCGGCTCTGTTCCAGAAGACCATCAGTAATATGGTAGAGGTAAAGGCAAGAGGTGCTTTTGTCATGGCGGTTACCATCGAGGGCAACAAGGCCATCGAGAAAGCAGCGGATTATGTGGTATACATTCCCGAGACGAATCCGTACTTTACTAATTCCCTGGCAATCATTCCTCTGCAGCTGTTTGCTTACTATGTGGCAGTGGGACGTGGCTGCGATGTGGATAAACCGAGAAACCTGGCAAAATCCGTTACGGTGGAGTGACCATTTATAAGAAAAATGCATTCCGGAGAGGTGTCATACTTCTCCGGGATTTTTTCACGGTTCATAATTGCTTCAGAAAGTTATCACAATTCGGTCACAATTGACGGTTATACTGTGTTCATAAGGTGAGAGGAAGAACTGAAATAACAGTGAAGAATAGTAAAAAGAGTTTCTCACTTACAGATAGGATAGGAGGAAGCATTATGTACGAGAATGATAATTTTTCCGGTTATGAAACCGGCAACGAAAATACAACCGGTACATTCAGTGGCGTAAGCGCTGCGGAAAGTGCAAACGGTTATACCACATACCAGATGGGCGGAAGCAACGGCAGCAATACAGAGCCTAAGAACACCAAAAAGCATGGAGGTTATTTCCGGAAAGCTATGGTAAGTGTCAGCCTGGGACTTTTCTTCGGACTGTTTGCCGGCATCGGGTTCTATGCGGTACAGCAGGGTACCGGGATGCTTAAGACTGATACGGATACCGCAGTGGTAAGTGAGGTTGCTTCGGAAGCTGCAACAGAGAGTAGTCAGAGTACACCGCAGCTTGCGACCAACGTTACTTATGTAGAATCCGATGTGTCCGACGTGGTAGAGAAAGTAATGCCTGCCATGGTATCTATTGTGAATAACTTTACCGAGACAGCCAATGTTTTCGGACAGCAGTATACACAGGAAGAAGCAGCCAGCGGTTCCGGTATTATCGTAGGCAAGACCGATGATGAATTACTGATCGTATCTAACAACCACGTAGTAGAGAGCGCAGATACGCTGACTGTTACTTTTATCGACGGCAGTGAAGCACAGGCACAAGTCAAAGGACTGGATTCCGATATGGATCTGGCAGTGATCGCAGTATCTTTAAATGATCTGAGCGATGATACCAAGAATGCCATTACCGTTGCTACTTTGGGCAGCAGTGATGACCTGAAGCTTGGTGAGCCGGTAATTGCCATTGGTAATGCTCTTGGATATGGTCAGTCCGTTACCAACGGTATCGTAAGTGCCCTAAATCGTGAGATCACTCTGGAGAACGGCTCTACCGGTCTGGAGAACGGCTCTACCGGTACTTTCATCCAGACCAACGCAGCCATCAACCCCGGTAACTCCGGCGGTGCACTGCTGAACATGAATGGTGAGGTTATCGGTATCAACTCCAACAAGATCGGTGGTACTGCCGTAGAAGGTATGGGATATGCTATCCCGATTACTTCGGCAAGTCCTATCATTGCAGATCTGATGGAGCGTCAGACCAGAACCAAGGTAGCTGAGGATGAAGTCGGTTACATCGGTATCTCTCTGCGGGAAGTAACTTCCCAGATCTCTCAGATGTATAACATGCCGGAAGGCATCTATGTAGTATCCGTAGAGGAAGGCAGTGCAGCAGCGAATGCCGGTATCATGAAAGGTGATATCATTACCAAATTCGATGGCAGCAGCATCTCGTCCTACTCTGATCTTCAGAAGATGTTACAGTACTATGCAGCCGGTGATTCCGTAACCATAACGGTACAGAGACCTCAGAACGGTGAATATGTGTCTATCGAACTGAATCTCACACTGGGCAGCAGACCAGCAGACAAAAAATAAATATAGCGATTTTTAATCACAAAAATCGGATGGTTAGAATAATCCCCGGAAGGACCACATGTCTCTCCCGGGGATTTTGTTTAGAAAAACTTCACTTGTAGCAGCCATTCGAATTAGATATAATAAACGTAGGCATGAGCAGTGCCAGAAGAAAGCAGCAGGAATCGTGGATAACGCAAGCCGACTGCTTGCAGGCGGGATTACGTAAGACACGATATGTGTAGGGCGAAGCCCGGACATCGAGGTAGAACGAAGTGATACCGAGATGAGCACTGCGCAATAGACAAAGAGGAGAATAACATGACTGATAATTATAATGATGATTATAGAGAAGTAATTCCCGAGGAAGAAAAAACAGAGACCACTCTGAGCGGAAATCGGGATAATGAAAAAAATAGCGAGGACACGCAGGTAGCAGATACTGTGGGTGAAAATTCCGCTGAGAAAAAGACAGAGGACAAAAAGGACAGCAGCGAATATGAGGACGTCTGCTTTATCTGCCGAAGACCGGAGAGCAAAGCCGGCAGAATGTTCAAGCTGCCTAACCATATCTGCATCTGTGATGACTGTATGCACAAGACTATGGAGACCGTAAGTCAGTTCGACTACCAGGGCATGCTGAACAATCCAGGCGATCTGAACCAGTTTGGCGGACAGAACGGCTTCCCCAATATCAGCTTTGTGAACCTGGCAGACCTCCAGGGAGACGGCGGCATCCCCAACAAGCAAAAACTCAAGAAGAAAAAGAAAGCCGAAGGTCCTAAGCCCGTATTCAATATTAAAGATATTCCGGCACCCCATAAGATCAAGGCAAGCCTGGATGAGTATGTGGTAGGACAGGAAAAAGCCAAGAAGGTTATCTCTGTCGCAGTATACAACCATTATAAGAGAGTTGCGACTGATACCATGGATGAGATCGAGATTGAGAAGTCCAATATCCTTATGATCGGCCCCACCGGTTCCGGTAAAACTTATCTGGTGAAAACACTGGCAAGACTGCTGGATGTGCCTCTGGCGATTGCCGATGCTACGTCACTGACGGAAGCAGGATATATCGGTGATGATATTGAGAGCGTAGTCTCCAAGCTTTTGGCAGCCGCCGGTAACGATGTAGAGAAAGCAGAGAAAGGTATTATCTTTATTGATGAGATCGATAAGATCGCCAAGAAGAAAAATACCAATTCCCGGGATGTCAGTGGTGAAAGTGTACAGCAGGGAATGCTGAAATTACTGGAGGGTGCCGAGGTGGAAGTACCGGTAGGTGCCAATAGCAAAAATGCTATGGTGCCCCTGGCTACGGTGAACACCCGCAATATCCTGTTTATCTGCGGCGGCGCATTTCCGGATCTGGATGAGATCATCAAGGAGCGCCTGACCAAGACCGCATCCATCGGTTTTAATTCCGAACTGAAGGACAAATACGATAAAGATACCGATATCTTATCTAAGGTGACCGTAGAGGATATCCGTAAGTTCGGCATGATTCCGGAGTTCATCGGACGACTGCCTATCATCTGTACTCTGCAGGGACTGAGCAAGGAGATGCTGGTGAAGATCCTGAAAGAGCCGAAGAACGCGATCCTGAAGCAGTACCAGAAGCTCCTGGAACTGGATGAAGTGAAACTGGAATTTACGGATGATGCCCTGGATGCAATTGCCGAAAAGGCTATGAAACGCGACACCGGCGCCAGAGCCCTGCGTTCCATTATTGAGGATTTCATGCTGGATATCATGTACGAGATCCCCAAGGATGACAACATTGGAAGAGTCACCATTACCAGAGAGTATATCGAAGGAACCGGCGGCCCCATCATTGATATCCGCAGCAATGAGATTCTGGAGCCTGTGGAGAATCTGAAACAGATTCCGGCGGAAGAGAAATAAATGGAGAGTTAGTGAATAGTTGTTCTAAAATCCACGCAGAAAGAGTTGCCGCTCTGGACTCGGATGCTATCTACGCCCAGGGGAGCAGTCCTTTTCTGCTGGGTTACTGCTTCCCTAAAAGATTTTAGAGAAGTCCTGTTGATTACTTTGGTGTAAATGACGTAATAATGACGTATTTTATACAAATAATTCTTAAAATCAAGATATTTTGTATTAAAATAGCTTGATTTTCTCATTTTACGAAAACAGTTACTTCCAAAGCATCCAAATCCCTTGTTTTTGTATTTTTTTTGCAAAAAATAGCGATTTTAATACAAAAGCAAAAAAGCTTGCCTCTTTACACACAAATTTGGACTGGACTCGTCAATCAACCACACTTACACTTAATTCTACTAAAACATGTAAAAGAGCTGGGAAAAGTAAAAAATCCGTCTTAGAAACAAATTATTTTTACTATAAATGTATAAAAAGATTTATTACGTAAAAAGGCGCTTTCTGAGAAGCTTATTTTTTACTATTTTTACTATAATGAAGCTTTTTTCAAAAATCAGTAGTCCAAATGCGGGCATTCGTGGGATTTACGGCAACCCTACGTTACGATCCATGCATTCAATTCATAAATGTGTCGCAAAGGACGCTCCACATTTATTTCATTGACGGCTGTCGCCGTATAAAAATAGAACGAAACAACCTCTTGTGTGAGCAAGCTCCCCCCGAGGTATTCCGTTCTATTTTTGCATGGCTCGTAACTCTCAATTTACAAAACATTTAAAAACAGTATTGACTTTTTCCCGACATATGGTAATATAAACATATGAACAGTAGTTCATATGAACGAATATTAAAACTAAATGCAAATCATTAGCATCTAAAAATCAGGAAATGCTAATGGAGAAAGAGGAGGATATTACCATGAAGAAAACTTACAAGATCGAAGTAGATTGTGCAGCATGTGCTCTGAAGATGGAGGATGCAGCGAAGAAGGTAGAAGGCGTTACCGATGCAACTGTTAGCTTCATGACCCAGAAGATGAAAGTAGAATTCGCTGACGGCAGCGATGAGAAGGCTGTTATGGAGAACGTAGTAAAAGCTTGCAAGAGAGTAGAGGACGATTGCGAGATTTATTTATAGGTTGACTTCTGAAAGGAGAGCAGATCCTCTCTTTACCGGGAGACTTGATAATTTCGTAGGAAAGCAAGGAGGATTCCTATGACGAAGAAACAGAAAAAAGTATTGATCCGCATTATTGTAGCGGCAATCTTATTAGTTATTTTGCATTTTGTTCCGCTGGAAGGGATGTGGCTGGGACTGCTGTACCTGATCCCTTACGCAGTAATCGGATATGATATTTTAAGAAAAGCCGTTCTGGGCATCATGCATGGTGAAGTGTTTGATGAGAATTTCCTGATGGCAGTAGCAACAGTAGGTGCTATGGGACTGGGAGAGTATTCCGAGGGCGTGGCAGTTATGCTGTTCTACCAGATCGGTGAATTGTTCCAGGCGGTCGCTGTAGGCAAGAGCCGTCAGAATATCAGTGCACTGATGGATATCCGTCCCGACTATGCTAATATCGAGGCAGAAGACGGCAGTCTGGAGCAGGTAGATCCTGATGATGTAGAGATCGGAACAGTCATTGTGGTACGTCCCGGTGAGAAAGTTCCCATCGACGGTGTGGTCGTGGAAGGCACATCCACTCTGAATACCAGTGCCCTGACCGGTGAAAGTGTTCCCAGAGAGATCACTGTGGATCAGGATGTGATCAGCGGTTGTGTGAACCTGACCGGACTATTAAAGATCCGTACAACCAAGGAATTCGGAGAATCTACGGTATCCAAGATCCTGGATCTGGTAGAGAATTCCAGCATGAAGAAGTCCAAATCCGAGAACTTTATTACAAAGTTCGCAAGATATTATACCCCGGCAGTCTGTTACAGTGCCCTGGCACTTGCAATCCTGCCTCCTGTGATCAACCTGATCATGGGCAACCCGGCAGCCTGGAGCACCT
>OGOW01003202.1_pt1 | contig 11983 bp, 12 predicted proteins | sample 1552781 | NCBI WGS metagenome assembly OGOW01 (sample SAMEA2580145, study PRJEB22360) | human gut metagenome | biome: human gut; feature: human-associated habitat; material: faeces | place: Denmark | collected 2008/2010
CTGACCGCGTGGAGGCCGAGCAGAGCAACAAGAAGATCCTGGACGGCGTGCGTGCCGTGGCCTTCAAGCCCCTCATCGAGATCCTGAAGGGCATTGACCAGGATCTGCTGAAGGGTGCCATTGCCGGTGAGCACTTCCAGGAGCAGTTCTTTGCAGACTGCAAGGATCCTGAGCTGGCTGCCTACGTCAAGACCCTGCTGTAAGGGCCGGAGACGAGGACACCATGCAGGGACTGTACCAACTCAATGCAACCATCACCCACTTTCTGGAGGGCTTTCTGGAAACAGCGGTGCCCATGATCGCAGGCCTGGCCGAAGTGGTCGGCCTGTTCATCATCATCACCAGCCTGGCCAAAGCCAGCTACCACTATGTGCGGGCGACCTTTTTCAACGACCACCACGACTTCCATCATGAAATGAGCAGCGGCCTGACCACCGCGCTGGAATTTCTGATGTCGGCCGAGATCGCCAAGACCTTCCTGCTGCAGAATCTGGAATCCGTCGTGCCGCTGGCAGCCACCTTCGCGCTGCGCGCCATGATGAGCCTGCTGCTGCACTGGGAGATGGAGGGCGGCCACCGCCCGGCCAATGCCAAGGGCGAAGAGGCTGGAGAAAAGAAATAACGGCAAAAAACATTTGCCAAACTTTTGCGGTGCAGGGGACATCGACGTTGTGAAAAACGTAAAACCTTGAGAGGATCCCTTGACACTTGTGCACAAACAGTCTATACTCGTGCCATCGAAAGCAAAGGCGCTGACGGAAGCAATTCCGCCAGCGCCTTTTGTGTTGAGTAGCTTGAGCGAGCGACAACCACCAGCTAAGCTGGTGGAGTAAAAATGCTTTAGCTACAAGATTCGAGCGAAGCGAGATGACAAAGAAATTGTCATCTTAGAAGATGCACTTTATGATACTGCTCGTTAGAGCGGTAGGGCAAGTAATGCAGATGAAAGATGCTTGCTCGTGGCCCCTTGCAGGGGCTTTGCCAGTAAGGTGCCCTTCTAGGGCTTACTCAAGCCACCGGCTCAGCCGGTGGTTTTGACTTAACAAGAATAAAACAAAAGGCTTAGCGGGACTCGGTTAGCTCCCGGATCAGACGGACCAGGGTGGAGACATAGGCTTCGTTGGTGTAGTAGCGCTCGTAGAGCTTGCGGCAGTCGGCCTTCATAGCGGCCAGCTGGTCGGGGTGCTCGATGGCGTGGGCCAGCGCGTCGAAGCCGGGCCCCGCAATGCCCCTGCTGGAGAGCGTGGTCATGAGCTCCGGATCGACGATGCTTTCCTTGGGATACAGGGCGGGCAGGGCGAATCCCTTTTTCACATGGTCCGTGTCGGTGAACACGGCGGTCCAGTTGCCCTCGCTGCCCGTCCCCGCCGTGGTGGCGATGAGCAGGATGGGCAGGGCCTGCCCGCCCTGTTTGCGCCGGTAGATGTATTCGAAGATCGGCGCATCGTTGTAATAGGCGAAGGCGATGCCCTTGCTTGCGTCCATGACGCTGCCGCCGCCCAGGGCCACCAGCAGCTGCACCTGCAGGGTGCGGGCTGCGGCAATGCAGTCGTTCACCACCTGTACGGTGGGGTTGGGCTGCACATTGTAGTACACGGCGTACTCCACACCGGCATCGGACAGTACCTGACCGACCCGGGCAGCGGCACCGGAATCATAGAGAAAGCGGTCCGTCACCAGCAAAGCACGGCGGATGCCCATCTTCTGAAGCTCCGGTCCCAGAAGACGGATGGCACCCTTGCCAAAAAAGCTGGTCTTGACGGCGTTGATGCGTTCTGCCATGTGTTCACCCTCCGCTTACTGTGCCTGACCGCAGACGATCTGCACCGGGTCCCAAATGGAACAGGACGAGGAGGAATAGACGAAATCCACCTGACCCAGTGCTTCCACGGTCATGCCGGCGCGGATGGCAACGGCAATGGCGTTGATGCGGGCCGAAACATTCTTTTCTCCCCATGCCTGCGCACCCAGCACCTGACGGGTATTGGCCTCATACACCAGCTTGATGGTGATGCGGTGGGGGTTCGGGCAGATGCCCGGACGGTCGGTGCCGGTGGCCATTGCACTCTTGACCCGCAGACCGGCCTTGCGGGCCTCGGTCTCGGTCAGGCCGGTGCGGGCGATCTCCAGATCCGCCACCTTCAGGCTGCTGGTGCGCAGAGAGCCGTCGCGGCAGGCCGCGCAGTCGCCCACGGCATAGACATTGGGCACACTGGTGGCAAGGTCGGCACCAATCAGCACAGCGCCATTGGGTGCCAGCTGCGCCCCGGTACCGGCCAGCAGGCCGGTGTTGGGGGTAACGCCGATGGCTACCACGCAAAGGTCACAGGGGTAGGTGCCGCGGTTGGTCTGCACCTGCTCCACGAAGGTGCGGCCCGGGAAGGAGCGCACCTGCTCGCCCAGATTGAACTGCACGCCCTGCGCTTCCAGCTCCTTCTGGATCAGCTTGCTCACCTCAGGGTCAAACTGGGGCAAAAGCTGCTGCTCTTTTTCAATGATACGCACATTGCGGCCCAGCTTGAGGAAGGACTTTGCGATCTCCAAACCGGCCCAGCTGCCGCCCAGGATCACGATGTCCCGCACATAGGGGGTGCGGACGAACTCCTTGAGGAAGATCAGATCTTCCACGGTCTTGAGGGTCTGCACGCCCACGCGGTCACTGCCGGGCACCTGCGGCACACGGTTGGAAGAACCGGTGGCCAGCACCAGCTTGTCGTAGTGGTCTTCAAACACGCGTCCGGTGGCAAGATCACATACCGTCACCTTGCGGGCGGCTGCGTCGATGCCGCGCACCTCATGGCGCAGATGTGCGGTGATGCCCTGCGCGTTCAGCTCAGTCTCCTTGGCCTGAATGGCCTTGTTCAGGCTGTCCAGATCCTCGCACAGGTAATGGGGCAGGCCGCCGGTGCCGCAGGAGTAGAAGCCGCCTTTTTCGTAGACGGTGATCTGCGCTCCGCGCTGGGCGGCGGCAAGTCTGGCGGCGGCCGAAACCCCGGCGGCAATGCTGCCGATGATAATAATTTTCATTGTTTAAGCCTCACGATCCCGCCGGGAGGAAGCCCCTCTCTGCGGCAAAACTTGCAGGGTGTTACTTACTCAGGGTGGGAGGATTGTCCACGATGCCCACGATGAAAGCATCAATGGGCGACGGATGGTCCAGACCATGCTGGGTGGTTTCGTCGGTGGTGACCAGAACCATCTCGCCTACACCCGCGCCGATGTTGTCGCCCGCCGCGATGGTATCCTTTTTGGAGCCGAACACCGGCTCCACCAGCAGGAACTTATAGCCTACAAGCTCCGGCATTTTGCGGGTGGCGACAACGGTCCCCTTGACGATCCCTAAAATCATAGCTTACTCCTCTTTGCCCAGTACGGTGACCAGCTGTCCCTGCTTGAGCAGGAAGGCATTGCCATCGTCCGTGTCGATGTGAAAATCCAGTGCACATTTGTCGTTTGCGCGGATCAGCACCCCGCCCATCACGCCCGGCTTGGGGCCGTCGATCTTTACCTGCACGCGGTCGCCGTCGGCAAGGCCGAAGGCCGCTGCCTGTGCGGGAGTCATGTGGATGTGGCGGTCGGCGATCATCACGCCCTCCGGCACAGTCAGGGTGCCATTGGGGCCGCGCAGGGTCACGCCCGGCGTGCCCTTTGTATCCCCGCTGGAACGCACCGGCGCTTTGATGCCGATGTTGCGGCAGTCGGTCTGCGCCAGCTCGATCTGAGTGGCACTGCGCTCCGGGCCAAGGATGCGGACATGCTTCAGTTCGCCCTTGGGGCCGATGATGTCCAGACATTCCTCGCAGGCAAACTGGCCGGGCTGGCTCAGCGCCTTTTTGGGGGTGAGCTGGTAGCCATAGCCGAACAGCTTGTCCACATCATCGCGGGTAAGGTGGATGTGCCGCACCGAGATGCCTACCGGCACCTGACGGCTGCGCTTTTGCAGCTCTGCCTGCACGGCCTGCGTGATCAGGAGCAGCAGCTGTTCCTGACTGATGTCATGGTAAACCAAGGCACAGCGCTCCTTTCTTATGCAGCGTCAGCGCAGTTCTCAGCGCAGCTCAGGCATGCACTCGGACACGCTTGCGTGCGGGCGGGGAATGACCAGTGCGCTGACCACTTCGCCAATGCGGGAAGCAGCGGTCTGGCCTGCCTCAACAGCAGCCTTCACAGCGCCAACGTCGCCCTGCACGAACACGGTAACAAGGCCTGCGCCGATCTTCTCCTGACCCACCAGAGAGACATCTGCGCTCTTCAGCATGGCATCGGCTGCCTCGATGGAAGCGGTCAGGCCGTTGGTCTCAATCATGCCCAGAGCGGCATCCAGCGGCACCTGCTCGCCTGCGGGCAGGCCGGACTTGCCGGTCGCGGGGCCCTTGGCGGGCATGATGCGGGCCAGATCTGCGTGAGGACGTGCAATGACGTTGACGCAGAACAGCTCACCCACGCGGGAAGCAGCCTCTTCGCCAGCCTCGGTAGCAGCCTTGACAGCGCCCACCTCGCCGGTAACGATCACGGTGGTCAGACCGGCACCGATGGTGTCGGAACCAATGAACTCAACGTCAGCAGCCTTCAGCATTGCATCGGTAGCGTCGATGTTGCCAACCAGACCCTTCGTCTCGATAAAACCCAGAGCTTTCATAAGTTGTTCCTCCTGTCAGAACACTGAAAAAATTGTATGTGATGGTTTCGTCCTTCAAAAACTCAGATGATGCGCAGCCCGCCCTCGGCCAGCATGCAGCGGCGGCGGCGGCAGAAGCTCTTTGCGCAGGTGATGCCCTCGCCGGTGGGGCCGGCAATGGTCATGGTGCAGTGGCCCTCGCCGCCAATGCCAACACCGGCCTTGGTGGCGCTGTTCTTTACGTAGATAGTGGTCTCAATGACCCGGGCAAAGCGGGTCATGTGGTCCACATCCTTGGAGAAGATGGAAGCGGTGTGGCGGTTGCCGTGCTCGGCCACCACGGCATCTTTCACTGCCTGTTCAAAGCTCTGGCAGCGCACGATGGGCAGCACCGGCATCATCTGCTCCACCAGAACGAACGGATGGTCGGCAGGCACCTCGCAGATGGCAAGGCGGCAAGTATCCGGCACATGCACGCCGATGGTCTCCAGAATGCGGGCAGCATCCTTGCCCACCCACTTTTTGTTCACCTCGTGGCCGCCGCCCTTCTTGGGCTGCAGCACGATGTTCACCAGCTGTTCGGTCTGGGCCTTGTTCAGCAGGTAGGCACCCTGCTTCTGCAGCTCGTGCAGCAGGCCGTCGTAGGCGGTGTTCACGGCGAACACTTCCTTCTCTGCAAAGCAGAGGATGTTGTTATCGAACGAAGCGCCTTCGTAGATCTTGCGGCCTGCCAGCTCGATGTCTGCGGTCTCGTCCACGATGACGGGCGGGTTGCCTGCACCGGCACCGATGCACTTTTTGCCGCTGCGCAGCAGGGCGTTCACCATGCCCATGCCACCGGTGCCTGCCATCAGGCGGATCTTGGGGTTTGCGGCCATCTTGTCCACATTCTCCATGGTCGGCTCACGGGTCATGGTAATGAGGTTTGCAGGGCCGCCCGCCTCGATGATGGCGGTATTCAGCGCCTGCAGGCAGTCGGCAGACACCCGCTTTGCGCGGGGGTGCACGTTGAACACCACGGTGTTGCCGCCTGCGATCATGCTGATGGTGTTGTTGATGATGGTCTCGGTAGGGTTGGTGGTGGGGGTGATGGAGCAGATCACACCAAAGGGTGCGTACTCTTCCAGCATCAGGCCCGCGTCACCGCTCTTGGCTTCGGTGGTCAGGCATTCGGGGCCGGGGGTCTTGTTGATGACGGCCAGATGTTTTTCCACCTTGTCCTCATAGCGGCCCATGCCGGTCTCTTCCACGATCTTGTGGCACCACTCCTCCACATGTGCGCGGGCACAGCGGCGGATGGCTTCAATGATGCGCTGGCGGTCCTCGATCTTGTAGTTGGCCGCCCAGTCGCGCTGGGCTTTCCATGCAGCCTCCACTGCGTCGTCTACGTTCTCGAACACGCCGCGGTCGCCTGCTGCACCGCCGGGTGCAGCGGTATAGGCTGCAGGGGCGGCGCTTGTCTGTGCACCGCCCATACCGGCAAGCACCTGCTTGACGATCGCTTCAATTTCCTGCGAACTGATATCCATGGTTTTCGTTCCTTTCCGTAAAGGTCATATCCGTTGGATCAAACGAAACTTTTTGTTATTGAAAACTCTTCAGCGTCCGGCGGATGACCTCGGCCATTGGGGCATCGCGGGCATTTGCGGCCTTCGGTGCGGCCGGGGCCGCTGCCGTTGCAGGGACTGCCGCAGGCTGTGCGGCGGGCACCGGGGCAGGGGCAGGAGCCGCCTGCTGTTTGGGCAGGGTGGGCAGCGCCATGCCCGGCTGGATCAGCCCGGTAACGCCCGGCAGGCTCACCGGCTGGGCAGGCTGTGCGGAGGGTACTGCCATTGCCACAGGCTGTGCAGCGGGCTGAGCCATGGGCTGCACGGCAGGTGCGCCGCACTTGCTGCAGCCGGTGCAGTGACCGCCGCAGCTGCCGCATTTGGAGCAGCCTGCGCAGCCCAGCTTTGCGGTGACGGCTGCGTAGTAATCCAGTGCTTCCACCAGATGGGCCGCATCTGCCGGGGTCTTGCCCCAGGTCAGGCAGCCGTCATTTTCCAGCAGGACAGCCTTATCGGTGCGGCACAACAGGCTGACAGCCTGTGCCTGTGCGTCCACGTTCTGGGCGGGCAGCAGCTGCACCCGTCCCAGCGCCCGCACTGCGGGGCTGAATGCTGCAGGCTGCACGGTCTGGCCCTGCATCCCCATCACAGCCGCGCAGGCCGGATAGGTGTGCATCACGCACTGGGCGTTCTCGTTTTCCTGATAGATCTTCAGATGGATGGGCAGGTCTTCGGGCAGGGGCTTGGGCTTTGCGCTGAGCATCGCCTTGCCATTCATATCCACGCGCACCAGCATATCCTGCGTGAGCGCGGCCTTGTCGGCACCGGCAACGGTCACCCACACGGCCTGCGGGCCGACGCGGACGCTCATGCTGCCGTCACCGGCCACCAGCCAGCCCTTGGCTTCCAGCCGACGGGCCATTTCCATGATGGCTTTTTTTGCCTCAAAGTCTGAGAGGTAAGCAACGCCTTGAATCACCATACGTTTCTTTCCTCCTTTTTAACGGCGCAGCGGCGGGATCTTGAGCATGGCGCGCACCTCGTCGGGTGTCATGGGCATCATGCCCTTGGACTTTACGATGTCCGACACCTTTGCGATCAGCGCTGCGTTGTTGTCCACATGGACACCCGGCGCGATCATGTCCGAATCCTCAAAGCCGATGCGCACGGTGGAAGCGCCCATATCCAGCGCAGTCTTGACCATTTCCCAGTCCTCGCGGTGGGCCTGCGTGTAGCCCCACAGGTAGTCGCCATTGGGGAAGTTCTCTTCCAGCGCCTGGATCATGTGGCGCAGGGCCGGCACCGTGGCAGGCATCTCGCCGCCATGGCCGAACACCAGTGCAAACAGGATGGGTTTTACAAAGTGGAACTTGTCGTTCAGTTCCCGCACGGTGTTGATCATGCCCAGCTCAAAGACCTCGGTCTCCGGGATCTTCTTGTTGTCCATGATGGTCTTGACGCAGTACTCCACATCCTTGATGGGGTTCTGGTACACCGAGGCGCCCAGATTCACCGAGCCGACATTCAGGCTGTTGGCTTCCACCCAGGAGGGGTAGCAGGGCTGCACACGCTCCTCAATGGTCAGGTTGGACACGCCGCCGGTGGAGATCTCCACCACGATGTCGCACATCTCGCGGATGTAGGCCACCGTTTCTTCCAGCAGGCTCAGATCCGGGGTGAGGTTTCCGTTCAGGTCGCGGCAGTGCAGATGCACCATGGACGCGCCGTTTTTGTAGCACTCATACACATCCCGGGCAATGGCCCGCGGATTGATGAGAATGTCTGTGGCCGCAACGGGGGCCACGGAGATCATGATTTTTTTCATTGGATGAACACTCCTTGCATGTCGCATTGGAGAAGCTTAACAAAGGATGCTAACGCTATTTTAGCACAAACATCCTATCTTGTAAACTCACCGTCCCCTGCCCGCCTTTTACGGCAGGCAGGAGGCCTGTATGCTTACTTCTTCCAGAAGATGTAGTGATCCTGCACTGTAGCGGCGATCTCGTCCACCTGCCTGCGCTCGATCACGCTGAGCAGCTGGCGGTGCAGCTCTACGAACCGCTCGATCTCCGCTTCGCCCTTGGCAAGCACCTTGCGGGTGGTCTCCAGACGGCTGGGCAGCGTCAGCCGGGTGATGTACTCGGTGATGGTGGCCAGCATGGGGTTCTGGGCCGCATTGGCGATCTGGGTGTGGAACCGGCTGTCCAACTCCAGCACCTTATCCACCGAAGGCTCCGGCGAGTGCATTTCGGCAGAAAGCTCGCCGAAGGTGCGGTACAGGTCCGGCAGAAAGGATGCGATATCCTTGCGCTGAATGATAATATTCAGCGTACCGATATCAATTACGGAGCGCAGCTCCACAAATTCCTGCCAGCTGTTCTTCTGCAGGATGATGCTGTACAGCATCGGGTCCAGCATTTTCTGGTTGTAGTTTTCGCTCACAAAGGTGCCGTCGGCACGCTTGATGTACAGGATGCCGTAGGCCTGCAGCTTTTTCACAGCTTCCCGCACCGAGTTGCGGCCCGCGCCGAACTGCTTGCACAGTTCCATTTCGGTAGGCAGCTTGTCGCCCGGATGCAGGGTGCCGTCGATGATCTGGGAGATGATCCCATCCATGACCTGATCGACTACAGACTTTACCGCATTCTTCTGTTTTTCAGGATGTTCCATTGACATAGTTCCGCCTCCAAATCCGGTTTTGTGGATATTCGGGGTCGTTCAGCGTGGAACGTTCCGGGGCAGAAAGCCTCCAAACATCACACGTTGAACTTCCACCACTATTTTACCATATCTGAAAAGCGGACGCAACGGTTACGCCATCAAATAGGTGGGCAGCAGGATCAGCTGGGGGAAGGCGACCATCAGCGCAATGCAGACGAAGGTAGCTGCAATAAACGGCACCAATGTGGGGAACACCTCGCCGACCGTAACATCCATCAGATCGCAGGCAACGTAAATACACATGCCCACCGGAGGAGTGACCAGACCAACACCGATGACCACGGTGATCAGGACGCTGAGCACGATGGGGTCGATGCCCACACCCAGAGCAATGGGATACAGGATGGGCATGAACAGGGTCAGCGTTGCGATGGACTCCATGAACATGGTGACGATGAAGAAGATCAGCAGGATCATAATGAGAATGACAGTGGGGTTGGTGGAGAAGCCCAGCATGGTCTTGGCCACCCACTTATCAAAGCCCGCAGTGGTCAGCATGACGGTGTACAGCTTTGCAGCGCCGATAACGATGAAGATACGGCCGCTGGTGCGGACGGTCTCTGCAAAGGCAAACTTGATGTCCTCCCACTTGAGTTCGCGGTAGATGATGCCGCCGGCAAACAGACCGTAAACAACAGCGATCACGCCTGCCTCGGTGGGGCTGACGATGCCCATGGTGATGGTGCCCACGATGATGATGGGCATGAGCAGGGCGGGCCAGCTCTCCCACAGGCCGTGCAGCACAGGGCCGATGGTGAAGTGACCGGGCTCCTTGGGCACGCCTTCTTTCTTAGCGAGGAAGTAGCTGACGATCATCTGTGCCAGACCGCACAGGATGCCGGGGATGATGCCGCCGAGGAACAGCTTACCGGTGGAAATGCCGCAGATACCGGCAATGACCACCATGGGGATGGACGGAGGAATGATGATGCCGATGGTGGAGGAAATGGCGGTAACGGCAACGGTAAAATTCTTGGAGTAGCCCTTGCGCACCATTTCCGGCATGAACATACCGGAAACGCCTGCGGTATCGGCAACAGCGGAACCGGAGATGCCCGCAAAGATCATGCTGGAAAGCACGTTCACGTGAGCCAGACCGCCGTAGATGTGGCCGACGATGGAGTAACAGAAGTCCATCAGGCGCTTGGAAATACCGCCCTTGGACATGGTGAAGCCGGCAAAGGTGTACAGAGGGATGGCCAGCAGTGCAAAGCTGTTCATGCCCTCAAACATGCGCTGGGCAATGGTGACGGTGCTGCCGCCGCCTAGGAACAAGATGCCGCCCATGGCGGACAGGCCCAGACTCATGGCGATGGGCACACCCAGAAACAGCAGAACAAAGAATGAGATCAGCAGCCATGCGATCATTTGGATTTGCCCCCTTCCGGTTTTGCGGTCAGTTCAACGATCAGGTTGAGAACGGCGGACAGGATGCACAGCACACCGGCAATGGGGAAGATGGTGTACACCTGACCCATGGTGAACTGCGGCATGGTGGAAACGGCCTGCTTTGCGCGGGTGCACAGCTGGTAGCCGCCGTAGGTGACCATGACGTAGAACAGGATGATGAACACATCACGGATGATGACAACGATCTTTTTGCCCAGCGGAGTCTTACCGAGGATGGAATCCACCACCTCCACGCGGAGGTTGGTGCCCATGGCGTTGATGCCAATGCAGGCAATGAGCATGGACCAGACGTTCAGATACTGGCTGCTCTCCATATACCACTTGAAGCCGCCGATGCCGGGGATCAGGCGCAGCACAACGTTTGCGAACAGAATTACCATCATAGCTGCGCAGAGAATGGCGGAAATGAGGGTGGTGATCTTGTCCAGAGTGGTTTGCAGTTTTTTCACAGTACAAACTCCTTTCCAAGTGCGATTCAGATAAAATGCAAAGGGACGAAGGGCACGCCCCCTCGTCCCTTTGCTTCGGTTTTATTTCAAGGTTTTCTGGTCAGTGATCTCAGCGGGCTTCTTTCCATGCCTTCAGCTGATCCAGCAGGTCGCCGTAGGTATCAGCGTTGTCGGTCAGGACTTTTTCGGTCGCAGCTGCAAACGGAGCCAGTTCCGGGCTGTTGATCTTCATGCCCTTCTCTTCCAGAGCGGAGACCAAATCGTTGGTCTGCTGCTCGTTCAGCTCACGGTCGTAATCGGCAGATGCCTTTGCAGCGTCGGAAACGATCTGCTGCTGGTCAGCGCTCAGCTTGTTCCAGCTGCTCTCGGCAATGGTAAAGCACATGCCGGAGTAGATGTGGTTGGTGATGCTCAGGTACTCCTGAACTTCGTAGAGGTTATTGTTGTAGATAACGGGAATGGGGTTCTCCTGTGCATCGTAGGTCTTCTGCTGCAGAGCCTGATACAGCTCAGAGAAGCTCAGCGGCTGGGGGTTGGCACCCAGAGCGGTCATGGTAGCCATGATGACGGGGTTCTCGGGGGTGCGGATCAGCAGACCGTTCATGTCGGCAGGGCTGTTGATGGGGCCCTTGGAGTTGGTCACGCAGCGGAAGCCGTTGCAGTAGTGGGCCAGCACACGCATATTCTGGCTCAGCAGGCCTTCCTCAGCGGCAGCCTCGATGTCGCTGTCCATGAATGCCCATGCATCGTCGAAGGTCTCGAACTGGAACGGCAGTGCGGAAATGCCCATCTTTGCATCGTAGGTGGAAAAGTTGGAAGCGTCGGTGATGATGATATCCACCGTGCCGGAATCCAGAGCGATAGAGTTGATCAGGTCAGCATCGCCGCCCAGCTGGCCGGAGGGGTACAGCTGAACTTCCACAGCGCCGCCGGTCTTTTCGGCAACTTCTTCTGCAAACTGCTTTGTCTTTACATATACCTTGTACTCTTCCAGCTTTTTCGTCCGTTCTTCTTCTTCCCGTACCTGTTCTTCCAGCTGCTTCTCCTTTTGCTGATAATCCAGGTCAGACTTCTTCAAAGTTGAGCCCTTGGCATTTACAGCAACTGCAAGACAGAGAACTACCATTGTAACGCCCAGTACAGCCATTCTGTTTGCCCATTTTTCCCGCTTTACGCGTTTTGATCTTCCGTAGGAGCTCATGTATCAGTCACCATCTTTTTTATCTATTTCTTTT
>OGOW01003214.1_pt1 | contig 11959 bp, 8 predicted proteins | sample 1552781 | NCBI WGS metagenome assembly OGOW01 (sample SAMEA2580145, study PRJEB22360) | human gut metagenome | biome: human gut; feature: human-associated habitat; material: faeces | place: Denmark | collected 2008/2010
CCTTGATTTTACTGGGTTTCTCTAACTTTGTCCTTATTATAACGCGCTCATCATCCATACAAATAACCAAGTCATCAAATGAACGTAACACATCTGCAAAAGAGCCACCCAAATTTTCATTAAACTTATGGAATTTAAATTCAATATCTCCCCTAGTAAAAATCTTTGAAATATTAAAAATAAATATCTGGATATCAGATGTTTTTTCTACCACCATTTCCTCTTGGATATATCTTACTGGATATGACAAATAATTTTCTCCATCATAAACTTTTGGTCTTCCCATCTCTGCTTCAAGTCCCTTAAACATGTATTTTGGATGTCCCGGGACCGCCTCTCTACGCATTTTGTCATAAATCGTATTTCCTGGTGCTAAAATAAAGAAATGCTTATATCCCTTTGTCTTATATAAATAATAAATGCAAGCACCCATTAAACGAGACTTACCAATACCGGTTGTCATATCAAAGCAAAATGATGGAAAATCAAATTCTTTATCTACAGAGATTGTATGGGGATTTTGACAATTTTCAGATGCTATTTTTTCTGCATCAGCTTTTGAACTAGTTCTATACTCAATCTTGGAACTGATTGCATCAAAATATTGTAATGCCTCATACTGAGGATCACGCAGGCTCATAGCCCATTTGATTTTATCTACTGAACTCATTATTCCTGCACCTCACTTTCAAAATTACATTTATCTAATAAATCCTTTGGTATTTTTTTCACTTCCACATTCTCTGGAAGAATCATGTCAGCTTGATTTTTCTTACAATAGATAAGTAAACTCTGCTTATCCCCTAAGTTCTTCATTATCGACATCACATACTTTATATTAACAAATTCTTCTGTGATATGTATGAATCGATTCTCTGATGAACGTCCTTGAAACTCCCCAGATGGTTCATAGGTAAATCCTTCTATCTTACAAATAGCTTCACATACCATATCCCATGTATAAGACGGATTTATTTGATAAACAGGAAGAACTTTGTTTTTTACAAGTAATGGTTCTGCAAGTTCGTAGAATTTATATCCACCGCCACCTTGCCAATCAACCTCCTTAGTTATTCCTGTCCTATCTCCATCTATAACAGAATCCAAACGATTTTTGCACAAAGAATATGCATGTTCTCCCAATTCAATTGTTATCCATTTTCGATTCATCTTGTGAGCAACAGCAGCCGTTGATGCTGAACCCGCAAAGCTGTCTAAAACCAAATCGCCTTCATTGGTAAAATAGTCTAGTATCATTTTTAAAAGGGCTTCCGGTTTTTTTCCTCCTTTAAACCCTACTCCACCTTCTAATCGACAGTTTCCAAATGCCCCAGAAAAATCATAAAAATTAGAGACCGGCAAATACTTAACACTCGTTCCTGATTTTAGTTCCTCTAACCTTTTAATTGGTATTCCGGAATAAAATTTACCTTTATTTGCAGTTGCTTTTTTCGGACCACTTATATATCTGTAGCCTAACCCATCTTCTCCGATACCTTCAACTTTATACAAACATCCTAAACCATCAATTTCCTTTCTTTCTGCTAAATACAACTCAAAAAATTCCCCTGCACTTGCTTTTACTCTCGATAATGCCCCCGTCGCCCATGTTTCCTTCAATCCTTCTAAACAAGGTTCTATTTCCTCTATATCGTATTGACCCGGTTTAAATATTTCTACTCTCTTGTTGCCCAAAGTCACTACATCACCTGATGTCAACTCTTTTATCTTCCATTTAAACTTATCAATTTCATATTCCGCTTGCGGTCTGTTAAGTTTTGCAGAACTTTTTCGTTTTGCATACACATGGCACTGTTCAATAATTTTCTGATAATCACTATCTTCCGCTAAAGTCTTATTCGAATATCTTACTTGTATATAAAATGTTGTAAGATAATTATCTCTGCCGAAAATCTCATCAAGCATAATTTTAAGATAAAACCCCTCTGAATCATCGATTTGACAACACAAAAAGCCATCTTCACTTAATAAATTTTTAAGTATCCTTAATCGATTATACATTGCATTTAACCAAATACTATGTTCTATATTATCATCATAATGTTCGAACGCAGCCCCCGTATTGTAAGGGGGATCAATATATATGCATTTAATCTTCCCAGCATAATCTCTCTCAAGAGCTTTTAACACCAACAAATTATCCCCATGAATCAGCATATTTTCTGTATTCGGATCACCATATGATTTTGATTTATCTTCAATTAATATTCTTGGTTCAAGTTTCTCTTCCTCATATTTACCAACCCATGTCAATTCTAACTTGCCTTTTTTCTCCATGGTAGCCTCCTAAAACTTAATCACTATCTTTGTTACCAATTGTGTTTTTACCAATATGCTTTCTGCAAACTCCTTCTGCATATTTACAGCCTCTTCTTCCAATGCCGACATTTCATCATGAAATGTCTCTATCATTTTTTGTTTCTGTTCTTCTAAAATTTCTATTTGTTTCTTTAATGCAATTTTCTGTCTAAAATCACTTTCATTTATATATTTATCTTTAATTTCATCTAATTCTGATGTATCTTTGACTCTGAGCAAATATTCTTCTTTTCTTAATTGCGACCAATTATCCAATTTTTTCTGATTAGCAATCAAAACTGTTCTTTTAGATTCTGCATATTTCTGCTGCATAAATTCATCCACTTTGTCAATATATGAAAGGATTTCTTGATTATTTGGTGCCTTTTCTTCTAAGCACTGCTCCTGCAATTTTTCGCAAAGATCTCTAGCCAACTCATCTGAAACACCATATATCTTCCCTGTTATATCAATTATTTCAAATACTGCATCTTCAAGAATCTCACCAACATAAGAACCACCAATAAGTAAATATCCGTGTTGAATTCCCGGAATTTCCAAGTCTATATTAGTTTCATAGTACTTTGGATATATCTCATTTTCCTTTTTACTTCTACTATTCCAATACTTAAACTGTGAATCATATTCCGCAATTTCTTTCATAATAATATTAAAATGAGATTTATGTTGTTCCTCTGTCTTATATATAAATATGGATTTCAGTTCATCCATTTTCTTGTTTCGTTTCTTTTCTAATTCCTTTTCCAAATCCTTAAATTGCTTTGTAAAATCTGATGTCGTTTTACATTCCTGATAAATAAGTGTAACTCTTTTTTCAAAATCTGCTCCACTTTCTAATAATCCAATAGCTTTATCTGATGCGCCAAATACGCCTTGGAATAACTCGAATTTTTCTGAAAGAATTTCATATACTCTCTTATCTGCTACATTCTGAGTATTAAGCAAATTAATAACCACAACGTCGTTCTTTTGTCCATAACGATGACAGCGACCAATTCGCTGCTCTATCTTCTGCGGATTCCAAGGAAGGTCATAGTTTATAATCGTATTACAAAACTGAAGATTCAATCCTTCCGAACCAGAATCTGTTACAAGCAAAATCTTGTATTCATCCCTAAATGCTTCTACGATGGCATTCTTCAATTCAACATTTCTACTGCCCACATACTTTCCATAATTTCTAGCTTTCCACGCCTTATAAATCTGTTTAGCAACAGGATCATTTGTACTACCATTAAACTTAAGTATCCGACCTTCATATCCGGCATGAGATAATTCTTCAAATATGTATTGTTGCGTTCTAATAGATTCCGTAAACACAACTATTCTTTGTTTTATGCCAGCTTCATCCTGAAATGCAAAAGCTGTCTCCACCGCCTGTTTCAATGCTGTCATCTTCGCATTTCTTTTTATACTTTCAGCTTTATTAATAATGGCTGTTACCTCATCTATTTCATGCTGAATAAATTCATTTACCTTTTCTCTTGTGTATAATTCATCCGGCTTACTATCATCATCTGTCTCAATTTCATCATCATCATCAAAAAAACTAAGGAAAAAATCAATACTTTCATCCGCTGATTCAGTTCTAGTTGTTTCCTTCAAAGTTTCAAGTCTGCCTTTTAATACCTTGAAGGTTTCTGCAACTGCCATACTTGATGATGCAAGCAGTTTTCTAATAACAGATGTTATAAGTGTTCTGTGTGAATTGGGCAAAGCATACAAAATTTCCTTTTTCAGATAATTATTTATCATCACATAAAGTTCTATCTCCATTGGCGATAGTTCAAAGTCAATTGTCATTTCTTTACGCTCTGAAAATTGGATATACTCTGCTACTTCTTTTCGTAAAGTTCTTTGCACAACAGGTTCTAAACAAGCCTTCAAATCATTGTAATCTTCTCCTCGCAAATATCTTTCGGAAAATATCTGCTTACTATAAAAAACTCTATCATCGATAAACTGAACAAGTCCATATATATCAAGTAAAGTATTCTGCATAGGAGTCGCAGTTAATAGAACCTTCGGAATTCCCTTTGTTAATTCATATAATGAATTAGCCATCTTTGAACCATTCTTATAAACATTCCTAAGCCGATGTGCTTCATCAAATACACAAAAATCCCAAGCTATCTTTCCGAACTCTGTTTTTCTTTTTGAGGCAAAGTGGTAGGAAACAATAATTACTGCTTGTTTACTCTTTACCTTCGCGAGATAATCCCCCCAGTTAGAACTATCCACAATTAATGAATCAATATCAAATTTCTCTTCTAATTCAACTTGCCATTGTTTTCGCAGATTTGATGGCATAATAAGTAGTATTTTATTTTTTCCACTGCATAGCAAATACTTGATGACCAAGCCAGCCTCAATAGTTTTTCCAAGACCTACCTCATCTGCAAGAATTGCTCCACCAAGCTCTAATGAAGATAGTGCAAATGTGAATGCTTCAACCTGATGAGGATTGATGTCAATATCAGCCATATGCAAACAACTATATGGATTATTTTTCAGTTCTTGTTGCTTTAATTCAGCATATGTATTTTCAACAATACCCATTTGCAAAACCTCCAATTTTATTTTCTTAATTGTTCTTTTATTTTATCTGCTATTACCTTTGCCATCATTGGCGGAACCGCATTCCCCACCTGAACAAATTGTGCTGTCCTTGGTCCTTCAAAATAATAATTATCTGGAAACGACTGTATTCTTGCTGCTTCCCGCACAGTAATTGATCTATGTTGCTCTATATCTGGATGAATGAAATAATGTCCATCTTTCGATAAATGAGCAAGTATTGTGTGACAATGATCCATATCACCCTCAACAACTTTAAATCGATCTACAAATGAAGTTCTATTTTTATGTGTTTTCAAATTTTCTGGTAAATCATCATATTTCAAACGTTTATGCTGTTCGTTTTCAAACCACATATCAATTGTTCTCTTATAGATTTCAATATCCTGAGCTGTATGTGGCCTTGCAATATGTCCTGTTAACACATCCGATTTCACACGAATGTCATTATCTTTTACATATTTTTTAAATCTGTGCATATCTGTCATAGTATACGCTATTGCCTCTTCACCAGGCTTTAACACTGGCAAATCGTTAAGTAAATCCCATACTACTGCTTTACTATGAATTACATTAAATGATGGGTATTCATATCCTGTGCCTTTAAGCCAACCTACTATAATTACTCTTTTTCTACTTTGCAATACTCCAAAATCTTGGGCATTCAACTCATGATAATCAATTTCATAACCTACACGTTTCATATATGTCTGGAGATTTTTAAATGCTGCTCCTCCTCTTGCAGTCTTTATCCCAGCCACATTCTCGAACACAAACATTCTTGGCTTATACTTATTAAGGAATTGAACATACATCTTATATAATTCATTTCTTGGATCATCTTCCATCGGAACAATCATATGACTGCTCTGTGCTCTACCAACCAATGAATAAGCCTGACATGGTGGTCCTCCTATAATCACATCTACTTGTTCAATTTCTTTCTCATCTATGATAGTATCTATAGTCTGAAAGATCCCTTTAATTGTGGACTCAGACATTTCTTTATTGATTACTGTCTTTAATTCTTCTTCTGGAATTAACTCCAAAAGTTGTTCACGAGATATTTCATTTCTCTCATATTGATAATAACTTCCAAGTTTGTCATTTTCTTTCAAGTAATAATATGCGATTCTTGTTTCTATTGTTCTTGCTGCATATTCGTTCATTTCCACATGCGCAACTGGTCTATAGCCACTTTGAATAAATCCTTCTGAAAGTCCACCGGCTCCTGCAAAGAGATCAATATACGTCATACCTTTATCATTCATGGTTATCCTACCTTACAATACTCTCTGTATTATATATTGTACTCTATTATTTAAATCTACAATCATATAACCAATATTTATAGCAAAAAATCTCAGAAATTATCATCATTCCAAGTGCTATTTTCATTATTCTTTTGATTAATTCCAAATGTTATTTTTCTCTACTTAACACTTTTTTGATTTTACCATAATCCCCCCTTGAAATCAAATCATCAATAACCAAAAATAGTATAATCTAAGAAACTCTGGATAGTTCAGAACTTTTTTGTAACCATCATCTGTCCTCTGGTAGTGAAAACCCTTTTCAGTTTCAATTATGTAAACGCAAAGCGAAAAGCTTTCGTTGTGAACATCCATTTCTACGTAAACTGTGTTATAATTCATTTGATGGTCTCCCTTTGTATGCGGTAATTCCTGTTTTTGTTATTAGGTGTAAATTGCATTATACAGGTAAATCCACGAAGTTACAAAATGGAGGTCATTACATATTGTCTAAAATGAATTTCTAAATTTCACCGTCCTGAAAGATTCTAGTTTTCATTACATAAATTTAGTGAAGAAAATAATTCACTTTTTCCATTTCTCGTTGCATAATTATTGAAAGGCAAATAAAAAACACTAAAAGGAGGACTTTTACAATGACAAAATCTCAAATTAAGCAACTTTCCCATGAAGAATTATTTACACTATCTCTCAAACGCGGATCTTTAAATCGGTACACACAAGAAGCTATATATGCTCAAGAATTGCTTTATACAGAAATGTTTCTACCGCATGAAGTAATCAATGAACCTGACCCTTTCGACTATGAACCTTTCAGCATGGAAGATTGAAGATATGACCGATTGGTGGTCATATCTTCTATTCACTTATTAGAACTATAGCATGATTATTATTCTATGGAAGATATATGTAAATATACATTAAAACTAAAAATTAGATTAACTGTGACATAATAACTGCCTTTCCTTTATATATATTTTCTAAATTTCCATAAAACCATTCTCCAACGTGCTCTAATCTCTCATCCCATCCTGCAGCTTACAGGCCTACCGCATCTACTCCGTGAACAGCTTCTTCATGGGTGAACTTTTCATATTCAAGCTGGCTTATAAGTTCATCTCTTGACATTGGCACCGATTCCATGTAGGATTGCGCTTTAATGACAGCCTGTGCCATCCAGTCACCGCCGCAGTTATCTATGGCATACTGTATCTCTTCAGATGTAAATTTTTCATATTCAAGCTGATCCATAAGTCCTAATTTGGAAAATCCTATGTCATCACTCAGATAAGATTTAGCAGATTCAAGCGCCTGCTCCTTCCAGTCGGCACCGCAATTGTCAAGGGCGTACTGTATCTGATTTGCATCATATCCATCATATTCAAGCTGACCTTTGAGACTTTCTTTTGAAAAACCGCCCATATCCAGATAACTTTTTGCACTCTTTAGTGCATTGGATTCGCCGGCCGATACATTAGAGGCAGGAGTTGTCGGCTGGGCAGCAGGTTTGGTAGCTGGTGGTGCAGGTTGTTCTGCGGGCTGCTTTGCAGGCTGTTCTGCAGGTTGCTCTACAGGCTGTTTTGCGGGTTGGTTTATGGGCTCATTGGGCGTAATCTGATTGCCATTGATCAGATTAATCTTATCAACGTATACAGCCGGAATTGATATAGTCTGTCCGAGAACCGATTCATACTGGAAAATGCCTACTGACGTTCCATAAATTTCAATATTATCATCTTCAAGAATACGGCTTGTTGTTATTTCCGGATCATAGCCTATAAGAATCACCTTATCGTAGTCTCCGTCAACGGCAAGGCGGATCTGATTCTCATCATCTCCTTCCATAAGCTGGACAACCTCTCCTGTAAAATATACAAGTTTTCCCTCATAATCCTTTGGATTACGGGAAATGTTATCGAATGTAATTCCTGTCTTATAATCACTATCGCTGTATGTCTGTCTCTCAGAAGATTCGGTTATATCTTCTGCTGTTGTAGAATACTCAGTCTTATTCTTTTTGTGTGTTGTTGTCTCCTCTTCAGATTCATTAAAAGTTGCTGTTTTGCCACATGCCCATAACATGCAGCATGCAATAATCGTTAATAACAATACTGACAATTTCTTCATAATAGTTACCTCCATAATAAAATTGATGTTGCTCCCACCAGCCCCTTGATTTATTCATATTTTATCATTTTTACCTGTCCCAAAAAAAGGACTGGCAAATTTAAGGTAATACGCAAAGTTACAGTATAGGAAAAAGTGTGAATACATGTTATAATACCGGTAGTTAGTCTTAAAAGGAGATGAAAACAATAAAAAAGAAATTCAGAATTACATTTAATGCACCGGTAGTATTAGGTTTAATTTTTATATGTTTTGCGGCAACACTACTGGGAGAAATTACAAATGGTAGAAGCACAGCATTATTTTTTATGACATATCACTCATCATTATTAAATCCTCTGACCTATATAAGGTTTATAACACATGTTTTTGGGCATGCAGGCTGGGAGCATTTTATCGGTAATGCGACATATCTTTTATTATTAGGACCGGTATTAGAGGAAAAATACAAATCCAGAACATTAATTGAAATAATAATCATTACGGCACTGGTTACCGGTATTATCAACTATATCTTTTTCCCTAATATTGCACTATGCGGAGCCAGTGGAATTGTCTTTGCCTTCATTATTCTGGCTTCATTTACCGGATTTAAAGATGGTGAAATTCCTCTGACATTTATTCTTGTTGCCACCATATATATAGGCCAGCAGATATATGACGGAATTACAGTTAATGATAATGTATCGCAAATGGCTCATATTACCGGCGGACTGGTAGGTTCAATAACAGGATATATTCTTAACAAAAAAACAGTAACCCAGTAATTTACTGTCCTCACCTGCGTGGCAATATGTTCCACACAAAGAAAACCGGGTCAGCTTTACGCCGACCCGGTCTTTATATTAAATGTTTCCTACACTTCATCCCTATAACTCTGCGGTTATGTACCTTAACCAAATATTGCCTCTGCAAGTTCCTGCATAGTCATTTCAATATTCTCTAAATCTGACTTATATAGAGTAACTGAAAGGAAGTATCCATTATCCTTTGTAATAACTGCACAATACTCTTCATTTTCGCTTGGTGACTTTACTCCCTTGAAAGTTCTTTTATAGAACTCGACTGTACCATTAGGTGTGTCAAGTGTATCTTTTAATTTTTCAATCTTGTCATATTCGTATTCGCTTTTATCGACTTTCCATTCATCACCTTCTATATAGTGTTTTACCCATCCTTCTGTATATGGGGTTACCCACACAGAAATATCATCTGTTTTCATGACAAAACAGTTCTCATCAGTATACTCGTCATATACTTCAAATCCATCAACAAGGTTAACTTTTCCGATTACATTTCCGTCGTAATCCTCAATTTCATATTTGCTCTTTTCGGATACATCTGAATCGTCTTTTTTGTCATCTTTCTTTGAAGGTTTTACATCATCTTTGTCAGGAGTTGACTCTTCTTCATCTTTCTTATCATCTGAATCGTCTGCGTCCTTAATTTCATCCGGAAGCTCAACCTTAGTCTTGCCGAAATCGGAGAATTCAAATGTAACGCTTGCTTCATTAATGCTTAATAAGTCTTTAACATTAACATCTTCTGTTGAAGATACTTCAAGAATCTTGCCGATGCAGCTCTTTAAATCAATTGAAATGGCTGTAATAGTGTCATTATCTCCGTCAATTGTTACTGTGATTGCCACATCTTCTAATAAATCAATAATTTTTGATATATCAAAATCTTCCTCTGAAACACTGCCTAAACCTGAAAGGCTGTTTTCGATAGCTGACTTAATATCATCTTCCTTATCGCCAAGAATTTTGTCAAAATCAAGCTTGGCTTCTACTGTGTAGATACCATTCTTTTCAGAAACTACATCTGCTGTTTTGATAAAATCTGTAATTGCTGTTACGTTGCGTAAGCTTGCAATCACATCTGAAAGGCTTGTATCTGACTCTTCCTTCATCCATTTTTCGTCATCAAAATCATATTCATAGACATACGCTGTGTTGCCTTCTTTAACAAGATAAGTCTTGAGTTCCTGGCTGTCTTCAGAAACATCAGGAATTTTTGCGTATGATTTTCCCTCTGCATAACCTGCTTCATCACAGATTTTAAGAGTTCCGTTTATGCCTGCCTTAGCTGATGACTTAAGGTCTGATTCTTCAAGTTCGCCTTCTTTAATAGCTGACTCAATCATTTCTTCAGTCATTCCCTGCATAATAAGAACCTGTTTTAAATCTAAATCAGCATCTAATTTTGCATCGAATGATACTGTGAAGTTTTCTAAACCTTTTTTGTTAGCTGCTACTGCTTTGACAAGGTCATCAGCACTCTTGCTGCCTTTTACCGTGTCTTCTGAAGATTGGTTTTCACCTGTGCCAACCTTCACTTTCTTGCTGCCACATGCTGCCATACCGAGTGTAAGTGCAATACACATCATGACTACAAGAATTTTTTTAAATAATCCTTTTTTCATTTTGTCTGCTCCTTTAAAAATTTTAACTTTTAAGGTATTAATACCAAAGCACGCTCTGATTGTATCACGGAAAATTTTACTAATCAATATACGTTTTAGCGAAATAAAGCATCCTATTTACGATAAAATAGCATTTATTCATAAAAAAACTGCAGAAGAAGGGCATTTCCTCCTCTGCAGCCGACATCAGGTTGTTATATAAGTATTATATTTTAATTTTCTTAATTTTCTTTCCATATCCACGGCATTATCAAGATTTTTGTATGCACCTACCTGCACTTTATAGAGGTCATCCTGATAAATAATAAATGCGGGATACCCCATATCTAACAACGGTTCCAAAAGTCTGTCCGCATTGTCACGGTTTCTGAAAGCCCCTACCTGGACACGGTATAATTTGTCACAGGTGCATCTGCTGCTTTCCCTGTCTTTTTCATACAATCCCTCGTATGGGTCTTTTATATTACTTTCATCCGGCGCAGGCTGTACATTATTATCCCTCGACGCTGTGCCGGAACCTATGGTTTTTAATATTCCATCGGCTATCGCCGCAGCTATCTGTTCAAATTCATCATCGAACTTCTTATTATCACTATCGTTGTTGATAAAGCCTGTTTCAACAAGCACCGCCGGCATATTGGTACGTTTAAGCACCACAAGATTAGGTCTTTCTATAATGCCCAGGTCTTTAAAGCCCAGATCCGTAAGATTATCCAGTATGTTTTCGGCGAGGTGTTCTTTCTCTCCGCCTTCACTGTAAATCAGCACCTGCACTCCGCTTGCGGCGTTGGGATTCTCTCCTGAATTTCTGTGAAATGATACAAAATAATCCGCTCCTGAATTATTGGCATCCGTTGCCTTTTTAAATGGTGTTTCATATATGTCGTTATCTCTTGTATAAAAAACATCCATGCCTTCATTTTTAAGGATATCTCCAACCGCCATGGCAAGCCTTAAGTTGTCATCTTTTTCACGTCTTCCGTTATACACCGCTCCCGGGTCACTTCCGCCATGTCCTGCATCTAAAGCAATAAGCATAATATATACCTCTTTTTTTCATATGGTATATATTATGCCGGCAACGTCTTTATCTTTACATTTTTTTAATTAAAATAACTGTAATTACCACACTTGCTATCGCTATCAGTGACATTATGGTTATTGTTAATGCTACTTTCTTTTTATATTTTTTTGCAACTTTTTCAAAAGCCTTAAT
>OGOW01003217.1_pt1 | contig 11953 bp, 10 predicted proteins | sample 1552781 | NCBI WGS metagenome assembly OGOW01 (sample SAMEA2580145, study PRJEB22360) | human gut metagenome | biome: human gut; feature: human-associated habitat; material: faeces | place: Denmark | collected 2008/2010
GGCCGCCCTGCTCTTTATCGGGTTTTGCGGCCTGTTCATCTGCGGTGCCGTCCGGGCGGAGGGAGCATCCCGGCTGCCGGTTTACGGCGTGACGCTCCTGATGCTGTTTTGTGTCTGCTGGCTGGTGTTCGGGGAGCTGAGACGCTCGGCCGTGAGATTGCGTATCGACGGCGGCGTCCTTGTCGTTACACCCTTTGCGGGGCTGGGTTTTACGCGCAGATACGATCTGAAAAGTTTCGATGCCGTCACTTCGACGATACTCGTCAGCCGGGGCGGCGCGTACGAATACCGCTATCTGATGAAGGCAGGCAGGCGCGTCGTCCGCGTCTCTTCGTTTTACCTCAAAAATTATAGGGAGATCTCCGAAGCGTTGTCGGAGCACTGCGTTTACAAGGGCCGCCGGCCGATGAATTTCTGGCTCGAAATGAAGGAGATTTTCCGCTGAGCGGACTTGCGCCGCGGTAGACCCTGCGCACCCGGCCGGGACGCGGATACGAAAAAGCCGGACCTTTTCAAAAAGGTCCGGCTTTTCCGTTCGCCGTCGAGGGTCAGGATTCGGCGTCGGTTTTCGAATATTCCGAGAATTCGCAGCCGAAACGCTCTACGAGCATGTTGTCCATCTCGTCGGCCCGCAGTGCGAGTCCGACGATGTTTTTGCGGATTTCGTCTTCCGATTCGTCCGTGATGTCGGCCAGATGGATGCGGTAGGCGATGTAAATTTGCCGGCCTTCGATTCCCAGCTTGTAGGGGCCGAAGTCCTCGCTGAGCATATAGTCCAGTACGTTCTCCACCTCCTTCTTCGGCAGCAGGTTGATCGGCGAGGTCGAGAAGAGGTAGTTGCCGTCGTATACGAAGATGCGGATTTCGGAGCTGCCCTTGTGGAAGAGCCACGAGTCGTATCCGTCGCGCGCAAGCACCGGATTGACGCCCATTTCCCGAATTGCGCTTTCGACGAATCCGCCCAGCGGCGAAAGCTCGCGCTCGTCGAAAACGCCTTCGGGCAGCTTGTCGCCGCACGAGGGGCAGAACTCCTCTTCCTCGCAGATCAGCTCCTCGCAGCTGCCGCACTGCACTTGGAATGCCGTGCGGTCCAGCTCGCCGAGCGATTCGAGCAGGCCGTGGAGCGTTTCGACGCGGATGCCGAAGCCCATGTTGTCGGCCTGCGTGAATTTGCTGACCGTCACGCCTACCACCTCTTCCGCGTCGTTCAGGATCGGACCGCCTGAGTTGCCGGGGTTCACCGCGGCGTCGGTCTGGATGTAGTATTTGCCGTCCATCAGCTGTTTGGGCGACGATACCGAACCTTCGGTGATCGTGAAGGGCATGCCGTAGGGGTATCCCGCGACGTATACCTTGCGGCCGATGGTAAGCGAGTCGTCCGCTGCGAGCGTCATTTCGGGCAGCGCCGAGAAGTCGCCTTCGGCGGCCAGCAGGGCGATGTCCAGCGCCGGATTGACCAGCACGACCTTCGCCAGATAGGGATTGCGGTCGTTGTCGTGTACGGCGACGGTGCGGTACCCTTCGACCACATGGTAATTCGTTACGAAAAGATCGTAGTTTTTCAGGTAGAAACAACTGCCGGAGCCGCCTGAGTGGGTTACTTTGAATACCGACTTGTAGATATTGTTATGTTCCATGGATATACGGATTTTGAGCTGTTATTTTTGTTGTCCGAGTGCCTGTTCCATCATTTTCTGCTGGAATTCCTGCGCCAGACGCATGTATTCGGCCATGTCGCCCTTCATCAGCGCCTGTTGCATGGCGGCCTGCATCTGAACGATCTCGCCCTGCATGGCGGCTGCCATCTGCTGTACCTGTTCCACGGCTGCGGCCGCGGCGGCTCCCTGCTCTCCGGTCTCCTCGTCGTCGTCGTCCGTCGTCAGATCGTCGTCCATCACCTTTTCGAGCGCTTCGAACAGAATCTCCGACGCCTCCTCCATCGACTTTCCGGCCGATTTGCGCAGCGCATTGGCGATCACGGCGTTCAGGTCGTCCTGCACGTCGTTGTAGAAGTACATCTCATAGAACTTGTAGAGTATGCGCACCGCGCTCCGTTCATAGTTCTCCGCTTCGATGGCATCCGCAGCCTCCTTGTAAACCTCCTTGAAATTCTCCTGCACGTTGTTCAGCGACGAGCGGCGTTTGGCCGAAACCAGCGTATCGACGAAATAGAGGTCGCGCGCCAGCTCTTCGCGGGGCATCGCCAGCAGGCGTTCGAGGAACGCCTTGCCTTTGGTCACCAGCTCGGCTACGGGCAGCTCCTTGTCCATGTCATCGACGGCCTTGTCGAGGTCGTTCATCAGCTGGCCCTGCGGCTGGGCGAAATAGGAAATCTTGTAGAGCGCGATGTCGATCACGTTCCATGAGTAGCCGTATTTGCGTTCCGCCTCATACTCCTTCACGGCTTCGAGCGTTTCGCGGCAGGTCTGCCGCACCGCCTCGTGGACCCGCGTCACCTCTTCCTCGGAATAAGGCGTCACCTGCGGTTCGTAACTGCGCTTGGCGCCGAATTTGGCGCAGAATTCATCGTCGTAGCGGTCGCCGATATGGCAGATGTTGCGCAGGATGAAATAGAGCTTGTGCGGATGGCTCTGCGAGAGCGGGCACACGTATTCCATCTTCAGCTTGTCGCCCTCCTTGCGGAAGCGCGGCAGCATCAGCCGGTTGATGTTCAGATCGGCGACCTGACGCAGCATGGCGACGCGGCCCTTTTCGGGCAGCTCCAGAAAGTCCGCGCTTATGTGCAGCTTCCCCTCCCCGATGCGGATGTTTACCAGAATCGAACCGTGGGGAATATGGAATTCCGTACCTTCGGCGTTGCCGTATTTCGTGCGGAATTTCGGGTTCAGGTGATCGAGCAGCAATCGGAACGCTTCGAGGTGTTTGCCCTCGTTATAGTTGTCGATAGCCTGCTCATAGGCCTCCGTATTGACTTTGCTCTGCGTGGAGTTCAGTACCGGAGCGACGAATGAGTGTGTAGTTTTCATAGTTTTGGTATTATCGGAATGTCCCGGCGGGGCATCGGGATATAAAATTAGAAAAAAAACGGGAAACTTCCCGTTTTTTCGGATCGAAATCTCAATTTTCTTCGATCGTGAGCGTGCCGTCCGGCCCCACGGTCACTTTGGCTTCGTAATATATGTACGAGGTTTTGCCCGCGCTGCTCTCCGTTTCCTTGCCGTCCTCGGTGAAGCGGACGATGAACGAGGTGTGCTGTTGGCCCGGTTTGCGGTTGCGGTTGAATGCGGAATTGCCGGCCGGAACCTCCTCCTCGATTTCGTAGCGGCCTACCGATTTGTAGGAGTGTCCTTCGGGAAGCATCGTTTTGGCTTGGGCGATCTGGGCGGCGATCCGGGCGGGATCGAGTTCCGACAGGTCGATGCCGACGGTCGTTTCGTATTCGGGAGCTTCGAACGTGCTCTGTACGTCGCGCAGGTCGGTAGGCTCCAGACCGTTCATGTAGTAGCTCTGGCTGAATGCCTGATCGTCCTTGTTCACCAGTTTCACCGTCACGAGGAACAGGTTGTCGGAGAGCGTTTCTCCCTCCATGATCGAAAGCGAGTAGATTTTGAATTTGTCGGTGTCCACGCTCTTTTTCGTCAGTTCGATGGCCTTGGCGTAGCTGGCTTCGGCGTCGGTCGGATAACCGGTCAGGGTGGAGCAGGACTGGATCGTTGCGGCAGCGGCGACGGCTGCGGCGAGGAGTCTGATAATTGGGCGCATTGTCATATTCGTTTGAGTTTTGTTTTATACGGTAAGTTTCAGCGGCGCAGGTTTCCGTACGTCGTGTTTGCAGACCGGCCGGAATTTCCGGCCGGCAATGCTATTTGTCGAAAATGGACTTGAACGCGTCGAACGCCTCCGCGTTTTCGAAAAACGCGCCGCGGATGACGTGATGGTCGGCGGGCAGCGAAATTTTGAATTCGTTTTCCTCCTCGTCGAATTTGGTGTATTCCACCTCCGAAAGCAGGAACGACTCGTTGACGACCTCTTTTTTCCGGACGACGGGAATCGTCACCTTGCCGCCCTCCACGGTGATCTCGCCGCCTTGGGCGATGAGTTTGCGGGCCTGCATGATTTCGCGGACCGTGAATGCCAGCAGCGCGAGACCGCCGATCACGAAGATGATTGTGACGGCCGTCGGGCCGAGGATGCGCATGCGGCCGATGCGGATGCCGAAGGGATAGACCAAAGGTACGACGACCATGCCTGCTCCGATGGCCAGCGAAGAGACCGAGCCGCTGAACGGGTTGCTGGGGGTGTAGCTGAATTTCTGCATTTTTTCTATGAATTTGGGATTAGTAAATCTTGCCGCATGTCTCTCCGGGTCTGCTGCGGGAGCCGGATTGCAGGGCTTGTTTCGTGTGCAAAGTTAAACGCCCCGCGGCTATTTCCGGAGGTTTGCAGGGGGATATCGCAATGTACGGGGCGTTTTTCAACAGACTGACCGCCTGCTGTTTCCATTCGTCGGGGGCGGCAGCCGGGGGTATATTTTACAGCCGCGAGAGGATCTCCTCCAGCGTCGAACCCTTCGCGGAAGCCAGCTTCTCGGTGCGGATGCGTTTCAGCCGTTTTTTCACCGAATCCTTTTCCAGACAGACGACGCTCGCGATTTCGGCCTGCGACAGGTGCATGCGCACCATGCAGCAATAGCGGATGTCCTCCTCGTTCAGCGCCGGGAATTGCCCGCGGAGACGGACCGTGAAATTGTCGAATACGGCGTCGGCATGGGTGAAGATCGTCTTCCAGTCTTCGTCCGACATGCGGCATTTCCTGCTCTCCCCGCCCTGCCGGACCTGCGCGATGAAACGGCTGTTGAGCTGGCGGAAAAAGGTCGTGCGCAGGTGTTCCTCCTTGCGCCGCATGGCGTCGAGTTCGTTTTCCTGCCGCAGGATGCGCTTTTGCTGGGCGAATTCCCGCAATTTGGCGCGGTGCCACATGCGCAGTCCCAACCATGCGCCGAGCAGCATGAGCGCCGCGCATATCAGAATCGTCTCGTAGACGATGCGTTCGCGGTGCTGTTTCTGGCTTTGAAGGGCGGCGTTCTGGGTTTTGAGCTGTTCGTAACGCCAGAGTTTGCGGATATTGAGCACTTCGGCGCTGTGCACCTTCTCGTCGATCGAGTCCTTGAGCCGGATGTACTGCTTCAGGGCTTCGAGACTTCTTGCCGCGTCGCCTTTCCCCTCCCATGCGTTCGAGGTGTTGAGCGCCCATAACGCCCGCGAGGTGAGGTGCGTCGTGTCGGCGCACATGCGGCGGGAACTGTCTGTCAGCTCCAGCGCCGTGTCGTAGCGGCCCGTGCGGTTGCAGATGTCGGCCTTGGTGCTCAGCCATGAATACCGGGTCCATGCCGGGGCGTGCCCGAACCCCTTTTCCCAATACTCTTCGGCCTTGCGGTACTCTTTCCGTTTCAGGGCGCTTTCGATCAGCATGGCCCACTTCGGGGAGGTGTTTTCGGTTATGCCCTTCTCTTCGGCGAGCCTGAGCGCCTTGATCGCATAGTATTCCATGCTGTCATAATTGTCCAGCCCCATATAGGCGTGCGCCATGTCGCCGAGCGATATGCACATCCAGTCGTAACGCTCCATGCTGTCGGCGTAGGCGTACGCCTGCTGCGCGTGACGTATCTTCTCCTCGAAGAGATGCTGCTGGCCGCAGAATACGCCGAGCCATGTCTCCACGACGTAATGCCGCCTCCACTCCCCTTTCGGGGGCAGCATGTCGCGGCTTTTGAGCAGCAGCGTCATCGCCACCTCCGGCTGCCGGCGCTGATGGGCGATCTTGGCCGCATAATAATAGGCCTTGTGCGCTGCGGCGAAATCGTCGGTGTGGGTGCGGTAATAGTCGAGGGCTACGTCCGAAAGCGTGTCGTCGATCATGTTCTCCCCCGCGAGCCACCGGGCTTGGGTCAGCACCAGCGCATAATGCGCATAGTTGCGTCGGGAGAGTCTTTTCTCCGGAGCCGGAACGCCCTCCAGCAGCCGTGCGGCGCTGTCAGGGTGCTCCATGACGATCGCTTCGGCGTCGAGCAGAACGCCGGGAACGGGCTGGCAGCCTGCGGCTGAGACGCACAGGAACAGGAGGATGGCGAGGCGGATGCGGTGCATGGTCTGTTTCGTGTTATGTGGCTCAGGGTGTCTGCCGTACCGGCTTTTGCGTGCGCAGGAGATGCTTCGTCAGGAACCTGCGCACCGGTTCGTCGTACAGTTTCAGGCACAGGTATGCCAGCAGCACGGACCCGATGACCAGCGCCGCTGCGCCGGGCAGCGATTGCGCGAAGGTCAGGTTCCCGTTTTTCACCCACGCATAGTACAGATAGATGAACGGATAGTGCACCATGTAGAGCGGATACGATATGTCTCCCATGAATTTGCATATCCTTGCGGTCGTCCTGTCCGTCGTCTTGCCCGACGCTCCGAGGTAGACGAGCAGCGGAAAGGCCAGCGCAAAGCACAATGTGTCGTACAGCCCGTTCATCCAGTAGTTTTCCTCTCCGCCGATTCGCGGCACGGCCAGCAGGACGACGACGCCCAGACTGCATATCCAGAACGCCCCCTTTACCTTCACGGGCCTGAATACGCGCGACATCAGCAGTCCCGCCGAGAACGAGAACAACAGCCTCAGAGACCCTCCGGCTATGTTGTCGCCCGTCAGCGAGAACCCCGCGCATATGTCGCCGTAGGGACCCCATACGGCAAACGCCGCCAGTCCGCATCCGGCGAGCAGCACCAGCGCCGCGAGCACCTTGGTCGGCAGCCTGCGGATGAACAGCGCATAGAGGATGTTGCCGATATACTCGTAAAACAGCGACCAGCTCGGACCGTTCAGCGGGAACATTTCGGTCACGCCCCGGATCTCCATGCCGGGCGTGGCCGGAATCATGCAGGCGTTCATCAGGGTCGCTGCCAGCAGCATCGTCACCGAGACTTTCGAGACGTCCCATACGGAGCAGCCCTGAAAGTAGAACATGACGGCTCCGATCACCGCGCCGATTACCACCATTGGATGCAGACGGATGAACCGTCGCGTGACAAACTCCCTTACCGTCATTCGTTTCCACCGGTCGTCATAGGCGTAGCCGATCACGAACCCCGACAGGATGAAGAAGAAATCGACGGCCAGATAGCCGTGGTTGATTCTCTGATCGACGTGACTTGTCGCAAAGGCTTCGAACACGTGAAACCAGACGACCATCAGCGCCGCTACGCCGCGCAATCCGTCGAGTATGTTGTAGTGGGGTTTCGTATCTGCAAATGCCGCCGCAGAGACTTTTGTTTCCGACATGGGTGGTTGTTTTTGCTGTTGTTTGGGGTGAATTGGCTTTTTACAGGATGCAAATATACGAAAAGTGCGGTTCAAATCGGTCATGAACCCCACTTTTCATCTCTTCTGCCGTATTTCGCCGGCTTCGCCGCCCGCTTTCGCCGCCCGCTTTGCTGCCCGCTTCCGTCGTCCGTCTCCGCCCGCCCTCTTGCGCCCCTCCCGTTTGCATCCGCGGCCCCGGCGCCTGTTTCCCGGCCGCCCGCTTCGCGTCCCTGCTCTGCGTCCCTGCTCTGCGTCCCTGCTCTGCGTCCCTGCCCTGCGTTCCGGCCCGGCCCGTTTCCCCGTCGCCTGCTCCGCACTCTACCCTGCCCGTCCCCGCTCAGCTTGCCGGGCTTCGGGTCTCCTCCTCCCCGTCCCGCAGGGCCAGCTGCTCCAGTACCGTCATCACACGGTCCGTCAGGGCCGCCATCGTCCGCTCGTCGTTGTAGCCGGATAATTCCGCGTCCGTGCACCCGTCGGGAAACGCCATCGCCAGCAGTTTGGCGCTCAGCAGTGTCAGGTAGATGAGCGGAATGACCGGCGCCGTGCCCATCCCGTCGCTCCGCACCGTGATCCGCTGCTGCGGAACCGCCAGACGCCCCGGTTTCCGGCCTTTCTCCCCGGCGTTCCAGAGCACGTTTTCCTCGGCCTGCGTGACGTAGAGATTGAACGACGTCTCGTTCACATACTCCGCCCGGTCGGCCCATAGATCGACGCCGCAATCGTCGGCCGACGCTTCGGTCTCGACGCCGCAGTCGGGCATGTCGCACATGATCGCCCGGATGATGATGTTCTTGTCGCTTAGCTCCGCCGACCGCAGTTTGCTCAGCGCCGCGGTGCAGATGCCCACCTGCGTTATGTAATAATGGTTGATGGCCCGCAGGGTCTTCTCGAATTCGGGGTCCTCTTCGTTCATCGCGTGGTTTTGGGTTTGAAAAAGGGGCGGTTCCGACCGAACAAGTGACGCAACTTCACTTTAGGAAGAATTCAATGCGGAGACCGCCCCGGCTGCCAGATTTCAGGGACCGCTTCCGGCGCAATGCCTGCCGGCTGCATCCGGAATGCGGGATTGTACGTGTCGCTCAGAGAACCTTATGACGCCCGCCGCGCCGAATCGTGCGGCGTGAGGGCGTTTCGTCGCTCCCCGGCCGAAAAACGGACGCTCCGCCGCGCAGAACCTTGCGGCGGAAGCGTCCGGCCCGTATTGTGCCGGAGCAGTAAAATATAATGGGGATTTTGGGCCTTCGGGTAATTCCGGAATCGGATGCGACGGGACATTTTCTTCGGTTTTCGTTGGTGTGAATCCGCGTCCCGCAAAGGCATAAAAAAGGGGGCGCGGTGTCAGCCCCTAACGACAGGTCATAGGAAACCCGAATCAGAAAGCTGTCCTGCGCCCCAGCCACGCCCTGCCCAAATATGAGCAGGACATAACTAGGACTGACAACTATTATACCTGATTCAAACCCTCCCGAAAGAGGTTCCTATGTTTGTCGTTAGGTATAAAGAGTTGTTTACCCTTTATAGTTATGTCCGTCGGCTATGCCGAGCTATACGACTGCAAAGATAACATAATTTCCTTTGTTTAGAATTGGTCTGCTTTGTGTATTTACTCAGTTCGCTACAAATATATAACAATCTTTTGACAATGACAAATACATGAAATAAGAATATGTCATTATTCGGGTCCTTTGTTTTATGAAAAAACAAAGGCGTAACGACATATTGCTTGCCATTATCGGTGAAAAGCTGGTAAAGTTACGCGAAGCAAGAGGACTGTCTCAGCAGAAAGTTTATATCCATACGGGAATAGATATGGATATGATTGAGCGTGGTGAATATAACCTTACATTGACCACTCTTTCAGATCTTTGTGATTATTACAACATTTCTATAAAAGAATTTTTCAAGGGAGTAGAAAATCCTTGACCCCCTAAATATGGTATGGATAGTCAGCGGCATAACGAAACATTAATGAAAGCAGTCGCAAAGAGATTTAGTGAACTGCGAAAAGCTAAGGGGTTGTCACAAATAGAAATTTATCGTGACATCGGTATACATATCGGTCGTATAGAGTCAGGTTATTCAAATATTACAATGGGAACTTTTTCCGATCTTTGTAAATATTATAATATTTCATTTGAAGAATTTTTCGATTCATTGGATGTTGAATGACCGAAAATCCCTATAAGATGATGCCTTGTCCGTCAGCTATGCTGAATTATACAATTGCAAAGTTAGCGTAATTTCTACATTCATTAAAGTTGGTCTACAAATAATAAAAAAATGGGATTCCCCTGCTAATAAGCCGTGATGAAAAGAGAAAATTACTAATTCTTTTGCGTTCATGGAGAAAAAGAGCCGTTACAAAGACCCTGAATTGGCCAAAAGATTGGTTGAACGCATAAAAGAACTGCGTGAAACATGTAATGTACCCCAAGAAACGGCTATAGACCAATCCCACTCAGATATTTATAGATATGAAGCAGGGCGCAAGATCCCCAATATCATGTCAATTAGAAAAATCTGCGAATTGTATAACATTACAATTCGTGAGTTTTTCGATATAGATTCTTTTGATTATCCCCCTAAAACAGGAAAAATTGTCGAACGAATACCTTCGAAAGAATAAATAACCGGGCATCGGAGCAGTTTATAACTCCAATGCCCGGTTTGTTTTATCCGTCGTTCAGTTTGCCGCGGCGAACACCTCGCCCGGCTTCCGTATTTTCCGAAAAAAAAGAAAAATGGTTGATAACCGACTGATTATCAACCACTTACGAGAGCGGAAAACGGGACTCGGACCCGCGACCTCAACCTTGGCAAGGTTGCGCTCTACCAACTGAGCTATTTCCGCAATTATCGTTTTCGGACGGGCGGGACAACTGCATCCGCACCTCGGCTCCGGGCTTCGAAACCTGCGTTTCGGGACTGCAAATATAAACCGAAAAATTTATTCTGCAAAATTTTCCGGCGAATTTTGTCGCAAAATTACTCTTGCGCCGCCCGAAAACGCAAAAAAAAGAAACGCCGGTGCAGATGCGATCGCGCAGGCATGCCCGGCGCCAACGCCCCGCAGCGAACGGCAACAAAAATAAGGCTGCCGGAAATGGCAGCCTTATCTATATACGGATCGCCCTCAGAGCGAATCCCGATTAGCGAACCTTGAAGCCTTCGTCGGCGCGAACCGGAATCGGCATCTGGGCATAAATGCCGCCTTCGAGCTTGTCGCGCACCGACTTGAACGCCGCGATCGTATAGTTCACGTCGTCGAGCGTATGGGCTGCGGTGGGGATCACGCGCAGGATGATCTCGCCCTTCGGGATCACCGGATAGATCACAATCGAGCAGAAAATACCGTGGTTCTCGCGCAGATCGACGATCAGGTTCGTCGCTTCGGGGATACCGCCCTTCATAAAGACGGGGGTTACGGGCGAGTTGGTCACGCCGATCTCGAATCCGTTTTCCTTCAGGCCGTTCTGGAGCGCGCGGACGATCTCCCACAGCTTCTGCTGATATTCGGGATGGTTGCGGATCAGCTCCAGACGCTTCAGCGCGCCCATGACCATCGGCATCGGGAGCGACTTGGCGTAGAGCTGCGAACGCATGTTGTAACGCAGCAGGTTCACCAGCCAGCGGGGACCGCAGACGAATGCGCCGATACCGGCCATCGACTTGGCGAAGGTGTTGAACAGCACGTCCACGCCGTCGGTCACGCCGAAATGCGAAGCCGTACCGCGGCCGCCCTCGCCCATCGTACCGAAGCCGTGGGCGTCGTCTACCAGCAGACGGAACTGGAAATCTTTCTTCAGCGCCACGATCTCGTCGAGTTTGCCCAGATCGCCCTTCATGCCGAAGACACCTTCGGTAATCACGAGCACGCCGCCGTTCTGCTCCTCGGCGAGGTCCGTGGCATGCTGCAGCTGGAGACGCAGCGAATCCATGTCGTTGTGTCCGTACACGAAACGCTTGCCCTTGTGCAGACGCAGACCGTCGATAATGCAGGCATGCGCCTCGGCGTCGTAGACGACCACGTCGCGCGGCGTCAGCAGGCAGTCGATAATCGAGATCATGCCCTGATAACCGAAGTTGAGCAGGAAAGCGTCCTCCTTGCCGACGAACTCGGCCAGCTCGCGTTCGAGCTGTTCGTGATAAACGGTCTGACCGCTCATCATGCGGGCGCCCATCGGGGCCGCCATACCGAATTTGGCTGCGCCTTCGGCGTCGGCCTTGCGCACCTCAGGATGGTTTGCCAGACCGAGGTAGTTGTTCAGACTCCAGTTGAGCATCTTTTTGCCCCGGAAAACCATGTGGGGACCGATCTCGCCCTCCAGTTTGGGGAACGCGAAATATCCGTGGGCGTACGACATGTACTGACCGATAGGTCCGCCTGCATTTTTTTCAAGGCGTGCAAAAATATCAACCATAATGTATATAATTTAATGTTAGTTTCCGTTCCGGACGCGCAAAAGTACAAAAAAACCTTTTTAGCCATCAAAATTAGCCGTTTTTTATTCGGCACGGGTACGCATTTATACTTATTTACACAGGTATAAAAAGAAAAAAGGCCGCTTTCGGCGGCCCCGGAACGGTTTTCAGCGCCGCCGGTCGATCGCATCGACGATCACCGCCACGGCGCCGTCGCCCGTCACGT
>OGOW01003220.1_pt1 | contig 11940 bp, 8 predicted proteins | sample 1552781 | NCBI WGS metagenome assembly OGOW01 (sample SAMEA2580145, study PRJEB22360) | human gut metagenome | biome: human gut; feature: human-associated habitat; material: faeces | place: Denmark | collected 2008/2010
GCACTACAGTTTTTGGTTCTGTCTGTCGAGGTTCGAATCCTCGTGAGACAACTCAACAATCCAGAGAGAGGGATGTCAATTGTGGCATCCCTTTTTTATTTTGTGACATTTTCTCGTATAGATAGCTTATCCGATAAATCCCTAGGGAAAATGGGGTAGTACTTACTTTGGCCATGAAGTATATCTTCTCTGCCACTTGAAGTATATCTCCTGTGGTATTCGCAGTATAATTGTGGGGATAACCTTGCGATGTGTTTTTCATCTACACTTTTATTTATTTTTCATATATTTGTGGAAATTCTGATTTAAATCTATATTGTTATGTCACGTTCATTTCTTTTGTTTGGTTTTATCCTATATAGTGTTTTCTTGAGCAGTCTGGCGAATGCTAGTGATATCGATTTGTCTGCACCCATGGATAAAGGCGGGTGGAAATTGATATGGAGTGAGGAGTTTGACTATACGGGATTTCCTGATTCTACGAAATGGTCTTATGATACGGAAGGTAATGTATATCAATGGGGAAATAACGAGGCTCAATATTATACATCCGGCAGAAAGGAGAACGCTTGGGTCTCGGATGGGGTGTTGAGGATTACGGCCTTGAAAGAACCGATGGAAGGTCGTTCATATACATCGGCTCGCCTGATTACGAAAGGAAAAGGGGATTGGTTGTACGGACGTTTTGAGATTCGGGCGAAACTCCCGACTGGACGAGGGACATGGCCGGCCATCTGGATGCTTCCAACGGATTGGGAATACGGGGATTGGCCAAAAAGCGGGGAAATAGATATTATGGAAAATGTGGGCTATGATCCCGACACGATCGTAGGTTCTTCGCATACGGAAAAATATAATCATGCGATCGGAACTCAAAAAAATGCTAAAATTGCGTGTCCGGATTGTTATAAAGCGTTTCACGTGTACGCCTTGGAATGGGAGGAAGATGAGTACCGGCTTTATGTAGATGATCAATTATACTTTACATTTAAGAACGAGGGGACAGGCTATGAGGTTTGGCCTTACGATAAACGCTTTCATATCTTGCTGAATCTGGCGATCGGTGGGAATTGGGGAGGCCAAAAGGGTATTGATGATTCTCTTTTTCCACATGTGTTCGAGATTGATTATGTAAGAGTTTATAAGAAGTAGGGTGTAACGTGATGTTTTTTTATTTACTTTTGTGGTACATAACATTCTGTACTATATAGTGAAGGAGATACTTAAGAGGACGTTGGTTCGTATGTTGATTTGTTGCGTTATTGCCTTGTTATTTTGTATAACGGGGAATGCGAAGGTACCCTATATTCCTAAAATCATCAATTATTCCGTAAGCGATTACAAAGCGGGAAACCAGAATTGGGCCGTCTCCCAAGGCCCGGGAGGAAAGATGTATATTGGTAATAACCGGGGGCTTTTGGTTTTTGACGGTATTCACTGGGATCTTGTGAAATTACCGAATAATCTAGGTGTCCGTGCTTTGTATATATCGAAGGACGGACGTATTTATGTCGGCTCTTTCGAGGAGTTCGGGTATTTTGAGATGGATGATGAGAATGATCTGATTTATCATTCACTCAGTTCGTCTGAGATGAACGTCTATCTTAATAATGATGAGTTCTGGACGATTAATGAGTATAAGGGTGAGATTTATTTTCAATCATTCCGGAGCTTTTTTATTTATGACGGGGAAAAAGTAAGAAAAGGTGTATCTGACCTGTCCCCATTGTATATTTTCACATTGGACGATCATCTATACGTTCAGTTCATGGAGGGAGGAAGCTTTTGTCGAATGGATGACGGCCAGTTTACAGAGTTACTCTCGAAAAAGGTTTTGGAGGATGATGTGGTTTCGGTCTTGCCATTTGATCATCAGCTATTATTGGTCTCGGCTCGTAGTGGATGTTTTATCTATGATGAGGTGCGTAAAAAATTGTCTGTGTGGAATACACCAGCCAATGAGATATTAAAGGAAGGGATCGCAAACCGGGGAGTCATGATGAAAGATTCTACTTTTATTGTGGGTACGATTTCTAATGGGGTTGTAGCGATTAATAAGCAGGGGGAAACTTTGTGGCATATCAACCGGGAGAATGGCTTGATTAATAATACGGTATTGAGAGTATTTGCTGATAATTCGGATAATTTATGGGTTACATTGGATAATGGTATCGCGCAGATACATGTGAATTCTCCGATCTATTTTTATGAACCGCTTGAGGCCCAGATTGGTATGGTGCATGATATGGTGATAGAGAAGGGTATTGTTTATTTAGCTACGAACCAAGGTCTTTATGCGTTATCTGAGAATGATAGTTATCCAACCTTGATTCCCGGTACTCAAGAACAGACATGGTATATCTCCGATGTCGGAAATCAACTGATTGCCGGACATAATACAGGTACCTTACAGCTAGAGGGCCGAAAAGCTACTCAGATACCGGGTCCCAATGGAGGGGGGACCGCATTACGTAAGACAATTATCCATGGAAAGGAAGTTTTACTCCAGATGTCTTACCGTCCACTCAGTGTTTTCACCCGGGATATGGTTACTAATCGTTGGAAATTTAGCCATAATGTAGAAGGATTCTCTAATTTGATCAAATCGTTTGAGGTTGACCCTACCGGCAATATATGGGCTAGCCATATGTATAAAGGTATCTATCGTCTTCGCTTGAATGAGGATTTGAGGAGCGTGAAAGAGATGGAGTATATCGGAAAACTGGAGGAAGGTAATGAGAGTGGTACGATTAATGTAATGAAATTACGCGGACGTATTGTTTTCTCGGATGGGAGTAAGTTTTATACTTATGAGGATTTGACTGGAAAGATCGTTCCTTATGATTTGTTGAATGAGGATTTTCCCGAGTTAAGCGATACCTATCGGGTTGTTTCCTTGAATAATGATTTATATTGGTTTATCCGGAATTCGGAATATGTATTGTTAGGATATGAGTCCGGGCGATTCCAGTTAAAACAGCGTATTCCTTTTACTTTGTTTGATAATCCGACCATAGAGGATAGGGGAAATATTTATGTGGCTTCCGACGGGACGTCTTATTTTTGTCTAAACGGGGGGATCGCTCGTTATGACAGATACCGGAATTATGTGGATACGACTCGAGTTCCATTAAGTTTGTCGCAGGTAAGGGCCTATAATCGGCATGAAAATGAGTTCGCTCCGCTCCCTTGCAAGGGAGCGGACGCACCGGAAGCCGGTGCGTCCGTATTGAGTTATAGCTATAATACGATTCTTTTTAAGTTTTCGTATCCGGATTTTACGGGGCGCCGTTTCCTGATCTATTATAAACTGGACGGGTTTGATAATGAATGGATAGAAGGCACCAGTAATTTTCAACGGACTTATTCTAATTTACCGTATGGTAATTTTGTGTTACATGCGGTTGTGAAAGACGATCGAGGAAAAGAGCTATCTTCTCTGTCTTATCCATTCAAGATCGAACGTCCATTTTATAGCTCTTGGTGGGCGCTGATCATCTATTTTGCTTTGTTTTTATGTATACTGGTCGTATTAGTGAGAATGTATACGATGTGGATTGTCATGCGTGAGAAAAAAGTTAACGAGGAGCAAAAGAGATTGCAAGAAGAGCAATTGAGGGCGCAAGAGCAATTAATTGTCAAGCTAGAGAATGAAAAATTAGAAAATGACCTTACTTATAAGAGTAAGGAATTAGCCAGTGCTACTTTGTCTGTTATCTCTCATAATGATTTCCTTGAAGGTCTAAAAAAGGAAATACAAGCTCAACAATTATCGGGAAGTTATACGAAACGATTCTTCGATAAGCTCATCCGCATGATCGAAGAGAATATATCAGGCGAGGATGAATGGGCCATTTTCCAGACTAATTTCGATCGTATCCATGAAAAGTTCTTTACGAATCTAAAAGAGCGGTATCCCGATTTGACTCCGGGCGATTTACGATTATGCGCTTTATTACGTTTGAATATGCCAACTAAGGATATGGCTCGTATGCAAAATCTTTCCGTACGTGGTATCGAGGCGGCGCGCTATCGATTGCGTAAAAAACTAAATCTACCGGAGGGCCAAAGCTTGGTAGATTTCATGATCCAGTTCCACTAAGATATTTCATAGTTATGAATGAAAAATATCATAACTATGAAATAAGAAAATCATAACTATGAGTTTTCCTTGTCATTTTTGTTTTCCCATATTTAGTGAAATGTGTTTAGTAACATATAATGTTCTCCTTTTGAATTAACAAATGTATTATAACTGAAAATAAGACAATTAATATGTATTGCAGTAGTATAAAAGTAGTAATTTTCTGCTTGCGCAAGGCTTGCAGTAGTGTTGAAGTATACAAAAATTTGCCCTTTTTTAGGTTTGGGTGTTCATTTGCTTCAAATTTAATAATGAGTGTAAAAACAAATGTTCAACTTTAAAACTAGAATGAATGAAAGCTAAATTAATGCTTTGTTTATGCCTGTTACTTGCTGCGACTACTATGTTTGCGCAGAATCTGACAGTTACTGGTGTGGTAACTGAAAAGGCCACAGGATACCCGGCTATCGGGGTAAGTGTTTTGGTTAAGGGTACGACGAATGGTACCATAACCTCTATGGATGGAGACTATACTTTGAGTAATGTTCCCAAGAACGCAACTTTAGTATTTAGTTATGTAGGTATGACTACACAAGAAGTCCCGGTTAACGGACAGACTGTAGTAAATGTTCTTATGAATGAAGATACGCAAAACTTGGAAGAGGTAGTTGTTATCGGTTATGGTACGAGTAAGGCTAAGGATTTGACAGCTCCAATTGCCGTGATCAAGGCTGATGAGATTACGAAACATGCGACATCATCTCCGATGAGTGCTTTGCAAGGAAAAGTGCCGGGTGTGCAGATTACGAATAGTGGCCAGCCAGGTTCCGGTCCTTCCGTACGTATTCGTGGTATCGGTTCTATGAATACGGATAGCCAACCTTTGTATGTTGTAGATGGAATGTTCTTTGATAATATTGATTTCTTGAATAATAGTGATATTCAATTTGTCTATTTTGAAAGATGCTTCTGCCGCTTCTATTTATGGTGTACGTGCGGCGAATGGCGTAGTCTTGGTTACGACAAAGAAAGGTGCGTTGAATCGTCCTGCTACGGTTACTTATGATGGTTATGTTGGCTTTCAAAAGGCTACGAATGTATTGAAAATGGCTAATAGTGAGCAATATGCGACTATGATCAGTGAGATGGGTAATGAAACCTTACAGGCTGTTGTAAATAACGCTAAAAATGTTTGGGGAACACTTCCGAATACAAACTGGTATGATGAGATCTTACATACAGCTTTAACTCACAACCATTCTTTAGACATTTCTGGAGGTACTGAAAAAGCTACTTATTCTGTGGGTACCTCTTATTTGTATCAAGATGGTATCTTGGATTCTAAAAATGATTACTCTCGTTTCAATTTGCGTACGAAAGCGGATTATAAGGCTTTTGATTGGTTGAAAGTAGGAGCTAACGTTGTTTTGAGCAACTCTACGCAAAACTTGCCAAACGGCGAGGTTTGGTTAGCAGCTTTCCGTACACCGGGTATTATTCCTGTATATGATGAAAATAGCTCCTTGAATCCGTATCCTACGAAATATGGTTCTCCTGCCCAAATCGGTTTGAGTGAGTATTACTACAATCCGGTTGCTCAAGCGGAGTATTATGATTCTAAAAATTCAATGTTGCGCGTAATGCCTTCTTTCTATGCGCAATTCGACTTCTTGCCGGAGAATAAGTTATTCTTTAAAACGGCTTATAGTCAAGATATCAATGTTATCCAGACAAGAGCTTATACTCCAGAATTTTTGGTTGGTGGAACTCAGTTGAATTCGACTCCCCTTTTGAATAAGAAGAATGATATTTATCACAGTTGGATTTTAGATAATACATTGACCTATACAGATACGTTCGGTGATCATGGTTTAACCGCGATGTTGGGTCAATCCGTACGTGAAGAGAACTGGCGTAACCTATGGGGAGAAGCTACAGGTGTTCCGGGCGGACACGAGGAATATTACTATTTGAATCAAGGTAATGCGGATGGACGTAAAACTGGCGATGACGGTACGACTTATCGTGGTGTTTCTTGGTTCGGTCGTGTATCTTATGATTATAAAGGCAAATATTTATTGTCTGCTACAATGCGTGCCGATGGTTCTTCCAAATACCAAGAGAAATGGGGTTATTTCCCTTCTGTAGGTGCTGCTTGGAATATTTCAGAAGAAGGATTCATGAAAGATCAGAAATGGGTTGATTATCTGAAATTACGTGCGAGCTGGGGTAAGTTAGGTAACGATAAGGTTGCGGCTAGTGATGGTTTCGCTTCCATTACGCAAGATATGGGTACCTCTGGTATATTTGGAGGAAGCGCTGTTCCTGGTTATACGAACTTGGTTTATTTTAGTTGGTTAGGTTGGGAAGTCGTGAATGAGACGAACGTCGGTTTAGATTTTCGTACGTTGAATAGCCGTTTGACAATAGAGGCAGACTGGTATTATCGTTTGACTCAAAATGCCGTGATCGATGCTCCTCTGCCAATGGGTGCCGGTAACTTATTAGGTAACAGAGGTGAGATTTTGAATACAGGTGTTGAGTTGTCTTTTAACTGGGCTGATAAGATCGGTAAAGATTTCTCTTACTACATTGGAGCAAACTTGACAACCTTGCACAATGAGGTAAAAGATTTGAATGGTTTATCTTATTTATATGGTGGTTCTGCGGAGTTCCGTACGATTTCTCAAGTTGGTGGTGAGTTGAATGCTTACTATGGATATGATATTGAGGGTGTTTATCAGAATGCCGCAGAGATCGCTGCTGATCCGATTGCTGTAGCAAATGGTTTGGAGCCCGGAGATTTCAAGTATGTTGACCAAAATAAGGATGGTAAGATTGATAATAAAGACCGTGTAACATTGGGTTCTTATATCCCGAACTTCAATTACGGTATCAACTTAGGATTCTCTTACAAGAATTTCGATTTCTCTATGGTTATGCAAGGTGTAGCTGGAAACCAGATCGTAAACCGTAAACGTGGTGACCGCCGTTGGCACTCTGAATTGAACTATGACTTAGATCAGTTCGAGAATCGTTGGACAGGTGAGGGTTCTACTAACGAATATATGTCTGCGAAAGGTTCTGTAAAACCTTGGAATATCTCTAACTTTAACTCATTCTATGTAGAAGATGGTTCTTATTTCCGTATTCAGAATGTACAAGTTGCTTATACATTCCCGAAGAAAGACTTTGGAAAATTCAAGATGCCGAGCATTCGTTTGAGCTTGACTGCTGATCGTCCTTTAACTGTTTTCAAGGCAAACAGCTTCAGCCCAGAGTTGGGTAGTAAGAACGAGAAAGGTGAGATAGCATCTTCTTCTTATGGATTTGATGAGCGTGTATATCCTTTAGCATCTTCTTATACGTTAGGTCTTCGTATTATTTATTAATCTTTAAATGCTAATCAGAAGTATATGAAAAATATATTAAAAAAACAGATTTTATGGGCTATCCCTTTAGCCTTTTCATTGCTGACATCCAGTTGTAGTGATTACTTGGATAAGCTTCCAGAGAATACTGTAGAGGTAGAGGGTATTGATTATACGAATAAATCGAATATGTATATGCCTGTTTCCGGTGTATATGCGACCGCTCGTGGTTATCTGGGGTCTTGGTCCTCGTATGGATGTATCATAGTTCGCGGTGACGATGTGAATAAAGGAGGATCTCCTACGGACCAGATTGAGTATGAGTATGCTAGTAAATTCCAGTATGATCGTTTGACTACTTTCTGGGCATTAAGTGGCCTTTGGGGAAACTGCTATTATGTTGTCTCTACTTCTAATTCAGCATTGGAGTCTTTAGAGAATTATGCTAAACATTTGACGAGTGAGTCAGACAAGCAATTAAACGCTCAATATGCTGCTGAAGTTCGCTTTTTCCGAGCATATGCTTATTTCCAGTTGGTAAATTTGTTTGGCGATGTGCCTCTTTTGTTAGACAATCAAGAACTGAATGTATTCAAGAATACGAAAGAGGATGTAAAGAAGTACATTTATGACGAGTTGGATTATTGTATAGCAAACTTACCGGCTATTCGTCCGAATGAGTCTGAGCATCCGGGAGCGGTTACAAAATATACCGCTGAGATGTTGAAAGCGAAACAGAAGATGTATGATAATGAATGGGATGAGGTATTGGCCTTGACCGAGGATATCGTCAATAGCGGAAAGTTTGAGTTGTATAATGACTTCTATGAGTTGTTTAAGATTCCGGGAAAATTGTGTAATGAGTCTTTGCTAGAGTATCAATTTACTGACTTTGGAAATGGAAGTGGTGATATCGTTTCTTCTGACAACTGGTTTGCGTTCCAAGGTCCTCGTGGAGAGGCTCCTATCTCTGGATGGGCATTTATTGAGCCGACTGAGAAAATCCGTAATTTATTCTCTAAACGTGGTGAAGCGGTTCGTGCGGAAACAACGTTCCTCATGACGGATGCCACTACTCGTGACGGTGATTATATTCCTGTCGCTCAACCGGGTGAACCGACTGCTTATAATGGAAAGGCTTATACACCGGCTAATCAAATGACTCCGGGACGTACTGGATATGGCGATAATAATAATATCCGTGTATTCCGTTATGCTGATGTGTTGTTAATGAACGCTGAGGCTAAAGTTCGTAAGGGACAAAATGGAGACGCTCCATTAAACTTGGTTCGCGAACGTGCTGGTTTAGCTCCGATTGCAAATGCGACTTTGGATCAAATTCTGGAAGAGCGTCAAGTTGAGTTGGCATTGGAATGGGGCGAACGTTTCTTCGATTTAGTCCGTACGGACAGAGCCACTCAAGAACTTCCGGGTTTTGTGAAAGGAGAAAGCGAATATTATCCGATACCACAGGATCAAATTGACTTGAATCCTAACTTAGAAGCTGAGCCTGTGCCTTTTGAGCCGGAAGTAACAGAGTAATATAAGATTCTCATTATTTACTAGACCTTTGTAGTTTGGCAAGGCGGTGTCAACCCGTTTGGCACCGCCTATTTTATCTCAAATCATATCTTTATTTATATAAATATCAGCATCATGAAACACATCGCATTACTAACTACTCTCTTATTATCCGCCAGCTTGCAAGCGGTGGAGAAACCTTACGACTATGTTTTCTTCGAGAATAGCTTGATGAAAGGGGATTACTTTTATTCTCAAGCGAAATATACCTCACCTTCTTGGATTAAAAATGCGAGACATCATCTTCCGGTTGCCGGCTCTGTCGCTTTTACGCCCGGTAATTCCTTGGAGCTTACCTATGTATCCGCTCCCAGTGGAGATTGGTATAGCGAGATACAATATTGCCCGGTCCGTGGCAATGACTTCTTTCGTGAGCCTTCTACGCTCTCTATGCAAGTGCAGTTGAGAGAGAGCATGAATGCTGCCGCTCTTCCCAATATCGCTATTCGTTATGCGGACAGCACGTATACCCAATACCTAAACCTGAGAAATTATCTGAAAGATACACGTCCCGGCGTATGGCATTCCGTATCCATTCCTTTGAAGGATTTCGGATTAAACGCCGTGAACGATACGAACATCAAGAAATTAGCGGCTGTAGCCCTTCGTCCCGGTACGGCCGATGGAAACGAATATACGATTTATCTGGATGATATAGAGCTTTTGCCGGCTTCCCTTCCGTCGGTAAGTACCTTAAACGCTCCGGTCTTGCAGGAAGCTAAGGCTTATGAGCGTCATATCGATATCAAATGGATTCCTCAATCAAAGGAGGATATAAAATACTATCGCATTTACCGTTCTTTCGACGGGATCACTTACCAGCCGGTCGCTGTCCGCCGCCCTTGGATGAATCGTTATACCGATTTCTTGGGAGAGGTTGGTAAAAAGGCTTATTATAAGGTGACGGCCGTGGATTATGCGCTGAATGAATCCAATGATTCCCAGACAGTCTCGGCCACTACCTATCCAATGACGGACGAGCAATTGCTGGATATGGTACAGGAAGCGAACTTCCGTTACTATTGGGAGGGAGCGGAGCCAAACAGCGGTCTTGCCCGTGAGAATATTCCCGGACGGAATGATATGATCGCTACCGGGGCTTCCGGCTTCGGTATCATGGCGATCGTGGCGGGTATCGAACGGGGATTTATCACCCGGGAAGAGGGCGTACAGCGTTTCTTGAAAATCACTTCTTTCTTGGAGAAAGCGGATAAATTCCATGGGGCGGTCTCTCACTTTATCGATGGGACAACCGGGAAGACGGTTGCTTTTTTCGGCCCGAAAGATAATGGAGGTGATTTGGTGGAGACCTCTTTCTTATTCCAAGGGCTGTTAACGGCTCGTCAATATTTCAACCAAGAGAATGACAAGGAGAAACAAATCCGTAAGAGCATCGATAATCTATGGAAAAACGTGGAATGGAGCTGGTATAAGCAATTTAAGGACAGCCCATATCTATATTGGCACTGGTCTCCAGATCAGGCGTGGGTGATCAATCATAAATTGATCGGCTGGAATGAGACCATGATTACCTATATGTTGGCTATCATGGGGCCGAAATACGGAATCTCTCCGGAGATGTATTATAGCGGCTGGGCCAGCCAAGAGGAGTATGCGCAAGAATACCGTGCCGATTGGGGGCGTGTAGAAGATGGTAAGATGTATACGAATGGCAATACTTATTATGGGGAGAACTTGAAAGTAGGTGTCTCTAATGGAGGTCCTCTTTTCTTTATCCATTACTCCTATCTCGGGCTGGACCCACATAAGTTCACGGATAAGTACACGAATTATTTCGAGAACAACCAGAAAATGGCAAAGATCAATCAACGGTATTGTATCGAGAACCAAGGGGGGTATGTAGGTTATGGAGAAGATTGTTGGGGATTGACCGCCAGCGATTTCGCTTGGAACTATCAAGCTCAGGAGCCGATGCCGCACAGGGATAACGGAACGATGGCACCTACGGGCGCTCTGGCTTCTTTCCCTTATACGCCGGACGCTTCCATGAAAGCCTTGCGGAATTATTATCGTAACCATGGCAGCTTCTTATGGGGTGAGTACGGTTTCCGGGATGCTTTCAACTTGACTGTAAATTGGGTGTCTCCCTTATTTATGGGATTGAATCAAGCGCCTGTAACGGTTATGATCGAGAATTACCGTACGAATCTGTTGTGGAACCTTTTCATGAGCCATCCGGATGTCCAGAAAGGTATCCAAAAGATTCAATCCATAAAATAATAATGCGACAAAAAACAACAATAACTTATCTTGAACATAATATGCTGGCATGTAATAGAATAAATAGGGCTATCGCTTCTTGGAAAAAACATGTACGTGTTTTCTCGGAAACATGTACGTCTTTTTCGGAAAACACGTACATGTTTTTCCGGAAAGACGTAGGAGTTTCTAGCGCTTCCTTAAAAGCCTACAATAAGTGTATGCTCGTATCACTCCTTGCCTCTTTCTTTGCGGTCTCTACCGTAAACGCTCAAGTAAACGAGCGGGGAGATTCCGTGATCGTGATCAAAGGGCAGGTAAGCGATTACTATATTACCGTATCCCCAGAGCATTTTCTGGAAGGTACGATTACCGGACCGGACGGCAAGCCCTTGGAAGGCGCTACAGTGATGTTCACGGCTAGCCCGGTTCATTATACCACCGATGCGACAGGCTGCTACGATCATGAGTTATTCGTGTATTATCCGGGGATGAAGTACGCTTATCGCACGTTTGGCGATAACGATACGAAAATAGATATCCGGATGGAAGCGGATCCTCGTGATGTACGGGTAAAAGCTCCTCAGCAAGCCACCCGCTGGTTCGACGCTACGGCCGATCATCCCTCTACCTATTGCAACCCGATGAATTTGAGCTACTGCTTCCGGGCGAATCTGCCGGATT
>OGOW01003227.1_pt1 | contig 11933 bp, 9 predicted proteins | sample 1552781 | NCBI WGS metagenome assembly OGOW01 (sample SAMEA2580145, study PRJEB22360) | human gut metagenome | biome: human gut; feature: human-associated habitat; material: faeces | place: Denmark | collected 2008/2010
CATACATTTTTGTCAAAGGTGCTGTCTGAATCTACCTGTACTGTACAGGGAGAGGCAGAGGAAACCTGTACGGAATGTGGGTATTCTTATACTTATAAATTACCGCTGGCAGCGCATGAAGCCGGTGACTGGACAGAAATTTTAAAAGAAACAGAAACCGCCGAGGGACTTCGGGAACGCAGATGTACAAACTGTGATACGCTGCTTGCAACAGAGGTAATTGCGGTTGTTCCTCATAATCACGTTTATGTAGTGACCGCAGGCGAAAGCGAATCCTGTGAAAGTGACGGATATACGACTTATACCTGTACAATTTGCGGTTCTAACTATACGGAAGGTATCGGTGCCACAGGACACAGTTATGATGAGCAGATTGTGGAGGAAGCGACTTGTACAGCACAGGGACATATCTATCAGAAGTGTACTGCCTGCGGGAAAACAATAGAAACCGCTGTCATTCCAGCAACAGGGCATCGGTTTGGAAGCTGGTCTGTGGCAAAGGCGGCAACCTGTACGGAAGCGGGGGAGGAAACAAGAAGGTGTACAGACTGTGGAAACACAGAAAGCAGAACTGTCCCGGCAAAAGGACATACGGAAAGCAATCCTGTTGTTACCAGAGAGGCAACCTGTACAGAGGAGGGGGCCTATACTTATACCTGCTCTGTCTGCAATGCGGTAGTGGAAGATAATAAAATTCCAGCTCTGGGACATCAGTTTGGGGAGCCGGTTGTGGCAGACAGCACCTGTTCTGCGGAAGGAAACAGGAAGTATTCCTGTGAGAGAGAAAACTGCGATTATACATATGAAGAAGTAATTGCAAAAAAAGAACATACGGAAAGCGTATGGATATATGATAACCCGGATATGGACAGGGCTGCCACCTGTACGGAGGCGGGAAGAAGGCATACAGAGTGTACAAAATGTCATGCAGTTATTCAGATGGAAGAGATTCCTGCAACAGGGCACAGCTTTGGTGCGTGGACAGAAACAACCGCTCCCGGATGTGAGGCGCAGGGCGAGGAAAAGAGAGTATGCTCTGTCTGCGGAGAGGAAGAAACAAAAGAAATTCCTGCTTCAGGGCATAAGTATGAAACAATGACAGATGAAGCTGCCACCTGTGAACAAAATGGCAGAAAGCATGAGGAGTGCAGCGTCTGTCATAAGAAACTTTCCGATACAACAATTCCTGCATTGGGACATCGCTTTGTAAATTATGAGGTAGTAACACCTGCTACCGATTTAACGGAAGGTCTGGAGAGAGCGGCCTGTGAGAATGGCTGCGGACAGACGGCGGAGAGAACGATTGCAAAGCTTCCTCATACCCATGACTATAATATAGAAAAGGTAAGGGAAGAAGCAACCTGTACGGAGGATGGATATTATATCATGGAGTGCCGCTGTGGTTCTACCATGAAAGCAGAGATTCCTGCCACAGGGCATAGTTACGAAAAAACAGGGCATGTGGATGCAGATTGTATTTCTGATGGCTCTGATACCTTTACCTGTTCTAAATGCGGTGACAGCTACCGGGCAGAAATTCCTGCCACAGGGCATATTGCCGGGGAGTGGGAAGTTGTGAAGGCTGCCACTGATGTGGAAGCGGGACAGAAGGTAAGAAGGTGTACTGCCTGTGGCACGACGCTGGAAACACAGACGATTTCCAGATTGCCCCATACCTGTGAATATACCAAGCTGTTAGAAACACAGCCTGCCACCTGTACCACAGATGGTTATGAACTGTATGAGTGCCGCTGCGGTCTGACGGATAAGGTTATTTTACAGAGAACGAACCATAAGAATGCAGAGTGGAAAGTAACCAGAGAAGCCACTTATACAGAGATGGGATTGAGGGAGAAAATCTGCCCGGATTGCCATGCAACGCTGGAAACAGAGAATATTCCTGTGAAACCTCATGAGCATACCTATCAGATTACCTCTTCCACAGATGCCACCTGTACCAGTGATGGAATTACAGTAAAGACCTGTTCTATCTGCGGAAATACAACGGAAGTTATTACAACTGCAACAGGGCATACAGAGAGTGCATTCCTCATTGATGTGGAAGCAACCTGTACTGCAGCAGGCTCAAGACATACAGAATGTAGTGTCTGCCATATGGAACTGAGAACAGAAACCATTCCTGCCACAGGACATACGGAAGGAAACTGGGAGGTTGCCACAGAAGCAACCTGTACGGAGGACGGAGCAAAGCAGGTAGTCTGTACGGAATGTGGGGTGGTTTTAAGGACAGAAACGCTCCCGGCAACAGGTCATTCCATGGGAGAATGGGAAGAAATAACAGCAGCCCTGTGTGAAAGCGCAGGCACGGAGCAGAGAAATTGTTCTCAGTGTTCCTACAGCGAAAGTAGAAGTATTCCCGCATTGGGACATGACTATGGGGACTGGATTATCGACAGGGAAGCTACGGAGGAATCAGAGGGCGAAAAGCACAAAGAATGTAGCAGATGCGACAGCAAAATCACAGAGGATATTGAAAAGCTTCCTCCCCATGTACACAACTATACAGAAACAGCAAGAGAGGACAGCTCATGCAGCAAAACAGGTACGATTACCTATACCTGTGACTGTGGGGATTCTTATACAGAGGAGATTGCCAGAAAGGCACATACTCCCGGGGAGTGGACAGTGAAGACCCCTGCAACGGAGGAAAACACAGGTCTGGAAAGCAGAAGCTGTACAGAGTGTGGTGCGGAAACGGATTCCAGAGTGATTGAGAAACTTCCCCATACACACAATTATGTGACAGATACAAAGGAAGCCACCTGTACCACAGATGGTTATGTAAAAAAGACCTGCACCTGCGGAAGTGTTATCAGTACAGTGATTCCTGCTACGGGACATCAGTATGGAGAGGCTGTGACAGTAAAGGCAACCTGTACGGAAAAGGGGTCTTCCACACTTACCTGTGAAAACTGTGGGCATACAGAAGTAACGGAGCTTGCAGCTACTGGACATCATTATGCAGAAGCAGAGAAACAGGCGGCGACCTGCGAAGCAGCAGGCTCCGTAACCTATCAGTGTACCAACTGCAATGACAGCTATACAGAAACGATTGAAAAGCTTGAGCACGATTATGCAGTAACATCCACAATAGAGGCAACCTGCACAGAGGCCGGATATACGCTGGAAACCTGTAAAAATTGTGGAGATACCAAAAAAATCAATGAAACGCAGGCAACAGGCCACGATGAAGGGGAATGGAACACAGTACAGGAGGCAAAGCTGGGTGAGGCAGGCTCAAAAGAGCTGAGATGTACCAGATGTCAGGTACTTCTGGATACGGAAGAAATTCCCATGCTGACTACGGATGGAACAGACAGCGTATATTATTTTGAAAATGCTGACGGCGGGCAGGAAATGGTGATTGGGCATTACAACGAGGAGGAAGCCCGGGAAATGCTGGAACTGGTGAATGAATATCGCGCCTCTATTGATATGCCTGCTCTGGCAATGACCAGTGAAATGATGAACAGCTATGTGGCAATGAGAGCGGTGGAAACCTCTTACTTGTGGGACCACGCCAGACCGAATGGAGGAAGAACCAGCTATTCAGAGAATATTGCGATGAGTGAACCCGATGCAAGAGGAAATCTCCCGGATGTTCAGGCATTCTTTGATGCATGGCTGAATTCTCCCGGACACAAGGCAAATCTGGACGCATCAAGACATTTGAACCTTACCGGAATCAGTGTTTTCTATAAGAGATGCCCGATATACAGGGATGGGGTGGAAACAGGCCGGTATGCCTATATGGAATATTGGGTAGAGATTTTCAAGTAGAAGGATAAAGAGAAGAATTTATATTTAATCCCTCAGAGTACTTCTGGCAATGTAAAAAGTATTCTGGGGGGTTACCGAAAGCGCTTATTTTTTAGGGGAGAGAAGCAGAAGGTCAACTGCTTTCTGGAGGTCAGTTTTTTGACGGTAGTTTAAAATCAATTTTTTTTCATGTTCGGACAGGATGATATGTTCTGCAAAGGAATTATCTGATTCCTGTACGGACTGCAAACTCTGAATGGTGATATTTAATCCCCTGCAAATTTTAATCACATTGTCTACAGATGCGTTCCCAATCTTTTCCTCGTTTAACATGGTAAGCAGAGTCGAGTAGGGCATATCTATATTCCGGGCAAATTCTTTTATCGTTAAGCCATTGCTTTTAATGAGATTTTTCAAATATTGTTCCCGTGTCAAAAAAATCACACTCCTTTTTTAGATAATAGCATGATAATGATAATTGTACAATTGAAAAAAATGGTATATCGTGTTAAATTTATAAAATATAATTGAAAAACACTAATATACCGTGCTATGATTGAGATATAAAAACGGTAAAACATTTTCGTGGAAAATAAAACCATGAAAGAAATCATTGGTACTTAAAGGATAGAAGGATGTGAGGTACATGTATAGGGAATTGGAAGCAAAAATTGCATATCGGGGAATCAGCAAAAAGCAGATGGCGGAAGGAATCCATATGAATTACAGCACGCTGCTCTCGAAAATGGGCGGAAAATCAAAATTTACGCTGGATGAGGCGGTTTCTATCAAAGAATATTTGGAGGAAGACCTTACAATCGAGGAACTTTTCAGAGAGGAATAATGGAAGACAGTTTAAAAAGAGCCATAGAACAAATGAAAAATGGCGAAGAAAAAGGGTTTAATAAAGTATATTCGGCGACATACAACAGAGTGTACTTCAGAGCAAAGCAGATAATGAAAAAAGAGGAAGACGCTGAGGATTTAACGCAAATTGTTTTTGCAGAGGCATATAAAAACATACATACATTACAAGCATCAGAAGTCCTGTATTCCTGGTTGGATGGAATCACCTATAATCAGGGGATGAAGATATATAGAAAGCGGAAAGAAATTTTGCTGATGGAGGAAGCGGAGGGAATGCTTGATGCCCTTGAAAGCAATGACATTTCTTCCATGCCGGAGCTTACGGCAGACCAGAGGGCAACGGCTGAAATTCTCCGGGAAATTATTGCAGAACTGCCGGAAGCCCAGAAAGCAGCGGTGATTGCGTATTATTTTGATGACTTAAAGGTGGAAAAGATAGCGGAACTGATGGAATGTTCTACCAATACTGTCAAGAGCCGCCTTAATTATGCAAGAAAATATATGAAACAAAGAGTAGAGGAAAAGGAAAGAATAAGGCACCATGACTAAAATAACCAGATAAACAGAATCGGGTCATAACCCCTCAGAGTACTTCATACAATGTAAAAAAGTATTCTGAGGGGTTTCCTTTTGAAAGATTATATTGAAGAGCGGGCTATCCGGATTGCCATATACATAGTGGAGAGCAATGCGACGGTGCGCCAGACAGCCAAGGCTTTTGGGGTCAGCAAATCTACGGTACATAAGGACGTAACAGACAGGCTTATGCAAATCAACCCGGTGTTGGCGAAGCAGGCAAGGCATGTGCTGGATGTGAATAAATCCGAAAGACATATCCGGGGAGGACTTGCCACGAAGGAAAAATATGCACATCATTGTGCGGGGTGAGAGAGGACAGCGGAGGACATACCAGTAAAACAGCGATTTTCAGAAAATGTTTTGCAGGATTGTCGGAACCGGAAAAAACTGATATACTTAGGAGAAAGGAAAACTTCTTAGAAACGAAGGGAGAATGGGGATGAATCTGACAGAGGCAAAGGCAAAACTGGAAAAGTACGGTCAGGAGCATGTGTTAAAATATTATGACGAATTGTCAGAGGCGCAGAAAGAGGCGCTTCTGGAACAGATAGCAGCAACGGATATGAGTATTCTGGATTCCTGCAGGCATCGGGAGGAACTGGCAAAGAAGGGTGTTATCAGTCCTCTTGCTGCAATGCAGCTTTCTGAGATTAAAGAGAAGGAAGAAGAATTTACGAAAGTCGGTCTGGATGCGATTCGTGCCGGAAAGGTGGGAGCTGTGCTGCTTGCGGGCGGTATGGGAACAAGGCTTGGATCTGATAATCCGAAGGGAATGTACAATGTGGGACTGACCAGAGAGCTTTATATTTTTGAGTGCCTGATAAATAATCTGCTGGAGGTAGTCAGACAGGCGGACACCTGGATTCATTTGTTTGTAATGACCAGTGACAAAAATAATGACGCGACTATTTCTTTCCTGAAGGAACATAAGTTTTTCGGATATCAGGAAGAGTATGTACATTTCTTCGAGCAGGAAATGGCAGCAGCTACGGATTACACCGGAAAAATTTATCTGGAAGAGAAGGGAAAGCTTTCCACTTCCCCGAATGGAAATGGCGGATGGTTTATTTCCATGAAAAATGCCGGACTGTTGGATTTTGTTGAAAAGCAGGGAATTGAGTGGATGAATGTGTTTGCAGTGGACAATGTGCTGCAGCGGATTGCAGACCCCTGTTTTGTGGGAGCAACCATTGAGAAAAACTGTACGGTGGGAGCAAAGGTAGTACGGAAGAATGCGCCGGACGAGAAGGTGGGGGTTATGTGTCTGGAGGACGGCAGACCTTCTATCGTGGAGTATTATGAACTGACGGAAGATTTGATGAATGCAAGGGATGAAAATGGCGATCCTGCCTATAATTTTGGGGTAATTTTAAATTATCTGTTCTATGTACCGGAGTTAATCAGGATTTCTGACAGGCAGCTTCCCCTTCATATTGTGGAGAAAAAGATTCCTTATCTGAATGAAGCAGGGGAACTGGTAAAGCCGGAAGCACCGAATGGCTATAAATTTGAAAATCTGGTGTTGGATATGATTCATCAGATGAGCAGTTGTCTGCCCTTTGAGGTAGTCAGGGAGAAGGAGTTTGCGCCGATTAAGAATAAAACCGGTGTGGATTCTGTGGAGAGTGCAAGGGCATTACTCGAGAAAAACGGAGTCACCTTATAAAAGGATATAACATTTCGACAGGTTTCTGCAACAAATATGTATTGAGAATACAGCGTATTTTTTGTATTCTCTATATGTAGCAGAGAACAAAAAGCGTGCGCAGGAGCAGTGTGAAAATCTGTGTTCTGTACAGGCGGCAGGCACGAAAAAAGGTGCAGAAGCGGTGCGGATACTTAAAATTGTAAAGCACAGCAGGAATGGAGAAGCGTATGAAAATTTTGGTGACAGGAGGTGCCGGGTTTATCGGCAGGCAGACCGTGGGAGAGCTGCAGCAGGCAGGTTATGATGTAGTGGTATTGGATAATCTTTGCAATGCCAGTGAAAAGTCTTTACAGAGGGTAGAGGCGATTACGGGAAAGAAGGTTCCCTTTTACAAGGCGGATATTCTGGACAGAAAGGCATTGGAAGAGATTTTTACAAAGGAACAGATAGATGCGGTAATTCATTTCGCAGGGTTAAAGGCGGTAGGCGAATCCGTGCAGAAGCCCTGGGAGTATTATGAGAATAATATTGCCGGTACGCTGACGCTGGTTGATGTGATGAGGAAGCATGGTGTAAAGAACATTATCTTTTCTTCCAGCGCGACAGTTTATGGCAATCCGGCAGTTATCCCGATTACGGAGGAGTGTCCAAAGGGGCAGTGTACAAACCCTTACGGCTGGACAAAGTCCATGCTGGAGCAGATTCTGACAGATATTCAGAAGGCAGACCCGGAGTGGAATGTGATTCTGCTTCGTTACTTCAATCCAATTGGTGCCCATAAGAGCGGTACCATGGGAGAGAATCCGAATGGTATTCCCAACAATCTGATGCCCTATATTACTCAGGTTGCTGTTGGAAAGCTCAAGGAACTGGGAGTATTCGGTAACGATTATGATACACCGGACGGAACCGGTGTGAGGGATTATATCCATGTGGTAGATTTGGCAGTCGGGCATGTAAAGGCATTGCAGAAAATTAAGGAAAAGGCAGGTCTGAAGATTTACAATCTGGGAACCGGTGTGGGATACAGTGTGCTGGATATTGTAAAGAACTTTGAGGAAGTCACAGGGGTCAGGATTCCTTATGTGATAAAGCCCAGACGTGCCGGGGATATCGCAACCTGTTATGCGGATGCCAGTCTGGCAAAGAAGGAGCTTGGCTGGGAGGCGCAGTACGGCATTAAGGAAATGTGCGCGGATTCCTGGAGATGGCAGAAAAATAATCCCAATGGATACAATGATTAAATAGTTTCAGTTTAAGCAACATAGCAGTACATGAAGACAAAGTGACAAAAGCTTCCAGCCATAACGAAAAGATGGAAGATTTCGTGGGAACCAAAGGCTTTGTGCCGGGTATTGAACACAGGCAGTCTGAGTGCGTATATGATTCCACCAATGGTATAAATGATGCCGCCGGTCAGAAGCCAGACGAAAGCAGCTGGGGATAAAGAATTTAAAAGTTCTTTGAAAACGAAGAGGCATACCCAGCCCATGGCAATATAGATGATAGAAGAGAACCATTTCGGACAGGTAATCCAGAAGGCTTTTATCAGCATTCCTACAAAAGCAATCCCCCAGACTAATCCAAGCAGGGTGTAACCACTTTTGTCACCGAGAACAATAAGGCATACAGGGGTGTAGGAGCCGGCAATCAGGACAAAAATCATCATGTGGTCAAGCTTTTGAAAAATGCGGAGCGCTTTTCCGGAAAGATTGACACTGTGATAGATGGTGCTGGCACCGTACAGTAAAATCATGCTGACGGCAAAGACAACCATTGCCGGGAAAGATTTGCCTCCGGTGCATATGCCGGTTTTTATCAGTAGTGGAACTGAAGCAAACAGGGTGAGTAATAATCCAATAAAATGAGTAAGTGCACTTCCGGGTTCTCTGATTGTGATTTGCATAATACACCTCGTTTCCGTAGCAGGATGCCTGAGTCGGCTATCCTTGAACAAACGAATCCGCATTGGGATTCAAATTTTCTTGATTTGACATTACGACATGGAATAGTACAAACAATGGCGTGACATAGTTTCCAAAACTATGTCACACCATAATGATATGCGAAAAAAGAAAAAAAGTCAATACAAAGATTAGTCCTCTTCTATAATCTGAATTTCCAGATAGTCAAAATCTATGGTTTCCACAAAGTTATCCTGGGTAAAGCGTACTTTGGGGTGGCGCTTAAATTCAGCAACATTTTTATCCAGCCAGATAGGCTGGCTTAAGTCAAACTGGTAGCATACCTGTTCTAAAGCCCGGAATATCTTGTGGGTGCGGGTGTCGTTGGAATCGTCGCAGATACAGGTATCCTGCAGCATATGATTGTCCTGAAAGGTTCTTGCCCATAAGCGAAACATAAAGTTATCCCTCCTTATTTCTGCCACTATGGTAAAGGAATCCGGGGAGAAACGCAAGAACTTTATTGCCAGAGGGTGGCAAAACTGCTATGATAACAGTAGTTTGCAGTGTGTTTGCGGAAAAAAGTAAAAATGAGGTGCGGTATGACCGGACATGAAAAGATAAAAAATCTGATAGTGGAGCTTTGGCAAAAGAAAAGAAAGGCAGTTCTTTGCGTGCTTCTGGTGGAGGCTCTTTTGCTTTTTATGGGCATTCTGGGATTATTTGGAAAAAACAGGGTATATGAATTTGGAACAGAGGCAATGCAGGGAAATTTTGGAAGCCCTGTGGAGGAAACCGGAGGTTATCGGGTGACGGAAGCTGACGGCGCAAGGGGAAATCTGGTGGATTTTACCGGGCTTGCGCTTCCAAAGGGAGTATATAAGGTTTCCCTGCATTATGAAACGGATACGGATATGAAAAACCTTTGTACGGTGTCGGATGTTACTCTTGGTTATAAACAGCTGAAAACCAATGGGGAGCATCTTTATGCAGGGTTACAGAGTACGGATTTTGCTATGTGGCTGTTACAGGACACCTCCCATCTGGCGGTGCATGCGGAATATGGCGGAGAGGGGAGCCTGTCAGTAACAGGGCTTACCATTTCGGAAACAAATGCCTTAAGCAGGATGTATCTTTTCTGGGTAATTATCGGTTCCCTTGTTTTTAACGGAATTTTGCTGTACCGGGCATATGATGTGACCTATGGGATTTCCGTGAAGGACAAGACGGTTCATTTCGGGCTGCTGGTGGTTCTTTTATTTGCCTCCATGCCTTTGATGCTGGACTATATGATATCCGGGGGTGACCTGGGATATCACCTGATGCGGATTGAGGGAATTAAGGACAGTTTGCAGAATGGCATGTTCCCGGCGAGAAATGCGCCCAAGTGGCAGCAGGGCTACGGATACGCTTCTGCCATTTTTTACGGAGAAACCCTGCTTTATATTGCGGCGTTCTTCCGGCTGGTTGGATTCAGTGTGACTACCAGTTACCGGATGTTTTTCTTTGTGATGACAGTGGCGCAGGTTCTGATTGCCTATTATTGTTTCGGAAAAATTTTCAGGGAAAAGTATATCGGGCTGTTATGCAGTATGCTGTATACTTTGTCTGTTTACCGGACTTATAAGACCTATTGCTGCGGCTCCTTCGGAGAAACCTTTGGAGTGTTACTTCTGCCTTTGCTCGCCTATGGCTTTTACCGGGTGTTTGCGGAGGATATTCGGGAGAAGAGCTACCGGAGAAGCTGGCTGCCTCTGACAATCGGATTTGCGGGGCTGATACAGTCCCATCTTCTTTCCTGTGAGATGGTTGGTTTCTTTACGATTGTACTCTGTCTGGTGGAAATCAAAAAGGTATTCAGAAAAGAAACCTTTCTGGTGCTGGCAAAGACGGTGATTTATGCCTGTCTGTTAAGTGCCTGGTTTTTAGTGCCGTTTCTGGATTATATGCTGACGGGGGATTTTGTGATTCAGCATGTTTCCGGGCGGACGATTCAGAACAGAGGGCTTTATCCGGCGCAGCTTTTTCTGGCATTTTCCCAGACCGGCAGAAGCAGTGAGTTTGCGGGAAATGGTATGGTTGGCAGTGACCCGATAAATCTGGGGTTGCCTTTAGTGGTTGTCTTTTTTATCTGGTGCGCCCTGTGCTTTTCGGGGAAGGCAAAAAAGATGCCGAAAAGGCTGCATCGACTTGGCTGGATTGCAGGGGGCTTCGGTATGGCATGTATGCTGATGAGTCTTTCTGTTTTTCCCTGGGATGTGCTTCACAGCTTTGGCGGAATTGTCCGGACGCTGGTTTCCAGCTTACAGTTTCCGAACCGCTGGCTGAATATCGGAACCCTTTCCCTTGTGGTACTGGCTGGGGTTCTGGCAAGCTGGGCAATGGCGGAGTACCGGGAAAAGGGTCTGGCGGCTTTCTTTGGGCTGATGGTGCTTTGTACGCTTTTTGGAAACGTCTTTTTACTGACAGATTTGAATTATCAGGCGAATCCTGTGCGGGTATATAACGCGGAAGGAATGGGAACCGGTTATATTTCCGGTGCAGAATATCTGCCCTATGGAGCAGACGCAACACTCTTTTCCCACAGGGAGCCTCTGGCAGAGGGAGAGCTGATGGTGGAATCCTGTGAAAAGCAGGGCCTTACCATAAATTTGACCTGCAGCAATCCGGGGGAGGAAGCCCTGCTGCGGATGCCGCTTCTATATTATAAAGGATATGTCTGCTATGCCGGGGATGGCAGGACAAAGCTGGAAACCTTCCCGGATGAGAACTTTTTTGTAACAGTAGCCGTACCTGCAGGGTACAGTGGCAGTCTTAAGGTGCTGTTTGAAAGCCCCTGGTACTGGAGGGCGGCAGAAGCGGTCACGGCAGTTACCCTTTTGGCAATGTGTATACAGGCTTATGTACTGCATAGGAAAAACAGACAGGAGTGCTTACAGGGGGCACCGGAGAGGAGGAAAAAGTGAAAAAGAAAAAAGAATGGCTTTTTGTTGCGGGAATTTTTCTGCTTGCTTCTTATCCGGCTTTCTCCAGGGGCTGGCAGGGAGGTCTGGATTCCGGGTACTTTCTGCATGTTTTGAATCAGACCGGGGAAAGGGGAGAGTTTTTGTACCGGCTGCTGGTGGGGGTGAATCATCTGGCGGCAAAATCCAGAA
>OGOW01003230.1_pt1 | contig 11922 bp, 7 predicted proteins | sample 1552781 | NCBI WGS metagenome assembly OGOW01 (sample SAMEA2580145, study PRJEB22360) | human gut metagenome | biome: human gut; feature: human-associated habitat; material: faeces | place: Denmark | collected 2008/2010
ATTGTAATTACAATCTTCTTCCGAGGTTCTCCTCCCCGCTTCACGTCACAGATCATTTCATCCAGTTCTTCATTCAGCGTAATATAGATCTGTTTTTCTTCATTATTTTTATTAAATAATTCGTTGAACATATACCAAAATTCTTTTTTGACATCAGATAATGATGCGATATCTTTACGAGGTCTTTCAATATCTCTTTCGATATTTAGAACGCTAAGAGCATATTCTTTATTATTAACTAAGATATTATAGAATTCTTCATCGTATTCTTTAGTATAGTTTAATGTCATATCATACAACTCAGTATTTTTTAAACGACTAAAGTAAACTCTTGATATACTTTCTAATTTTTCAATATCAAATAGGGTACCACCAATAGGCATTTTATTAAATTCAAATTTAAAGTCATTAATTGTTTTACCAGGGTTAGTATTATACCATTCTTCAAAGTCATAGTTTTCAATAGTAGCTAGGTATAATCTAATAACATCTGTTGGAATGCCTACTTTACTATAGTAACTAATAGCGGCTTCTTTATCTTTTCTTTTACTTAGCTTTCTTATAGTGTTTCCTTCTTTAATAGTAAGAGGCGCTATGTGAGCATATACTGGTTCTTTAAAACCAAGTAGGCTAAATAGTTGATGGTGTTTAGGATAGCTTGATACCCATTCATCGCCACGCATAACATGGGTTGTATGCATTAAGTGATCATCTACTACATGGGCAAAGTGATATGTTGGTAGGCCATCTCCTTTAATAATTACATCATCAATATCATTTTCTGGCATTTCAATGTCGCCTTTAATAGCGTCATGTAAAATGATTTTATTTTCAAAGTCGCCAGGTGATCTAAATCTAATAATGTATTTTTCGCCATTTTTAATTTTTTCAAGGGCTTCTTCTTTAGATAGATCACGACATTTAGCATATTTTTTATAGTAACCTATACGTAATTTTTTATGCTCTTGGTATTCTCTAATTTCTTCTAATTTAGAAGCTTTACAAAAACATGGATATGCTAGGTCTTCTTCAATTAATTTTTTAGCATAGGCTTTATAAATATCACGTCTTTCAGATTGAATATAAGGACCATATTCGCCCCCAATAGTAGGGCCTTCATCAAAGTGAATGTTTAATTTATTAAAGTCATCAATAATTCCTTGAACGCCATTTTCAACGGTTCTTTTACCATCGGTGTCTTCAATTCTTAAGTAGCATACACCATTTGTTTGTTTAGCAAGTTGAATTGCCGCAAAAGAAGTATATAAACTTCCCATATGAACAAATCCTGTAGGAGAAGGGGCAAAGCGAGTAACCATCGCCGTTTCACTTAAATTTCTTTTTGGATACTTTGCTTCATAATATTGCCAATTATGTTTGCAATCAGGAATTAGCAAGTCAGCAAATTCTTTATTTGTCATAATATCTTCCTCTTTTCTTTCATTATTATAATATACTTTTGGTTTTTTTTAAATGTTTTTTCTTTTAATGCATTCTTCGATAAGTCTTTTTATTACTTTAGAGTCTTTTTCTAATTCCGGATGAAAGTGAACTCCTAAAATAAAATAGTTTTTATCTTTGTATTCGATGGCTTCTTTGGTATTATCACTTGCGGTAGCACTTATGATAAAATCTTTACCAACTAATTTATAGTCATGATGATGTAAAGACACAATACTTTCAGTAGAACTATTAAAAATACTTTTTAAGATAGTATCGTCTTTGATGTTTATTTTATGTCTAGCAATATCGACGTTATCTTTATTTATTTCATGGAAATGTCCAAGATTATCGGGTAGCCTACTAAGTAGGGTGCCATCATGTTCTTTTTTTAGTTGTTGATATGTTTGAATGATATCTTCATCAGTATAGTTTTTAGGTAAATGGTCTTTAATGACGCTGTAGATATCGATAGCTTCACTACCTAGACATATTCCTAGTAGGGGTTTGTTATGTTTAATGGCATAATCAATGGTTTCATACCAACTTCTTTCAATACGATTCCCCCCAGGTAAGATAAATCCATCACATAGTTCTAATGTAGATATAGGTACTTGTTCTTTATCTAAGATTATACCTATAGGGGTAGCGTTATACTCACTTAATCTATTACCATAGTTTCTAACGAAAGTTTCTTGAAAGTAGTCGTTAGTATCATTACCTATTAAAGTAGGAAGAATTCCTATTATTATTTTATCTTTCATATTAATTAATCGCCTCGTTAAATATTATACTTAAAATATAAGAGTATGTCTAAGAAATATGGGTTTGTTTACAGAGGGTTAGCGTTTTAATGTTAGTTTGTTAGTTGACTCTTTATCTTCAGTTTCTTTAATACTTGGTAAGTAAGTTGGGTTTAGTTGTTGTAATATATAATTTGCGGTTTCATAAGATATATATTTTTCTGTAGTTATGATATTTTGAACTTTAACGTAACATTCTTGTCCTCTTTCGACATTAAACATATTGTAATATGATGTACCGGTAAATATATCTTTATAAACATCATCGATTTTTTTAAGGTCTTTAATTGCTAGAGTATATCTAACTTGAGGGTCAAATTCGATTATAGTTCCTTGAACGTGGTTAGATATATGTTTTGTTTGTCTGGCAATTTCTAATAAACATAAGTCTTTAGTTTTAATTTTCTTTTCAAACATAATTATCCTTCTTTCTTAATTTTACGTATTTAGTATTATAACATAGTTTGAATAAAAGTATAGAATTTTAGTTGTCAAAGGGTAATTTGGCGGTTATAATATATTTTCGAAGGTGATTTGGATGCATTTATTTAGAGCGTTAAATGATTTTGATATGGAGTGTATTTCTAAGTATAGTATTATATCTTGCAACTTATTTAGAAGTTATCTTGATGTTAGTACAAAAGAGGAAGCTAAGAAAATTATGACGGAGTTAGTTAGCACTAATATTACAACTTCTTTAGATAGAATAATTGGTCATGTTAATGGCAAGGCTTTGAACTATTCTTGTTGGATTTCAACATCAGATGATTTATTATTTACTTTAAAAGAGTATGCTATACCTCAAAGTGGAACTTATAATATTGATTTGTATCGTAAGAATGTGGCTATTTTGGAATTTGATAAAAGTGATAAGATTAACCTAGCTAGTTTAGATTTTAAAGATAAAGATGAATATAAAAAGATGTATAGTAAAACTTTAGATTTAACAAATAATAAATTAGATGATTACTTTAATCAAGGCTTAATTAAGCCTTTGAGTACTAATGAAGATTCTTTTAAAGTTTCGATTGATTCATGGTGTAAAAGTCATGATCCGGAGTTAGAGTTAAGTCTTCATGGAATAAGTGGCTTTGCTTCTAAAGCAGGGGAAAATGTTGTTTATTATAGAATAAATAAAGATAAGATAAAAAGAGTCTTAACTCCTTTAGATCAAGACATTATTTATGCTATATTTATTGATTTAATAAGAAAAGATAAGAAAGAAGAAAGAAATCTAAGTAAAATAGAAGAACACAATTATATGTTATTGGCTTTAAACGAATACTTAGATAAGTATGCTAATATAGATAATGATATTTATATAAGTAATTATGGTTTTAGTAAGACAGAAATGGCTATGATTGAAAACTTATATAAAGTAGATGCAAATGGACATTATAATGCTCTTATAAATAATGTTGTAGGGGATTGTAAAAATATTGATGCTGTAAAATATTATGAGCATTTAAAGAATATTAAGAGAAATATTATAAGTAAGATTACAGGTCTTGATAATGTTATGCTTCTTGATGATGATATTGCAGTTTTAAATGAAAAATTGTATCAAGAGAAAAAGGCTCTTTTAAATGATGCGACGTTTAAAAAGTATTTGAATGATGTTATTTATTATCAAGATAGTAATTATCTAATTATATCAGGTAATGAATTAAAGAAAGGTTTAACGAAAAAGAAAAAGTCTTAATTTATTTAGGATTTTTTTCTAACTTCATTATTGGTATTGTTTGTGTTAAAATTAGGATAGAAAGTTGGACTAGTGATGAAACAGAATTATGGAAAAGTTTTAGAAGTATTTATTCCTAATAATGAAGGGATAGACAGTAAAAATATTGGTTTTAAAGTTTTGGTAGATGATGGTACAAAAATAGAGATTATAGAAGAACAAGATGAATTTAATTCCAATATTTTTAGAGATGATGAGGTTATAATTACAAGACAGATAATCGATAATAGACAATTTACTGATATTGAGTTAGTTGGTGATATGGATGAGTAATTTTAATTTATATCCCCATAATAAAGAGTCTTATGAAAAAATAAAAGAAGGTTTTAAAACTTCTAATATTGTTGGAATAGTACACGCAACTGGTACAGGAAAGTCTTTTAATGCGCTGGAATATGTCTCTGATAATACGAATGAAAATATATTATACGTTGTGCCTTATATTGGAATTATTGAACATTTAAAAAATATTATTGCTAAATCAGGCTTTGTTTTAGAAAAAGATTTTCCTAACTTAAAATTTTGCACTTATATGAGTTTTGTAAATCTATCAAGAGAAGAGTTAAAAAATATCAAAGTTGATACATTGATTTTAGATGAATTCCATCATTTAGGGGCACCAGTGTGGGGTGCAAGGATTAATACATTGATTGAAACTCATTCAAATATTAAAGTCCTTGGAATGACGGCTTATACAGTAAGGGATAGAAATACGCCTTATGAAAGAGATATGGCAAATCCCGATACGAATGAGTTATTTTCTAATCATATTGTTAGTAGGTATGATTTGTGTGATGCGATGGTTGATGGTGTTTTACCCAAACCAATATATAAGACAGCATATGTTAACTTAATAGAGGATGTCGATTATTTAGAAAAAAGATTAGCTAAGTTAGACCATAATTCTTCAAAATATATTGATTGTGAAAAGGTCTTAAGGGACGTAAAAAGACAAATTGCCAATGCTTTAAGTATGAAGGAGCTTGTTAAGGAGAATTTAAAACCAAATGGTAAATATATTTATTTTTGCCCAATGATGTCAGAAAAAAATGTTAATGATATTGATACGATAATGAAAGAAGCCAAAGGTTGGTTTTTAGAGATGGGCTTGGCGGAGGATGAGATGTTTTTTTATAAATCAACTAGTGAGATGGGTACTTTAGGTAAGAAAAATAGAGATGCTTTTTATAATGATATTGATTTAGATAATCGTGATACTTCTAATAAATTAAGAGTAATGTTTGCCATAAATCAGTATAATGAAGGAGTACATGCACCAAATGTTGATGGCGTTATTTTGGGACGTAGTACATGTTCAGATATAGTTTATTTTGAACAAATAGGTAGGGCTTTAGCTGTCCGTGGAGATACTGAAGAAAAGCTAAATAAGTTATCACAAATGTCTTTAGAAGAACTAATAACGTTAGCAAGAAATAATAACTTAGAAATAAACGGTAGTGATGCAAAGGAAGATATTGCCAATAAGTTAGTTTCGCCTTTGATAATTGATTTAAGTAATAACTATGAGTATATTTTAGAACTGGAGAATGATTTAAAAGATAAAATTAGAGAAGCTAGTTCTAGAAGTGGCATGGCTAAATTGCCAAGAAATCTTAAAATAACGAATTATAGATTTGATATTGAGTTAGTTAATAAGGACTTATATGATATGTTATCTTATGTTAAGAGCAGACTTTCTTTAAGCTGGGAAGAAATGTATGAGTTGGCTAAGAAATATTATGAATATCATGGCGATTTGGAAATCCCAGTAAAATTTAAAACAATTAATGGTTATGAATATAATGATACAGGGGTTAATCTTGGGCCATGGTTATATACTCAACGTCAAAATAAAAATTTATCCGATGAAAGAAGAAATTTATTAAGCAATATTGGTATGCGTTTGAGGGATGATAATGACTCACAATGGAATAAAAATTATGAGTTAGCCAAAAAGTATTATGAATATTATGGTAATTTGATAGTACCATTTAAGTTTAAAACAATTAATGGTTATGAATATGATGAGGCAGGGGTTAGTCTTGGTGTATGGATAGTTTCTCAACGTAGGAACAAAAAATTAACTGATGAAAGAAAAAAATTATTATTAAATATTGGTATGCAATTTGGAGGAACAAATGATTTTAAGTGGAATGAAAATTATGAATTAGCAAAAAAATATTATGAACATCATGGTGATTTAGAAATTCCACAAAAATTTAAAACAATTAATGGTTATGAGTATGACGAGACTGGTGTCAACCTTGGTTGGTGGTTAGATAAACAACGCCATAATGAGGCTTTATCAAAAGAAAAAAAGGAGCTATTGTTAGCTATCGGTATGTACTTTGAAGATTATGTTGATTTACAATGGAATAAAAATTATGAATTAGCAAAAAAATATTTTGAACATCATGGTGATTTGAATATTGCTCGCAAATTTAAAACTATTAATGGTTATGAATATGATGAATCCGGTGTCAATCTTGGAGAATGGCTAAGACATCAACGCTCGAGAAAAAACTTGTCAGAAGAAAACAAGAAAAAATTATTAAAGATAGGAATGCATTTTGGCAGTGCAAATAGTTTAAAGTGGAATAAAAATTATGAGTTAGCTAAGAAATATTATGAATATCATGGTAATTTGAAAATATCAAAAAACTTTAAAACACTTAATGGTTATGAGTATGATGAGGCTGGGGTTAGTCTTGGAGTGTGGTTAGCAAAACAGCGTTTTAATAATAATTTATCTAAGGAAAGAAAAAAATTATTAAGCGATATTGGTATACATTTTGAAGATTATAATGATGTACAATGGAATAAATATTATGAGTTAGCAAAAAAATATTATGAACATTATGGTAATTTAAATGTTCTTGCAAGATTTAAAACGATTAATGGCTATGAGTATGACGATGCTGGAGTTAATATTGGCATGTGGTTAGCAAAACAACGTCTTAACAATAATTTATCTAAGGAAAGAGAAAAATTGTTATTAAATATTGGTATGCATTTTGAAGGTTATGATGATGTACAATGGAATAAATATTATGAATTAGCAAAAAAATATTATGAACATTATGGTAATTTGAAAATTCCAAGAAAATTTAAGACAATTAATGGCTATCTATATGATGAGACAGGAGTTAGTCTTGGCGCATGGCTAAATAATCAACGTCAAAATAAAAATTTGTCAGTTGAAAGAAAAGAATTGTTAAGAAACATCGGTATACGTTTTGAAGATTATTTCGAATTGCAATGGAATAAATATTATGAATTGGCTAAAAAATATTATGAACATTACGGCATTTTAGAAATGCCAGCAAAGTTTAAAACAATTAATGGTTATGAATACGATGAGACGGGTGTTAATCTTGGAATTTGGCTAAACACTCAACGTCAAAATAAAAATTTATCTGAGGAAAGAAGAAGGTTATTAAGTAATATTGGCATGCGTTTTATATCGTTAAAAGAAGAAAAAATTTGGTATTCTTTATATGAACAAGCTTTAAAATTTTATAAGCAATATGGGGCTTGGAGCGAAGAAAACTTAGATAGAATAGATAACAAAGATATAATGGCTTATGGAAGTATTTTAACTTGGCTTAAGGAACAAAGGAAAAATCCAAATTTGAATAAAAATATGAAAGATTGTTTAAGTAATATTGGCTTTATAATTGATACTGATAAAAATATCGAAGAAATAAAAAAAGTTTGTATTGAGTATAACATTTCTTATGAATATAACAAAGATGTTTTAAATAATATTTCAGCTAAAGAACTTGTTATAAAAATAGGATTTTTATTAGATAATAGGGTTAGTGTTGTTGCTAAAAATAATAAACTTCATGAAATATTTAGAATGAGTAATCAAGTGATGATTGAAAAGTATCATGTTTCACTTGAAGAACTATATGATAAGTATTTAAAACAAGAAAATTTAAATAAATAGAAAATGCCTTCTAAATGTGGGAGGTGTTTTAATTTGGGTTAAATATGGAGGAACTTTACTAAAAGTTAGGCTAATTTTAAATAATGTTTACTTTTCTACATAATTACTGGTAAAATAGTACTTGTTTGGAGGAGTAAAATGGATTATTTAATTATTGGTGGCGGTGCTTCAGGAATGGTAAGTGCGATAAATTTAAGTAAAAAAGGTTATAAAGTAACAATTATTGAAAAGAATAATACTTTAGGTAAAAAATTACTACGTACAGGATCGGGTAGATGTAACTATTTTAATGATGATTTTAATGAAACTAAGTATTATAGTGAAGAAAAATGAAATAACTAGATTTATAAATGAAGAAAATAAAAATAAGGTTTTAGATTTTTTTGACTCTTTAGGGGTTGTTCCTAAGATTAAGGAAGGATATTATTATCCTTATTCTAACAGTGCTTCTAGTATTTTAAATACGTTTATGGTGATGTTAAAGAACTTAGGAGTTAGAGTTATTTTAGATGAGAACGTAATAGATATTAAGAAAAGTGACAAATTTATTGTTACGACAAGTAAAAATGTATATCAAGCTAGTAAGGTTGTATTGGCAACGGGTTCTAAGGCTGGGTTAAAAGAAGATGGTGATATTTTTAAAATACTAGAGAGTTTTGATTTGAAGGTTTATAAAATGTTACCTGGTTTAGTACCATTAATTGGAAGTGATAACTACTACAAAGAATGGGAAAATATAAGATGTAGGGCAGTGGTTAGTCTGTATGAAAATGATAAGTTTATTGATAAAGAGACTGGTGAGATACAATTAACTAATTATGGTATTAGTGGGATTTGTGTTTTAAATTTAAGTAATTATATTTCAAGAAGTATTAGTAAGGGTAATAAAGTAAGTGTTTATATTAATTTTATTCCTTATGTGGATAAGAGTGAGGCATTAAAGTACCTGAAGTATCGTGCTAGTAAGAATGAAGATTTTACAGTATTAGAGTCATTAGAGTCAATTATACCTTATAAGTTGTTGTATTGTTTATTTAAAGTTAGTAAGGTTAATCCTGATAAGAAATGGACGGAGTTAACGAATAAGGAACAAGAGGTTTTAGCGGTTAATCTTTGTAACTTGAAGTTTAATGTTTATGATACGAAGGAGTTAAGTATGGCTCAGGTAGCAATTGGTGGTGTTTCATTAGAAGAAGTTAAGGATAACTTTGAAGTTAAGAAAATACCAGGTCTTTATATTACGGGAGAACTTTTAGATTGTACGGGTAAATGTGGTGGTTATAACCTAGGGCTTTCTTGGATAAGTGGATTAGGGGTGGAATAATGCTTAGAGTAAGTAATTTAAAGGTTGATGTTATTAAGAATAATCATAGGGATGTGTTAGTAAAGAAACTAGGTATTAAAGATAGTGATTTAATTAGTTATAAGATTCATAAAAAGTCTATTGATTCAAGAAACAAAAGTCAAGTATTTTATGTTTATGAGTTAGATATTGAGTTAAAGAATGAAGATAAGTATTTGAAATCTAAGAAGGTTGATATAAGGTTAGTGGAGCCTTTAGAGTACAATTATAAGTATGATGTAAAAAGCAATGAGAAAATTGTTGTGGTAGGAAGTGGCCCAGCGGGGTTATTTTGTGCGTATCTTCTAGCTCTTAATGGTTTAAAACCTTTAGTTATTGAACGAGGATATGATATTGATAAAAGAAATGAAGTAGTAAATACGTTCTTTGAAACTAATGTGTTGGATTGTAAAAGCAATGTTTGTTTTGGTGAAGGTGGGGCTGGAACTTATAGTGATGGTAAGTTAAATACGGGTGTTAAAGATAAGGAAGGAAGAATACCTTTTATTTTGAAGACGTTTTATGAATGTGGGGCGGACGAAGATATTACTTATGAAGCTCATCCCCATATTGGAACGGATATTTTACAAGGCGTCGTTAAAAATTTACGGAATAAGATTATTGTCTTAGGGGGTAGTTTTAGGTTTGAATCTACGCTTACAGATATTGTTTTAAATAATGATAAAGTAGAAAAGATTATTGTTAATGATACAAAAGAGATAAAGTGTTCTAAGGTAGTCTTGGCGGTTGGTCATTCAGCTAGAGATACGATATCTAAATTATATAATAAGGGACTTCTTATGAAACCAAAGGGGTATGCGGTTGGACTTAGAGTAATTCATAATCAAGAAATGATTAATGAAAGTCAGTATGGCAAGTATTATAAGTACTTACCTAATGCGTCTTATAAGTTAACGTATACAGCTTCTAATAAGAGAGGTGTTTATACATTTTGTATGTGTCCTGGTGGGTATGTAGTTAATTCTTCTAGTAGTAAGGGTTATATGCTTTGTAATGGGATGAGTAATCATGATAGAAATTCAGGGTATGCTAATAGTGCGGTTATTGTTACTATAAATCCTAAAGATTTTGGAGATACGGTTAAGGGAGCAATTAAATACCAAGAGATGCTAGAACAAAGAGCTTTCTTGATTGCTAAGGGGTATATTCCTATACAAAGATATAAAGATTATAAAGAGAATGTTTTAAGTACAGAGTTTGGTAATGTTAAACCGGAGTTTAAGGGTGGGTATGTGTTTGCTAACTTAAATGAGATACTTCCTAGGGAGATTAATAATTCGCTAGTAGAAGGTATAGAAAATTTTGGTACGAAGATAAAAGGGTTTAATAATGATGATACTATCTTAGCAGGAGTAGAATCACGTACTTCTAGTCCGGTTAGAATACTAAGAACTGAGACTTTAGAAAGTAATTTTAAAGGTTTATATCCTTGTGGGGAGGGTGCTGGTTTTGCTGGTGGTATAACCTCGGCAGCCATAGATGGTCTAAAAGTAGCAGAAAGTATCATAAAAGAATTGTCTAACAATTAAAAATGTATTATAATTAAACATGTAAATCGCAAGAAAGACTAGTAGTTAGTTAACTCTTTTAAAGAAAGTTAGTGGTTGATGGAAACTAATAAAGAGGACTAATAAATCTCCTTTCTAGAGCAGTTAAAAGCTGCCGGGTTAAGCCGTTATCCATAATTAAGTTAAATAAAGGATGGTACCGCATAATTTGCTCCTTAAATTAGTGGTGCCTTTTTCTTTTAGTTAGAGGGTGATAAAGTTTTGCAAAAAATAATAAAGGGTAAGAATTTATATTTAAAGTTAGAAAGTGAATCGCAAGGATTTACGTGTGCTAAGGGATGGTATTATAGGATATTTTTATATAATGGTGAAGTTGTAGGAAGAATAGAATTACATCCAAATGATTCTAGTGAATATATAACTGAAGGTAATATTGGATATCTGATTTATCCTTTAGATAGAGGACGAGGATACGCTAAGGAAGCTAGTGAAGTATTACTTAAGTATGCTTATGAGTATTTAGGTATGAAAAATATTCGAGTTACAATGCTACCTAATAATGAGGCATCAAAGCATGTTGCTGAAAGTTTAGGTGGAATAAATGTTGTTATAAGTCCAACTTCACAAACTGTTATTAATTTATTTGATGTGGAGACTGAAATTGTAAAAGATGAAATTACAGGAAAAGAAAGAGTTACATTAAATATAGAAAATAAAGTAGAAGATGTTACTCAAGCATTGCTTACAATGGCTAGAGGAAGTACACGTTCAGATGAAGTAAATGAACTTACAAAGCAAATTATTGCAGAGTCAGTTGCAGAAGAATATGCTGCTCTTGGAATAAATAGTAATCCAGATAGTTTATATAAATCAACAAAAGGTGGATTAACACAAGGAAATATATTCTCAAAAGAAAAGAAAGATATGCCAACTATTGGTTCTTGGTATAAGAGAATTGAAGGAAAGGCTAGGGAAAATACAAATAAAGATTATCAATATCACTATAGTTACTTATTAAAAGTTATGAAACAATATATAAGAGAATATGATGGTCAGATGGCTTATTTTGATGGACAATCTACATTTGAATTATTAGAAGGAGCGCCATTTATAAA
>OGOW01003232.1_pt1 | contig 11911 bp, 10 predicted proteins | sample 1552781 | NCBI WGS metagenome assembly OGOW01 (sample SAMEA2580145, study PRJEB22360) | human gut metagenome | biome: human gut; feature: human-associated habitat; material: faeces | place: Denmark | collected 2008/2010
CATTTTTCTTTAAAAAATTGCTTCTTACTCATATTTTTGGCGGGTCAAAAGGTCAAAAATCATCACGCAAGCAAGCTTGCATCGGACTTCTGACCTTTTGACCATAATATCATAATTATATTACCAATATTAATATGTAGCAATGAAACAGAAACTAAGGTTTGGTAAAGAAAATTCAGAATATTTAAAATTGCTTTTGGTAAAAAAACATTGCTAGTAACAGAATTTTTTTATATAATGGGAAATGCTTTTAAAGCTGCGTGTCAGTGATTTGATGATAGAATGCCTGGAATCTGCGGGCAGCTTCCGGATATGTTTGTCGGGGAAGTGAGGATTGGATAGTTAATATGAGATATATTGTATTTGATTTAGAATGGAATCAGTGTCCTAGCGGCAAGAGTGATGAGGTTGCGGAGCTTCCGTTCGAGATATTTGAGATAGGTGCCGTGAAGCTGGATGATAATATGCAGCGTATCGGCAGTTTTTCGTGTTATATTAAGCCGAAGGTATACAAGGAGCTTCACTATATTGCGAAGGGGCTTACGCATGTCACGGAGGAGCTTTTGGAGGATGGAAGGGATTTCGGGGATGCGGTAAGGGATTTTCTTGGCTGGTGCAGTGCGGACGGAGAGTACAGAATGTGTACTTGGGGAACCTCGGATCTTGTGGAGTTACAGCGCAACATGAAGTATTTCGGCATAGAAAATTCACTTGAATATCCGCTGTTTTACTATGATATACAGAAGCTTTTCTCAATTGACAGGGAGGATGGAAAGTCGAGAAGGTCGCTGGAAACGGCTGTTGACATGCTGGGAATTGAGAAAAATACAGATTTTCACAGTGCAATAAGTGATGCAGAGTATACGGCTAAGGTCTTCGAGGATATTGACTTTGAAAGAGTAAGGGAATACTTTTCAATAGATACCTACAGAATCCCCGCAAGTGTCAGGGATGAGATAAGAGTTAATTATGGGACTTATGAGAAATATATTACCAAAGGATATGATACTAAGGAGGAGCTGGTCAACAATACAAGCCTTCTGTCAACAAAGTGCTATCTGTGCAATAAGACCGCACGGAAGAAGATCCGCTGGTTCTCCATGAATTCTAAGATGCATTATTGCCTTGCTGAATGTAAGGAGCATGGATATATCAAGGGGCGTTTCAGAATAAGGGAGGATGATAACGGAAAGTATTATGCTTCAAGAGTACTTAAGCTTACAGGTGAGGCGGGCGCTGAGGAGGTCAGGCAGAGACAGCTCGAAGTCCGCAAGCGCCGCCGCAATAAAAGACAGAAAAAGAAATCATAATCAGAACCGCAGACCATGGCGGTTCTTTTTTGCGTTTATAACAAGTAATAGTACAATCAGAATCACAACACATAAGGTGCTGACAAACAACCAAAGGTTGATGTAGATAAAATTCCCGGTCACGGTAACCGCATTTGACAGAGGTGAGGTCGAGTTGTCCGATACCAGATATGGGAGGGATGAACCGGATGCCGCAGAGCTGTCTGCCGGCTTCCCATTATCGGAAGGAATGTCATTGGACGTTTTTGTTCCGGAAAAATACAGGCTGGTGTGTCCTGCTTCATGCCCGCCGTAGTAATAATAGATGTCTGCAAGTATGTTTGAGGCGGTAATGCTGTCATCGGAAGCAGTTGATGTTGTTTCACTGTCGGTGTTTATGGTATCTGAAATGTCGTCATGCTGTCTGTATATAATTTCCTTGGTCAGGTCGCTGAATGAGACATTGAGCGGAATTATGACACAGTCAGAGTCCGGCACGGACAGCTGTATATCTGAGTTAATATTCAAAGCCTTGCCGCTTATTCCGAAACCGCCCAGCCCCAAGCCCTGATTGAAGCTGAAGGTATCCTCATTCTGTGAGATATTAAGCCTGTGAAAATTATTAAATCCATATTCAAATAAGGCAGTGGTATCAATATAGCGCTGTTCATCGGTTGAATTGAATATGACGCATATCAGTCGGATGCCGTCTTTTTCTGCAAAGGTTGCAAGCGTGTGTCCTGCGGCATCAGTGTATCCGGTCTTTCCGCCGATGCAGTATTCATACAGATATTTTCCGGTTACCATGCTGTGGGAAAGCTTGTAATAGCGTGTGTCGGCAGTCTTGTTAGTCGGAGGAACGGAATATGATTTAGTGTAGGATATGGCATTCATAATTGCAGGATAGCCAAGCACAGCGCGGCATATGAGAGCCATATCGTAGGCAGTCGTGTAATGGTTGAGGTCTGTAAGTCCGCTTGCGTTGGTAAAATGTGTGTTAAGGCAGCCCAGCTCTTCGGCTTTTTTGTTCATCATGTTGGCAAAGTTGGCTATGGAGCCACCTGCATATTCGCCCAGAGCGTATGCCATATCGTTGGCAGACTTGATAAGCATGACATTTAATGCCTGCTCAACCGTGAATTCCTCACCCGTTTTAAGGCCGGCGGCGGCATCACCGTATTTTACACTTGAGACAGCGTTGCGGCTGACTGTAAGCGTATCACCTAGATTACAGCTTTCTGCCACAATAAGTGCAGTCATAAGCTTAGTGACACTTGCAGGATAGCATTTTTCACCGCTGTTTTTCTCATATAAAACAATTCCGCTGTCAGCGTCCATCAAAATACAGTTACCGGACTCTATGTCCGGAGCCTTCGGATAGTCATCGGCACTTACTGTAATGCTCATATTGCTGCTTATAATAATGATGCACATGATACCTGCAAGCAGACCGCAGATATAACGGTAAAGGCTTCGCTTTTTTTCGTGCAAAGCTATATGTGAACTTAAACTATAGTTTATGTTGTCCATTTTAATCCTCTTTTTACTTATATATTTAGATGAATGAGAGTGTCAAAACATGCTGATTTGCGGTTTACATGTGCGGCTTCCCGCACTCTATAATTGTATTACATATCTTATATATTTACCATAAAAAAATTGCAACATGTCACAATGTTTGTTAAACTGTAACGTGATGTTATTGTAATGTGGCTGTTTCACCATATATATGGGAATTGACAATATATGTTAAGCTTATTACGGATTTGAATGGGCGAATGGCTATGCTGTTAAAGCTGATTATGCCGCATGAAACGGCATGCAGCTATAGTGGTGCAGGCGGCACAAAACAGCGTGTATTTTAAAAACGCCTGTGGAATGGGGAAGAAAATGTCAGAGACAATAGAATTATTTGTGCCGGGACGACTGTGCCTGTTCGGAGAGCACAGTGACTGGGCGGGACTTCACCGCAATATCAACTCAGCAATCATACCGGGAGAGGCGATTGTCACCGGAATTGAGGAGGGAATATACGCTACAGTGGAGGCAGCCGATAAATTTATAATAGAAAGTGACCTTGGAGAAGAGACTTTTGTGTGCGATATGGACACACAGCTTCTTAGAGAGACTGCGTGCGAGGGCGGATATTTTTCTTATGTTGCGGGGGTTGCTTCATATATCAATGAGCATTACAGTGTCGGAGGATTGAGGATTCATATTACGAAGAGAACTCTTCCGATAAAGAGCGGGCTGTCGTCAAGCGCTGCGATATGCGTGCTCACTGCGAGAGGCTTTAATCAGATATATGGGCTTAAGTTAAATACGATAGGTGAGATGAACATAGCTTTTATCGGCGAACAGCGCACACCGTCAAGATGCGGACGGCTTGACCAGGCATGTGCGTTCGGAGTAAAGCCGGTTCATATGACCTTTGACAGCAGTGAGGTGAGTGTTTCACCCATCAAGCTTGGAGGAACCTTTTACTGGGTTATAGCTGATTTGAAGGCCGGGAAGGATACTGTAAGGATTCTGTCAGACCTTAACAAGTGCTATCCTTTTGCGGAAAATGACAAGGAACGAAATGTTCAGGAAGCGCTTGGCGTTGACAACAGAGAGTATATAAGACAGGGCGTGGAGCTTTTAGAGGCGGGAGATGCCAAGGGACTTGGACTGCTTATGAGACAGGTACAGGCTAACTTTGACAGGAAGGTAGCTCCTGCATGTCCGAGCCAGCTAAATTCACCTGTGCTTCACTCGGTTCTTACGGATGCTAAGCTTGATAAATGGATATATGGAGCGAAGGGCGTAGGTTCTCAGGGCGATGGTACGGTGCAGCTTCTTGCGAAGGATGCTGAAAGTCAGAGGGCGGTTATCGAGTATCTTAACAATGAGCGTCATATGGAGGCGTTTCCTCTTACTCTTAAGCCAAAGCAGTCTGTGAGAAAAGCAGTCATTCCTGTGGCCGGCTTTGGAACAAGACTTTATCCTGCGACTAAGGCGATAAAGAAGGACTTTCTTCCGGTACTTGACAAGGATGGGCTTTTTAAGCCGGTCATAATGGTGCTTTTAGAACAGCTTGTGCAGTCAGGAATAGAGGAGGTCTGCCTTATAATAGGAAGGGAGGAGAAAGCACTTTACGAGTCGTTTTTTAGTCCTATGTCAAAGGAGAACTATGACAAGCTTCCTGAAGATAAGCAAAGATATGAGGATAATCTTGTAAAAATAGGCAAAATGCTTCACTATGTATATCAGGATGAGAGAAGAGGCTTCGGTCATGCCGTCTACCAGAGCAGGGACTTCGCTGTGAGCGAACCTGTACTTTTGCTTTTAGGCGATATGATATATGAATCATTTATCGGGGAGACATGTTCAAGCCAGCTCATAAGCTGTTATGAGTCACATGGTCTGCCTGTAATATCAATGCATGAGGTTCCGTCAGAGCAGGTAGTCCACTATGGCATAATGCATGGCGTGTGGGAGAGCCCTAAGGAGGAGCAGATGCGCTTAGACTGTATCTGTGAGAAGCCTGCCATAGATTATGCACAGGAGAACTTGGCTGTAAAATGCAAGAGCGGAAGTAAGTATTTTGCTGTGTTCGGGCAGTACATTCTCACAGAGGATGTCTATAAGGTGCTTGAAAAAAATATCCGTGAGAACAAGGAGAGTGCAGGAGAGATACAGCTTACGGATGCGCTTGAGGAAGTGCGCGCCACATCCGGAATGATTGGCTGCCGGATAAAGGGTAAGTCATATGATGTAGGACTGCCGCAGATGTATATAAAGACTGTGCAGGAGTATGGAAGATAGCGAGGTAATTTTTAATGACGGACGTTGTGCAATTTTGCGGATGAATTTGTGTATTGAGAATGCCTAATCTGATAAATGAAAAGGAGAAAAGATATGAGACTTAGAAATGTACCCGGTGCAAGGGAGGCAATGGTTGAGAGTGAGTATACGGTGAATGAGCCGAAGGAGTATAAGGGAAAGTGGAACGAGCTGTTTGGAAATGATAACCCGATACGCATAGAGGTAGGCATGGGAAAGGGAAGATTCATAATGCAGCTTGCCGCAGAGAATCCGGATATCAATTATGTAGGTATCGAAAAGTATTCAAGCGTGCTTATCCGCGCACTTGAAAAGCAGGAGGAGGCAAAGCTTCCAAATATAATTTTTATAAGAATGGATGCTGAGGAGATTACGGACGTGTTCGGAGCAGGTGAGGTTGACCGCATATATCTTAATTTTTCCGACCCATGGCCAAAGGACAGGCATGCTAAGAGAAGACTCACTTCGAGACAGTTTCTTGCGCGCTACAACGAGATTTTAAAAAAGGATGGACAGATAGAATTCAAGACAGATAACAGAGAGCTTTTTGATTTCTCTGTCGAGGAGGTCGAGCCGGCAGGCTGGCATATAAAGGAGCTGACTTACGACCTTCACAATGATGAAAAAATGAATGAAGGAAATATAATGACGGAATATGAAGAGAGATTCTCAGGCATGGGAACTCCTATCAACAAGATGGTAATAGCAAGATGAAAAGGTTCAGGAATTGAGCCGGTAGATGACAGCGGATAAGATATGGATTTTATTAGTTTTAATTTCTGGCTGCTTTTCATGCCGGCAGGAGGATTTGGTGCCGGAACCTTCTGTCAACAAGGTGCAGGCTGTCATGGCTTCAACACCGAAATCCAAGTGGTTAAGCCTTCTTTTCGGATATCCGGGTTATCATGACAGATACAAGGAGCTAGGTGAGAAGGACTTCATGTATTTTCCATGGTCGGAGGGGCTTAAGAACCGGAAGGGTACGGCGGTGCGCCCTGAGAGCGGAGATATCACCGTTGAAGACTGCACTGATATAACATGGCCGCAGGAGCTTCATCCAAAATCAGAAAAGTACCTAAGAAAAATAATAGAGTACTGTCAGAAGAATAATGTTGAGCTTGTGCTGTTTGCAACACCGTTAGCTAACAGGAGAGACATGCAGCCGTATTTTAACAGAGTGGCAGATATTGCTGATGAGTACGGTGTCAGATTTTATAATCTGAATGTCATGGATGAGCAGACCGGATACACAGGCGACTGCATGTGGAACGATGGCCAGCACCTTAATATGAAGGGTGCGCGCCTTATATCCTCATGGCTTGCGCACAAAATGGACGAGCTCTACGACCTTCATGACCACAGGGGTGATGAAAAGTATGAAAGCTGGCAGATAAACTATGAGGAGCAGAGCAGAGAATACGAGGAATGGTTAAATGCCAATAATTAAACGGCGTAAAACTAAACGGATTGTATACTTTTTGTATTTAAAGCATATTATAAGATATCAGGATAAATGGGTCATAAATTCAATGCACGCCTGCATCGGACTTCCGGCCTTTTGCCCATGATATCATCATATATAATGTGCATATAAAATGTGGAAAGTGTTGATAAGATGGAGGGGATCAGCATGGGTGGTGGATATAAATGGAGGATGAGATGCTTTGCATATAGACATAAGAAGCTTAACAAGCGTCTTTGCCGGTTGAAAAAGTCGCTTGACGAGCTGGCAGATGCACTTGGATGCTGCAAGAATAAAAAGAAGTGTTAAAAAGAGTGACAAAACATGCCATATTCACAACTAAGTGTTCAGCATGTTTTGTCACTCAAATCATATCCATAATTTAAATAATATGACATTTTTGACGCTTAAAAGCATTGGAAAGTTGTTTTACCTTAGGAACATTCTTATCATTTTGTCCATAAAGGTGCTGTAAGGCTGGTAGCGCATAGGAAGGTCAAGCCATGTCTTTTTGTCCACGATGCTCTTCTTGTGCGTAAATGTGTCGAAACCATCGCGTCCGTGGTATGACCCCATTCCGCTGCCGCCGACACCGCCAAAGCCCATGTTGGAGGTGGCAAGATGGATTATTGTGTCGTTTACACAGCCGCCGCCGAAGCTGATTCGTGATGTTATTTTGCTGATAAAGCGCTTGCTGTTTGAAAAGACGTAGAGTGCAAGAGGGTGGTCGAGGCTGTTAATCTGTTTAATCATAATCTCATCGTTGGAGTAAGGGATAACCGGAAGCACAGGCCCGAAGATTTCTTCCTGCATTACTGCATCATCGTATGCCACATCACGCATGATGACAGGCGCAATTTGCAGACTGTTCTTGTCAGATGCTCCGCCGATAACAGTCTTATCTTTATCTATAAGTCCAAGAATGCGGTTAAAATGCTTTTCGTTGATTATCTTTCCATAGTCGGGATTGTCAAGCGGCTTGGCGCCGAACTGCCGTATTGTCTCATGCTTAAGATATTTTATGAATTTCTCATATACGCTGCGGTGGCAGAGAACATAGTCGGGTGCAACGCAGGTCTGACCACAGTTTAAGTATTTGCCGAATACGATACGTCTTGCGGCGAGCTTTAAGCTGGCATCAGGAGCTACAATGCATGGACTCTTTCCGCCAAGCTCAAGCGTGACAGGTGTGAGGTGTTCGGCGGCATGACGCATAACCTCCTTGCCGACAGCCTTGCTTCCTGTAAAAAAGATATAGTCAAAGCCGGCATCTAAAAGGCAGGTATTCTCGGCGCGCCCACCGGTGACGACTGCGACATACTCCGGCGGAAAGCACTCGGAAATTATCTTTGCAATGACATCGCCGGTTGCAGGTGAGTATGCGCTTGGCTTTACAATCGCGGTATTTCCTGCGGCAAGTGCATCTACAAGAGGCTCCATTGTGAGTAAAAATGGATAATTCCAAGGGCTCATAATGAGAACATTGCCGTAAGGTGACGGTTTTACATAGCTTCTCGATGCAAATTGTGCAAGAGGAGTAGCGACTGTGTGCTCCCGCATAAATTGCCTTACATGTGAGAGCATGTAGCTTATCTCGCTTAGCGTAAGTCCTATCTCGCACATATAGCTCTCCTGTGCGCTCTTGCCAAGGTCGGTTTTCAGGGCCTGCGTGATATCGGCTTCGTAAGCCTTTATAATTTTTCTTAATTTCTTCAATGAATTGATTCGAAACTGCACATCAAGAGTGGCTCCTGTGGCAAAGAAGCTTTGCTGGGAGCTTAGCAGGGTATTTATTTCTGTGTTGGTCATGGTAAGCCTCGCTTTCAAAAATATTATACACTCACAAAGTAAATTGATGCTTTTGACAAATAAGTGCGTTAATTCTGCTCCTGCACGGCATAGTAGAAGCGTTCAAGCTCCTTTGCGTTCATGAGCACAGGGACAGGGTAGAGAGGATTTCCTTCGGCATCTGCATGGCGTGCGAGAGCAGGAATATCCTTGGATTTGATGCCGGGAAGGGTCCGTCCGAGAGAAAATTCATCCAACATATCTTCGATGGCACTTATGAACTTCTCGGCAGCAGCTGCATCAGGCTCGGCTGCGTCAGAGAGGCCTGCAGCTATGGCAAGCTCATGGAGCTTTCTGTGTATAGTGTCTCCGTAATCCCTTAGAACAACAGGCAGAAGCACGGCATTGGCAAGCCCGTGAGGAATGTTGCAGCATCCGCCAAGGGAATGAGCCACGGCATGCACATAACCGACATATGATACAGTAAATGCTACACCGGCATAGTACGATGCGCGGAGCATATTTTTTCTTGCTGTCATATTATTGCCATCGTGGTAAGCTTTCTGCAGATTATGGAAAATCAGATTGGTGGCTTTTAATGCGGCATGACGTGTCTTTTTAGTGGTTGAGCGCCCGATGTATGCTTCAACGGCATGCGTTAGAGCGTCAAGTCCTGTGGATGCGGTTATAAAGGGCGGAAGTGAGCGGGTAACCTCCGGGTCAAGCACAGCGTAGCCTGGAATAAGGGGAAAATCATTGATAGGATACTTAATGCGGGTCTTAGCATCTGTGATAACGGCGGCGAGGGTTGTCTCACTTCCTGTTCCGGCTGTGGTCGGCACCGCAAAAAGAGGCGGAAGCGGTCGGAGCACTTTTAGTATTCCTTTCATTTTCATGAGTGGTGTGTGCGGACGTGCGATACATGCGCCGACTGCCTTGGCGCAGTCCATTGATGAACCTCCGCCAAAGCCTATTAATGCCTGACAGCCATTCTGTCTGTACAGACTAAGCGCTTCGTCTACATTGTCTGTTGTCGGATTGGCAACTGTTCCATCGTATACAGCGCAGGAAATATTATTTTGGGTTAACAGCTCTTCAAGGTGTCCGGTAAGACCGAGACTTCGTATACCTTTATCTGTCACAAGGAGCACAGAGTTAAGCTTAAGCTCCTTTAATTTCTTTACAAGCTCCTCCATGCTGCCAAGCCGTTTGGGTGAGTGGTAAGGCAGAAGCGGAATGGCAAGCTTAAAAACGGTCTGAAATGTGCGGCAGTAGAGCTTCTTTAATGTGTTCATGCGGGTACCTCTTTTCTATTATTACCTTAATTTAGATTATGGATTATGGTGTCAAAACATATTTTGGTGAACTTAGATGTGTATAACGGGTTATGTTTACCAATATATTGATTTTTAGGAGAAGCTTAATTGTTTGTGGCACTCTAACCTTTAGAATAATCCTCCAGATTTTTTGCTATAAGCAGCAGAGAGTGATAGAACAGGCTGCGCTGTCTGTCAGTGAGCCCTGCGCCGGCTATGTCAACCGCATTTTTGATGGCGGATTCTATATGTGCTGCAACGTCGCGGCCTGAGTCTGTGAGAACGAGCGGGATGCGGTATTTTCTGCCGTCAGCTCCGGCTTCACACACAAAGCCTTTGTTTTGAAGTTCCTTTAAGGAACGGCTTATGGCAGCCTTGTCAACTTCACAGCTTTCGCATAGCTGGGTGGGAGTCAGCCCGGAAGTGTGCTTTTTTAGCTGGAAGAGAATCATGACATGGTTGGGTTTCAGCCCATAGGATGTCACCTCGGTTGATTTTATGCGCTGCACGCTCTTGTTAATCTGCGATATGGCTGTCGTGAACTGTTCGAATCTGTTAAACATGGATACCTCTCTTTATAAAATGTTGATATGTCAACAAATTATATTTAAGTTACTACATTATATTTTAGATGTCAATAGTGCAAAGGCATTGACTTTTAAGGCACAAAAGTTCAAAATATAGTGGAAAATATATGTGGCGGAATCCGCACAGGCTGCAAATTATGCGGACAGCACAGAATGGAGAACGGCTATGATAATAAGAAATCATTATATGGCACAGCTTAAGAGTGAATGGATAAAAAATGGGGAAGGAAACGAAGAAGTGGAGGCTTTTGCCGATACATGCCGAGAAAAAGCACAGCAGCTTATAGATGAAGGAAAGCTTCTCACGGCGGCATTGTATCATTACAGGAATATGCTTTTTTTGTATTATGAGGAAGTACGCACTGATGGCGGAAATGAGATAGTTCCGGATGATTTTATGGGGGCGTTTGCCGGAGCGCTTGAAAAGGGAATGAGAGATGGCGGTATGGTAAGCTGGATGAAAATGTTCCATATATATTATCACAATGAGCCAAAGAGTGTAGAGCAGTGGCAGCAGGACAGGCATCCGCAGCACAGGAGAGGCAGGATAGCAAAGCTTCGTGAGGACAAGCTGTTTGAGTATGTGTATCATCATGTGGCGATTGTCAATGAAGGACTGCTCACAGGTGACAAGTACCAGTCGATAGCGCTTTACGGTGATATGTTGTTTTCGTATTTTGAGGAGCCGAAGAAATTCGTGAATATAAAAGAGGACTACGAGCATGAGTCGCAGGCGATAAATGACTGGCTGGCAGTCGACCCGGAGAGCCATTTTATACCGTTTCCTGAGGCTGGCGGGTCGAATTTCTATATTATACCTGAGTATTTTGCTGTTGGAAGATAGGCATGAACCTGTGACATATTATTGAAGGATTGCGCTACAGCGTAATGGTGCGTCAGAAGTTAAAGCCGGCGGAATTTTGTTTAGAATATGAACTGTTGACAGTATTCCTTGGTGTGTCAGAGGTTAGGGGCAGCGGTTATTTTATATGGGACATGATTCTGCGCTCTAACCGGTGCCTGTCATAGCGGGAGGCGACAGGCACACGGATGAGCGGAAGGTCAATGCTCTCTAGCACAGCATCCTTTAGCATATCATTCTCGCGGTTAGGCTTATTTTCATGTGACGCATCGTCAAGCTCCACGGCAACGATGGGAATAAATTCGGAATTGCACAGCACGAAATCAAGATGCTTTGACTTGACTTTGCCGAAATATTTCATATAAGTATTGTAATTCTCAGCCGGGGCGGTCTTTGCTACATCGGCAAGGCGCACCTTGCAGAAAAGAAAAAGACCGCAGTCATTTGCAATATCGTAAATTACAGGAAAAAAGGCAGCTTCTGTCGGAGTGAGAAGTGCGGTTGAATTGTACCGGCCTTCCACTTCGGCGGCAAGCTGTCTTTTCTTGTTATTTATAAGACCGCGCAGGGAAAAGAAGAGTGCGAAAAAAATAATTGCAGAAGCAATATATATAATAATCTGTATGTTCATATTATTCTCGTTTTATATTTTGACTTTGTATAAAAAGTTTCTGATGACATAAAAAAAGCACCAACCCCGCAGTCATGCTGCAAAACTGGTACCTTTAGTGCGCGATCAGGGGTTCGAACCCTGGACACCCTGATTAAGAGTCAGGTGCTCT
>OGOW01003233.1_pt1 | contig 11911 bp, 10 predicted proteins | sample 1552781 | NCBI WGS metagenome assembly OGOW01 (sample SAMEA2580145, study PRJEB22360) | human gut metagenome | biome: human gut; feature: human-associated habitat; material: faeces | place: Denmark | collected 2008/2010
AAAAATAAAAAGCACTAAATCCTCATTGAATTAGTGCTTTTTTACGCTCTTAAATGCACTTAACCTTCATTATGGATTTCAAGGTTGCTTGCATCTTTTTCTCGTTTTTTCTTTGCCGAATCACTCCGTTGAGAAGCAATGCTATCAAGGTATTCTGGTGTGATATCGCCCGTAATATATTCGCCAGTAAAGACTGAACAATCAAAGCCCTGAATGGCTGGGTTTTCTTGGCGTACTGATTCTGTCAGCGCTTCAAGATCTTGGAAAACTAATTTATCTACGCCAATCAACTTCGCAATTTCGTCAACATTACGACCATAGGCAATAAGTTCTTGTTTTGTTGGCATATCAATACCATAAACATTCGGATAACGAATTTCTGGTGCCGCGGATGCAAAGTAAATTTTCTTCGCACCTGCTGCTCTAGCCATACTCACGATTTGTTCGGATGTTGTACCACGAACAATAGAATCATCGACTAATAACACATTTTTGTCTTTAAATTCTGCTTTAATTGTATTGAGCTTGCGACGAACTGAACTAATACGTTGAGCTTGGCCAGGCATAATAAATGTACGGCCAACATAGCGATTTTTCACAAAACCTTGACGATAAGGTTTGCCTAAAATTTTCGCAATCTGTAACGCAATGTCTGTTGAAGTTTCAGGTACAGGAATTACCACATCAATATTGTCTGCTTCAGCAGCCCATTCTTTTGCAATTTTTTTACCTAAATGTTCGCCCATGTGAACACGTGCGGCATAGACAGACACACCGTCTATTGTGGAATCAGGACGAGCAAAATAGACATACTCAAAAATACACGGATTTAAGACCGCACTTTCTGCACACTGCTCAGCATAAAGCTGGCCATCAAAGGTCACATAAATCGCTTCACCTGGCGCAACATCACGCACTAATTCAAAACCTGCAACATCTAATGCCACACTTTCAGAGGCAAACATATATTCTATTGAACCGTTTTCTTCTCGTTTACCTAACACGAGTGGACGAATACCAAACGGATCGCGAAATGCCACCATGCCATGTCCAATAATCATCGCTAAACATGCATAAGCACCACGGATATCTTTGTGTGTCGCACGAATTGCATCAAAAATGTCTTGCGGATCGAGATGGTATTTATTCACTCTATCCAAATGATTTGCAAGAATATTGAGAAGTAGTTCTGAATCCGAATTAGTATTTATGTGACGACGTGCTTCTTTAAATAATTTATCTTTTAATTCGTCTGAATTGGTTAAGTTACCATTGTGAACAAGGCTTAAACCATAAGGTGAGTTAACATAGAAAGGCTGCGCTTCAGATACACTTGAACTGCCGGCGGTTGGATAACGTACATGTCCGAGGCCCGCATGACCTTGTAAACGTAACATATGTTCTTGTCTGAATACATCGCTTACAAGACCATTAGCCTTACGCAAACGAAAGCGGTTTTCATCATCGATTGTGACAATCCCCGCCGCATCTTGACCTCGATGCTGTAATAACGTTAATGCTGCATAAATGGATTCATTAACCGGATTTTGGCTAACGATACCGACAATTCCACACATACTGATTGACTACCTTATTGTTTAAAAGTTGAGTTTAAAAAACTAGAACTTGCTTGTAGTTGTTGGAAGAACCATTCAATAATGAAGCCGAAATGAGGAATTAATTTTGATTCTTTCCACCACTCGGTTTGTTCAAAGTTTGTGAAGGTATCCAAGAAGAATAAGATCGCAGCAACGATTAACGCCCCACGAATTAAGCCAAATGCCGCACCAAGAACACGATCTGTTCCGGTAAGTCCTGTTTTATCCACTAATTGGCTAATCACATAATTAACAATGCCGCCTATAATTAAGGTTAAAACAAATAAAATGCCGATTGCTGTGCCGTTACGCACATAGTCAGATTCGATTTGAGTAAGATAAGTGGCGAGATAAGGATAAAATTGGCTAGCGACAATAAATGCAACGACCCAACTTGCAAGGGACATCACCTCTCGCACAAACCCTCGTAATAAACTCACGATAATCGAAAATGCGATGATGCCAATGATAATGTAATCAATCATTAAATAGTCTCTCAATTAAAAAGGGCCGCCATTGCGACCGCAGTATTTTACATAAAAAACAACAAAAGGAAAACGTTTGCGTCAATTAAATTTGGAGCCATTGACTAGATTTCCTGCCAAAATACTTTGTCTAATTTTTGCTGTGCCTTTTGTAGTACTTCTGCCAAGTGCTGATATGTCGGTTTATCTTGCACGGTTGGCAAACTTTCATGTTGTTTTCTTAAACGTTCACTAATCTCATAAAACCACTGAGAACTTTGCGGTTCTAACGGTGATTTTGCACGTTTTCCCAACCAATATAAGCCTTGCAATGGCGTCAATAACGCACAAAGTGCGGTCAAAATAGCAATCGCTAATGCAGTAAGATCCGTCTTGGCATAAAGCTGTTGCCAAACCACCGAGAATACCGCCATAAAAGGCATGAACTTTTGTGCAAATTTCGTGGCTTTAATAATGCGATTTTCGGGGAAAATAATACCGAGTTTCGCTTCTAATGGCCACGTTTGCAAATATATTTGCCCACGTTTTAAGGTTGAAAAAAATGATGACATAAAAACATCCTAGAAAATAACCGCACTTATAATACTCTAGTTTAGGTTTAATTGTCATCCTTAACTAGAAACTGTTGAAATTTTCAACTTTTCTAATAAAAGATCGTATTTTTCCCCTCCAGTTAATTTATTTTATACGCCAAAAGGTGTATTCTATGCAAGATTTGTAGTCTGTTCTTTTGAATGGATTTTTATTAACCTCAATCAAAAATAGGGTTCCTATGTCAAAACTTGTTCTCATCCTTAACTGTGGTAGTTCTTCATTAAAATTTGCAATCCTTGATCCTGCAACAGGTGAAGAAAAATTATCAGGCTTAGCAGAAGCATTTTATCTTCCTGAAGCTCGTATCAAATGGAAACTTAACGGTGAAAAAGGTAGCGCAGATTTAGGTGCTGGTGCAGCGCACACAGAAGCGCTTAACTTCATCGCGTCAAATATTATGACTGATGAGCTTAAAAACTCTATCACCTCGATTGGTCACCGTATCGTTCACGGTGGTGAGAAATACACCCAATCTGTTGTTGTAACAGATGAAGTGGTTAAAGGTATTGAAGATGCAGCACAATTTGCTCCACTTCACAACCCAGCTCACTTAATCGGTATCCGTGAAGCATTCAAAACATTCCCACACTTAAAAGATAAGAACGTTGTCGTATTTGATACAGCATTCCACCAAACCATGCCTGAAGAAGCATACTTATATGCACTTCCATACTCACTTTACAAAGAACACGGTGTACGTCGCTACGGTGCACACGGTACCAGCCACTACTTCGTTTCTCGCGAAGTCGCTGAATACGTAGGCAAACCAGCAGACCAAGTAAACGCAATTATCTGTCACTTAGGTAACGGTGGTTCTGTTTCTGTGGTTCGTCATGGTAAATGTATCGACACATCTATGGGTTTAACCCCGTTAGAAGGTTTAGTGATGGGTACACGTTGTGGTGACATCGACCCTGCAATCGTTTTCTACCTATACAAAAACTTAGGTATGTCAATGGATCAAATCGAAGAGACTTTAGTGAAAAAATCGGGTCTTTTAGGTTTAACTGAAGTAACAAGTGACTGCCGTTATGCAGAAGATAACTACGACGATGCATCTAAACCAGAAGCAAAACGTGCATTAGATGTTTACAGCTACCGTTTAGCAAAATACATCGGTGCATACATGGCCGTTTTAGGTGATGATCACTTAGATGCTATCGCATTTACGGGTGGTATCGGTGAAAACTCTGCTCACGTTCGTGAATTAGCGTTAGGCCACTTAAAATTATTCGGCATCAAATTAGACAAAGAACGCAACCTTGCTGCTCGCTTTGGTAAATCAGGCGTGATCACTGCTGATGACTCTGCATTCAAAGCGATCGTTCTTCCAACCAACGAAGAATTAGTAATTGCACAAGACACAGCACGTTTAGCGGGCTAATCAACTTCCTTCAAACCTGCTGAGAAATCAGCAGGTTTTTTCATTCATTAAAAGGTATATCAAAATGACTAAAGCAGTTATTCTTATTCCAACTAGCACAGAAGCAAATTTAGCAGCAGCACTAGATGCAGCTAAAACAACAGGCGCTGTCGTATTCAATGCAGTAGAAGATGTAAAAGCCGCTCAAGCATTAATCGCAAATAATCAAAAAGACGTGTTGTTAGAAAAAATCGTTGCTGATTTCCAAGCATTAAATGCAAATCTAGTAGTTGTTAAAGGTGTTCAACCTTCAGCTCAAGCGCCTTTTGCAAATAGCTTAAACTTTGCGGTTGCACAAACCTTAGATGCACAAATCATCTTAGTGGCAAACAATGAAGAAGGCACATTAGTAGAGGCTGTTGCTTCAGAGTTTGGCGGTGTGAATAACACTGACATCTTAGGTGTATTTGGTGCACAAGCAGGCAAAATTAAAACCTTAGATGCTCAAGCATTAGCGAATGCAATCTCTGCACCACTTGCTCGTGAAGCACGTATTTCTCCAGCAGCATTCCGTTTTAAATTAACTGATTTAGCACGCAAAGCAGGTAAAACCATCGTATTACCAGAAGGTGATGAACCTCGTACTGTTAAAGCGGCAGCTATCTGTGCTGAACGTGGTATCGCAAAATCGGTATTATTAGCGGATCCTGAATCAGTGAAAAAAGTTGCGGCAGAACAAGGCGTGACTTTAGGTGCTGACGTAACGATCATCAATCCAGCTGACGTACGAGAAAACTACGTTGCTCGTTTAGTTGAATTACGTAAATCTAAAGGTTTAACTGAAGAACAGGCACGTGCACAATTAGAAGACACTGTTGTATTAGGTACGATGATGTTAGAAGCGGGTGAAGTAGATGGTTTAGTCTCTGGTGCCGTTCACACCACTGCAAATACCATTCGTCCACCGATGCAAATCATCAAAACAGCACCTGGTAGCTCAATTATCTCGTCTGTATTCTTCATGTTATTACCAGACCAAGTATTAGTATATGGTGACTGTGCAGTAAACCCAGAGCCAACTGCTGAACAACTTGCTGAAATCGCAATTCAATCCGCTGAATCGGCAAAAGCATTTGGTTTAAATCCGAAAGTCGCAATGCTTTCTTACTCAACCGGTACTTCTGGTTCTGGTCAATCTGTAGAGAAAGTAAAAGAAGCTACCCGTATTGCACAAGAAAAACGTCCTGATTTATTAATCGATGGTCCATTACAATACGATGCAGCGGTGATGAAAGATGTCGCAGCGTCTAAAGCACCAAACTCTAAAGTAGCAGGTCAAGCAAACGTATTTGTATTCCCTGATATCAACGCAGGTAACATCGGCTATAAAGCGGTTCAACGTTCTGCTGATTTAGTGGCTGTAGGCCCAATGCTTCAAGGTATGCGTAAACCGGTTAATGACTTATCTCGTGGTGCATTAGTGGATGATATCATCTACACCATCGCATTAACTGCGATCCAAGCAACTCAAGCTTAATTAAAACCATAACTGTAAAACACTAAAGAAAATAACCGCACTTTTGATGATTCAAAGTGCGGTTATTTTTAGGCTTGTTTTTAATGACTACTCTACGGATTTTAAGTATTCAACCAGCTTCAAGCCAATTTCTCTTCTCCATCCTAAAAGCAGATCAGGCTGTTTTGTCATATCTTCATTTTTTAACCAGACCCATTTAATGAGATCTTCTAAATTTCGTTTACTCGCCAGAATATCGAGGGTTAATCCTTTTGGGGTCAGTTCATAAGCTTTTTCTTGTAATAATCGAATTGCCTTTTTATAACGAGGATCATCCACAATACGCACTAAACGTTTGGGATAATCATAAGGCGAAATTCGACGGCTTTGTGCTAACAATTGAAGCATTTTTTTACCACGCACACGGACTTCATTTTCAGATAATCCAAGCGCTAACATTTCTGATGTATTACGAGGATTATTTTTTGCCACTTTCCAAAGGTTGTCTGATTTCACCACATAAGAAAGGGCTAAGTTTCGAGCCATTGCCGTTTCTTGTCGCCACTTTGCCAATAGCTGTAAACGCGCTAATTCAAGGGGATTAAGCTTCCAGACATTTGGAATATCTAAATAAGCTTTATTTGGATCACGATCGTCTAATTTACTGGTTTTCGAGATCGCAAGCTGGCAATCATCAATTACCGCTTGAAGCCAAGATGATTGCACTAATTCTATTTGCATTTTTTGATAGACCGGCAAGAGATACCATACATCCCCTGCAGCATATTGTAGCTGTACGGGTGAAAGTGGACGTTTCAACCAGTTTGTACGGGTCGCCCCTTTATCCATTTCAACGCCCAAATAATGCAACACCAATTTGGCTAGGCCTGCTGAATTAGCAAAACCTAAAAAACGCGCCATAATTTGCGTATCCATCATAGGTTGTGGAAGTGCATCAAACTCTTGTAAGAAAACCAATAAATCTTCATTACAAGCATGCAAAATTTTTGTCACCTGCTGATCGCGTAATAATTCCACAAAAGGTGAAAAATCAGTAATGGATAAAGGATCGATTAATGAAACACGTTCACCATCATAAAGTTGAATTAATCCTAATTTAGGATAATAGGTCGATATTCGCATAAATTCGGTATCTAAAGCGACCGCACTTTGCTGACGAGCTAACTGACAAACCTGAGCCAGTTCTTCATTATTTTGAATTAACGTAAAGTGCGGTTGATTTTGGCATTCTTTTATCATTGTAATAGGATGTATTTTCAAATAGAGATACAGACTAAACAGGGATATGAACACATATCCCTGATTTAATTAATGTTGCGCGCGTTTTGCTATTTCTTCATCACGCAGTATGCGTCTTAAAATTTTGCCTACATTACTTTTCGGCAATTCATCGCGAAACTCAATATCTTTCGGGACTTTATAACCTGTGAGATGTTGTCTGCAATGCTGGCGTAATTCATCACGCGTGAGGCTATCATCTTTCTTCACAACGAAGATTTTGATGGTTTCTCCCGACACCTCATGTGGCACACCAATAGCGACCACTTCAGCGACTTTATAATTTAGCATCACCACATCTTCAATTTCATTCGGATAAACGTTAAAGCCCGATACTAAGATCATGTCTTTTTTGCGGTCAACAATACGGAGGCTATAGCTCTCGTCCATAATGACGATGTCACCCGTTGCCATCCAGCCATCTTGAAGCACTTCAGCAGTCGCTTCAGGACGTTGCCAATACCCACGCATGACTTGTTCACCTTTAACCCAAAGCTCTCCGGCTTCACCAAGTTGTGCTTCTGAGCCATCGTCTTTGATAATCTTAATATCAGTATTTGGAACCGGTACACCGATTGTACCATTGTGTTTCACCACATTAATCGGACAAGCGGCAATTAGCGGTGAACATTCTGTCATGCCGTAACCTTCGATGATGTTACAGCCGGTTAAATCATGCCAACGCGTTGCGACCGATTGTTGGATCGCCATACCGCCGCCAACAGAAAGTTTTAATCGTGAAAAATCCACTTCTTTGAAATTTTCATTATTAAGCAGCGCATTAAACAAGGTATTTACCCCTGTAATCGCTTCAAAACGGTATTTTTTGAGCTCTTTAACAAAGCCATCAATATCACGTGGATTCGTAATTAAAAGCGCAGTCACGCCAAGCTCTAAGAAAAGTAAACAGTTTACCGTTAAAGCAAAAACATGATAAAGCGGTAAAGCCAGTACGGCAACGCGTTGCTTAGCATGATCGCCAATAAATGGCTCTGCAATCCACTTCGCTTGGAAAATATTGGTAATAATATTGCCATGTGTCAGCATTGCGCCCTTAGCAACACCGGTCGTTCCACCTGTATATTGTAAGAAGGCTAAATCTTCACGATCTACTTGAGGACGAACATATTGACGAAATTTACCAATACTCAATACTTCACGGAAAGTGACAGCATTCGGTAATTTATATTTTGGCACTAATTTTTTGACGTATTTCACGACAAAATTGACCAAATTACGCTTACCAAAAGAAAGCTGGTCACCCATTCTTGTCAAAATCACGTGTTTCACTTTAGTGTTAAACACGATTTTTTCTAAGGTTGAAGCAAAGTTTGAAACCACAACAATGGCTGTTGCACCGCTATCTTGTAACTGATGTTCTAATTCTCGAGGGGTATAAAGTGGATTCACGTTTACCACAACCAAACCAGCACGTAAGATACCAAAAAGCGCAATAGGATATTGCAATAAATTCGGCATCATCAATGCAACACGCTCACCTCGTTCTAACTTTAATTCATTTTGTAAATAAGCGGCAAATGCACGGCTACGCTCTTCTAATTTACGAAATGTTAAAACCTGTCCCATGTTGATATAGGCAGGACGGTCTGGGTGCTCACGAATTGCTTTATCTAAAATATCGAGAATCGAATCATACTTGGATGTATCCAGCGTGGTAGGTGAACCTTCTGGATAATTTTGAAACCAAACTTTTTCCATTTTTTATCCTTATTCTTTGGAAAATTTTCTTAATTTTATCATTTAGTTAATAGAGATAATAGCGAATTTCAGGCTCACCATACCAATAATACGGTCGTCTACCGAAAAAGCCCCAATCATCCCACATATCATCTGGATAATAATAACTTTGTGAAAGCTTCCAGACACGATAATGATTGGTTTTAATAACCGGATAAATATAGTTGGCTTGATCAACCTTGCCTTGTTCTGTTTTCAGCAAGGTACCACCAATTGTAATAAATTGATCTTTTAAGCTTTCAGGTTCTACAAAGCCATCAAGATAAGTGATAAAACGTCCATTAGGTTGTTCATCAATCATAGGTTTTGCTGAGGTTGCATAAACTGGATAGCTTAATACTTCAATTTTAGTTTTATTCGGCAAGGTTTGTGCGGTTAATACTTTTCCACCTAAACGAATTGATTTGCACTGACAGCTATAATCACTCGGTTGAATTGAAGACAATGATTTTAAAGTAAACTGCTCTTTTTCCAGCCCTTTCGGTGCATTGACACATCCCACTAATGTGGCCGAAAGTGCGGTCAAAACTAAGATCGTTTTTTTATTCATCTTCAACTCCTTTTTGAAAATTATTCACGCCCAGGTAATTTTTTCCAAGTTACTTCATTACGCAAATAAACAGGTTCAATTTCTAAGGCGGATATGACTTTATTTTGAGCATAATCTGTTAAAGCAAGCTCAAGCATATATTGTGCAGAAGGTAAAATAATATCACTCCCTTCTAAACCACTGTCTTTAAATTGAGGATATGCAGCCCAACCAGTGCCGACTCGATAGGCGGTTAAATCTGAAAGCTGTTCAAGCACTTTTTCTGGTTGGCAAACTTGCTCTTCAATAACGGAGTTCCATTGGTAAAACTCACCCAATTCTGACCGCACTTTTTCTCGTTTTATTTGAGAAAAATAAACTTCATTCATTCTCGCATCAATGGCAGCTGTCACATTTTCAGCTTGATGTAATTCAAATGCAGCCTGAGCCATTGCTGTTAAATTTGATACAGCAATAACAGGTAAATCAGCACCAAATGCAAGCCCTTGAGCAATCCCTGCACCAACACGAACACCAGTAAAACTACCCGGGCCGCGTCCAAATGCTAACGCATCCACTTGTTTCAAATTGATACCTGAATTAACAAGTAACTCATCAACCATTGGAAGAATACGTTTTGTGTGTGTACGTTGTGCTAATTCATCTAGATGTGTTTTTTCGCCTTTATGCCAAAGTGCAACAGAACAGGCTTCTGTTGAAGTATCAAGTGCTAATAAGGTGATATTTTTCATTATTAATCCATTTTCTCATTTTGTAAGAATTGTACCACTTTGTTGAGATCTCGGGTACGGGTTGAATTAGGTAAACTTTTTAGAAAGGTTTCGCCGTAATTTCGCATAACAAGACGATTATCACAAATAATTACCGCACCACGATCTGTTACATCTCGAATTAGGCGTCCTACACCTTGTTTCAGCGTAATAACCGCTTCAGGGATCTGTATATCATTAAATGGATCGCCTCCTTGTAATCGGCAATCTTCAATACGTGCTTTTAGTAAAGGTTCATCTGGTGCGGTAAAAGGCAATTTATCAATAATGACTAAGGAAAGAGCATCACCACGGACATCCACGCCCTCCCAAAAGCTAGAAGTTGCAACCAGCACGCTATGAGTTTCATGAATAAACTGTTCGAGTAATTTTGCTTTAGGCATTTCACCTTGCAATAAGATAGAAAGCTCACTATTTTCTCTAAAATACTCAGCTAAGCCTCTCATCATTAAATAGGAAGTACAAAGCACAAAGCATCGCCCTTTATTCGCTTCAATGATAGGCAACAACATTTCACCAAGAGATTGTAACGTATTATTTTGATTTGTTGCCGGTAAATAACGTGGTACGCAAAGTAGCGATTGATTAGGATAATCAAAAGGACTGTGAAGAATTTTTTGTTCTGCTTGCTCAATACCAAGTCGCTGACAGAAATGATTAAAAGTGCCTCCAACTTCAAGCGTCGCCGAGGTGAAAATCCAAGCTGCTTCTTTATTATTTAGCTGTTCACCAAATTTATCTGCGACAGTAAGTGGCGTAATATGCAAACCAAATTGTCGCCCCATACTTTCGTACCAATAACAATAACCAACAATAGCCGTATCACAAAGACGCGTTAATTGATTCTTGATACTTTCAGTGCGTTCAAAAATACTATCCAAAGTCTGAGAGCGACCTAATGCAATCTTGATAACTTCAGAAAGAAACTCAATTTTTTCTTGTAATAATTCAACCGATTTTTTGACCACACTTTGTTTAAATAGCTCACGCCAATTTCCTCTCTGATTTCCTTCCCCAAGAAGAAGGCGAAAATCCTGAATGACTTTAAGCAATGTATCTGCCGTTGTGCCAAGCTGTGGCATATCTTTCAATTCTGTTCGATAAACAATATTGATATCTTTACATAAATCAAATAGCTGGCGAGAGGTTAATGATTGGCCAAAATACTGGCTAGCTATATCGGGAAGTTGATGTGCTTCATCAAAAATAATAACTTCTGCATTGGGAATAAGCTCACCAAAGCCACTTTCTTTTACCGCCATATCAGCAAAGAAAAGGTGGTGATTTACTACTACAAGATCCGCATTTAGCGCTTTTTTACGAGCTTGTGCTACATAGCATTCAGCGTAGTTAGGGCAATCTGTTCCCAAACAACTTTCTGCCGTACTCGTCAATTGAGGCAAAATTGAGCTATCTTCAGCCAATTCAATACATTCTGTCAAATCACCTGTTTTCGTCGCATTATTCCATTTTCTTACTTTACTTAAATCGGCTAAAACAGATTTATCCCCAAGCACACCTTGAGCAATAACTTGATCCAGGCGCTCCAAACACAAATAATTGGCTCGTCCTTTCAATAACGCAATTTTTCCAGAATAATTTAAGGCTTTTTTTATGGCGGGAAGATCTCTTGAAAAAAGCTGATCTTGTAGATTTTTAGAGCCAGTTGAAATGATTGTTTTTTTTCCTGCAATAAGTGCCGGCGCCAAATAAGCAAAAGTCTTTCCGGTGCCTGTTCCAGCTTCTACAACAAGCGGTCGCTTATTTTGAATAGAATATCCTACTGATTGAGCCATTTCGAGCTGTTCTGCTCGTGGCTTAAATCCTTTGATATTCTTACTCAATTCGCCATCACTGGAAAAGATCTTACTTATCTGTTTTTTCATAATTATTGCTATCTAGAAATAGGCGAAGATTTTATCATTATTAGACTCATTTATATATGAATTCTAATGTTTTATATAAAACAAAAACCCCA
>OGOW01003237.1_pt1 | contig 11898 bp, 10 predicted proteins | sample 1552781 | NCBI WGS metagenome assembly OGOW01 (sample SAMEA2580145, study PRJEB22360) | human gut metagenome | biome: human gut; feature: human-associated habitat; material: faeces | place: Denmark | collected 2008/2010
TCAATAAACAAAATATCATTCTCTGAGAGATTTGTCAATAAAGCCGCCAAATCTCCCGCTTTTTCGATCGCCGGACCGCTCGTAACACGGATATTCACGCCCATTTCTGCGGCAATGATGCCCGCGAGCGTGGTCTTGCCCAGACCCGGTGGACCGTACAGCAGCGTATGGTCGAGCGATTCACCGCGCATTTTCGCGGCCTGTATGTAAATGCTCAGGTTTTCCTTGGCTTTTTTCTGACCGATATAGTCCGCCATGGATTTCGGACGGAGCGAATTCTCGGTCTCGTCCTCGCTGAGCTGGCGGGTGGAGATGATGCGCTCATCATCCGTCATGCCGCCGGAAAATTCAATACTCAAAGGTACACTCCCCTACTTGATCAGGCTTTTATCGTCCAGAATCAGGACTTGACCAGCTTTTTCAAGCACTGACGGATGATCTCGTCCGCCTCCATCTGTTTTCCATCAGTCAGCACCCATGTATCCGGGTTATGGCAATACTGGCAGCGCATCGGGCAGCCCTCGAAGAATACGACAAAACGCACCCCAGGACCGTCCACGGTACCAAATGATTCCAGAGAATGAATATAGCCCATAATAATCTCCTTATTTTTACATCAGTTCATGGAATGTTCTTGCAATTACCTCATCCTGCTGCTCTTTGGTCAGTTTGATGAAGTTTACTGCGTAACCTGATACACGGATCGTAAGCTGCGGATATTCTTCCGGATGCTTCTGTGCATCAAGCAGTGTTTCCTTATTTAATACGTTTACATTTAAGTGGTGACCGCCTTTTTCTGCATAGCCGTCAAGCAGTGCCACAAGGTTTGTTTCAGAGCTTTCCTCCGTCTTTCCAAGTGCATCCGGCACGATGGTAAAGGTGTTGGAAATACCATCCTGCGCATCCATAAATGGCATCTTTGCAACAGAAGCTAAAGAAGCAACTGCACCATTTTTATCACGTCCGTGCATTGGGTTTGCACCCGGAGCAAACGCAACACCTTTCTTTCTTCCATCTGGGGTTGCTCCTGTATTCTTACCATAGGATACATTGGATGTAATGGTAAGAATGGAAGTTGTTGCGATACCTCCACGGTAAGTGTGGTTTCCTTTTACATATTTGATGAATGTATGCAGAACCTCTTTTGCGATCTCATCCACACGGTCATCATCATTACCATATTTCGGGAAATCTCCCTCAATCTCAAAGTCTACTGTAATACCGTTCTCATCACGGATCGGTTTTACTTTTGCATATTTAATGGCAGAAAGGGAATCTGCTACTACGGAAAATCCTGCAATACCGGTTGCAAACCAACGTCTTACCTGTTTGTCATGTAATGCCATCTGCATTCTCTCGTAGCAGTATTTGTCATGCATATAGTGAATGATGTTTAATGCATTGACATAGACACTTGCAAGCCATTTCATCATGTCTTTGTATTTATCCCATACCTCGTCGTAGTCAAGATACTCGGAAGTGATCGGACGATATTTCGGTCCTACCTGTTTGCCGCTGATCTCATCCACACCACCGTTGATCGCATAGAGTAAACATTTTGCAAGGTTTGCACGGGCTCCGAAGAACTGCATCTCTTTTCCGATTCTCATGGAAGATACGCAGCATGCGATACCGTAGTCATCACCATGAACCACACGCATGATGTCATCATTTTCGTACTGGATCGCAGAATGTTTGATGGAAATCTCTGCACAGAACTTTTTGAAGTTCTCCGGAAGTTTTACAGACCATAAAACAGTCAGGTTTGGCTCCGGTGCTGCTCCGATGTTGTTTAAAGTATTTAAGTAACGGTAAGACATTTTTGTTACCATATGTCTTCCATCTACTCCGATTCCACCGATAGACTCTGTTACCCAGGTAGGATCTCCGGCGAAAATACTGTTGTACTCCGGTGTACGGGCAAATTTTACGCAGCGCAGTTTCATGATGAACTGGTCGATGATCTCCTGAATCTCTTTCTCCGTGAATGTACCCTCACGAAGGTCGCGCTCTGCATAGATGTCTAAGAACGTAGAGGTACGTCCTAGACTCATTGCCGCACCGTTCTGCTCTTTGACTGCTGCAAGGTAGGCAAAATATACAGCCTGTGCTGCCTCAAGAACATTTGTTGCCGGTTTGGAAATATCGCATCCGTAGATCTTTGCTAATTCTTTTAACATTTTAAGGGCTCTGATCTGCTCCGATAACTCCTCACGCTCACGGATAACATCGGAATACATGATGGTGCGTGTGGAATCTAACTGCTCCTGCTTATCTTCGATCAGACGGTCTACACCGTAAAGTGCAGGTCTTCTGTAGTCGCCGATGATACGTCCGCGCCCGTATGCATCCGGAAGTCCGGTGATGATATGTGCGGAACGGCAGGCTCTCATCTCCGGTGTATAAGCGTCAAACACACCCGCATTGTGTGTCTTTCTGTGTGTTGTGAAATATTCTACCACTTCCGGGTCTACTTTATACCCATTATCTTCACATGCCTTAATTGCCATACGGATACCGCCATAAGGCTGTAAGGAACGTTTGAATGGTTTATCTGTCTGGAAACCTACGATCTTCTCCTTATCTTTGTCTAAGTACGCAGGTCCATGGGAAGTGATCGTGGAAATGATCTTCGTATCCATATCCAGTACGCCGCCGGCCTCTCTCTCCTGTTTTGAAAGCTCAAGTACATCCTGCCAGAGTGCTGTGGTGTCCTCTGTCGGTCCCTCTAAGAAAGAGCTGTCACCATCATATGGCTTATAGTTTCTCTGGATGAAGTCTCTGACGTTTACTTCATTCTCCCATGCTCCACCATTAAAATCTCTCCATTCGTTTTGCATTATTTTTCCTCCTGTTTGCTGAAAACTATGGTTTACCTGTATAAAACGGATCTGATCCCCCAATATTTTTGTATTGCTGGAAAATATTGGTAGTTATTTCTAACTTTTGTTAGCTAGTTCTAACGCAGTGAATATATCATGTTCCATCACTGCTTGTCAATATCCGCTTCGTTTCCGGAACTGTTCTTTTTTTCATACAAAAGGATTCCTGTAAGAAGAATATCTTTAAGAATAAAAGAAACCGACAGTCCGGGTTATCTCGCCCAGACGGTCGGCATTGTAAACGTTATACTTCATGTGGTTCTTCCACTTTTTCCGTCAGTCATATAACAATTAGATGTTATAATTTTTGATTCATTTTTTCAATAGGTAAAATGTACCAAAAAAAACTTATATCATTGTGTAAATTGCTATGCTGTTTTTTTCTTCCTTTTTGACCTGATAGAGTGCTGCATCCGCTCTGTGATACAGTTCACGGAAGCTTGTGCCATCCTCAGGGCCGAATGCGATGCCAATACTTGCTGTCGGCTCCTCCGCCATTCCGATCATTTCTTTTTGTCTGCGCAGCCGGTACAGCACTTCATCTGCCTGCCCCTGTATCCACATACGGTCTTTTACATCCGGAAGAAATACTGCGAATTCATCCCCGCCCATACGTCCAATGCTGACCTGATTACCGTAGACTTCCCTTAAAATATTAGACATACTCATAATGACGCGGTCGCCAACCCAGTGGCCATACACATCATTGACCTGCTTAAAATTATCCAGATCAATAGCAATGTATGCATAATTTTGTCCTTCTGCCACTGACTCCAGTTCTTCTTTGATACGATCTTCCATCGTACCACGGTTTAACAGTCTCGTCATGGAATCTCTGGCTGCACAATCCCGTAAATATTCTCTTTCTCTCGCGTAACGTCTGTTTTTTTCCACTTTCTCCGTTACATCTGTGATCGTAATATAACTGACCGGTTTTAACTGCGAGGATATAACATCCATGGATACCATCACACGAAAAGACAGCCACTTTTTATTTCCGTCTTTCGTCTCTGTCTGAGCAGTCAGTTCAAATGACTCCCCTGTCAGAATCTCTTCATGATGCTCCCTCATGACCATTCTTAAGTCAATATCCACAAACCGGCTCCAGCCGTCCTGTACTTTTTCAATAAATTCCTCCCGCGTGTAACCGAGCATATGGTACGCCATCGTATTCACATAATACACCTTGCGTTTTCTGCCCTCACTGCTCACAACAAGACCAAATGGTACGTTTTTCATAACTTTATGAAAAACCTTTTCCTCCAATACCGAGCTTTCCATTCTCCCTCTCCCGTTAAAAAATTAACTAATTGATCCCCCGAACAGTATACTACATTACTTTAAAATAAAAAAGTATTTTTATGAATATTTTTCTTTCTTCTAGACTTCCATACTTTTTTCCTATATAATTTATCTAATTATTTTTTTACTTAATGGAGAAAATTAGTATGAAAATAACATTTTTCACGCAAGAATGGAGAATTTTATGAAAATTGGCATTATTTCTGATACACACGGTATTTTCCGTGAAGAGTGGCACCGTCATTTAGACGGCTGCGATTATCTGATCCATGCAGGCGATTTCTGTACGCAGAAAAATTATGACTGTTTCCGGAACTTTGGCATTCCGCTTTATATGGTCCGAGGCAACAATGACCGCGGTGACTGGGCAAAAAATCTTCCTGAATTTTTACAGTTCCGCATTGGCGGCAAGACTTTTTTTCTGGTTCATAATCAGTTTGATCTTCCATTTGACCTGACAGATGCTGATTTTCTTATCTTTGGTCATACTCATCACTATACATTTTATAAACGTTTCAATAAAGTTTATATTAATCCGGGCAGTGCCAGTGACGGACGTGGAGATTCGAAAAGTCTTGCAATCCTGACACTTTCAGGCAATGATTACAGTTTAGAACGTGTCATTCTGTGATTTTTACAGATTTTGAAAGGAGAGGATTTCCTTGTTACACATCACTTCGTTGAATGAAGGGCTAGAACTTTTTAAGGCACTCGGTTCTGATGTGAGAATTGAAATTTTAAATATTTTGCTGGAAAACGACAATATGAGCATGAATGAACTTGCCTCCCGTTTAAATATTACAAACGGTGCCTTAACCAGCCATATCAAAAAACTTGAGAACTGCGGACTGATCACAACATCCAGTGAATCTGCTGTTCACGGCAACCAGAAGATCTGTTCGATCCATTTAGATAAAATCCTGATCGATTTAGAAAAGCCTGCCGAAATCGAGAATGTTTATCATACAGAATTAAAAGTCGGTCACTATACAAATTACCAGATCTGCCCGACCTGCGGACTTGCCTCTGCAGATGCCCTGATCGGTGAAGTGGATGATCCGCGGTATTTTGAACATCCAGACCGCTATAACGCTGATATTTTATGGTTTACACGCGGTTATGTTGAATATGCCATTCCAAATTTTATCCCGGCTTCCAAAAAAATCACACAGATCACAATTTCCGCAGAACTTAGTTCCGAAGCACCAGGCACCAACAATGACTGGCCTTCCGATATCAGTTTTTACTTAAATGATATTCATATTGGTGACTGGACCTCCCCCGGCGATTTTGGCGATGTGAAGGGTCTGTTGACACCGGACTGGTGGTATGCAAACTGGAACCAGTACGGATTGCTAAAACAACTTGTCATCAATCAAAAAGGTACCTATATCGACGGTCTCAAAATATCCGACGTTAAAATCGATGATTTCCATCTCAACTGCCACAGCAGCATCCGCTTCCGCCTGGCTGTGGAGGACGATGCCAGGCACGTCGGCGGACTTACGATCTTTGGAAAATCTTTTGGCAATTACAGCCAGGATATCAAAGTGAGTCTCGGGTACGCCCCGATGGAAGAAATGAAGTAATATTACCGCAAAAAAATGGTAACAGTCCGTCTGAACTGTCACCATTTTTTATATGGGCATTTTGATACGGCTGCCGCGGCGCGCAGCTCTACATAGCAGCCGCACGCACCGCAGGTTCCCGCGTTTAAAAGTTCACAGGTTTTGCAGACAGTAAGCCGTCTCTCATACTCGCTCTCTGATGCCTGATCTTCTATTTTGATCGCCTCTTTATATTTCTCAATCATTTTTGCATCCGCTTCCGCCATTTCGCGCAGCAGACACTTTTTACAGATCTGTGCCATATGTCATCTCCGCCTGTAATTTTCGTTACTTTTCATACTTCCGGTGTGACCAGCAGCTAATTTTCCTGCCATTGCTGACAGTTTTTTTCTTATTTTGCAAGACGCAGCTCGATCACACTGTTTGCCGGCATTGTGACATTCACGCCGTTTTCCGTCTCCTCATAGGCAGTAAAATCTTTTTCTGTCACGGTATCCGGTGCCTCAAATGTGTTATGTGCATGCATATCGGAATCGGTTACGATCTTTGCCTCAGTTACATGATAGCCACGGTTTGCAAGCTGGATCTCCACCTTTTCCGATGCCTCCACAGAGAGGTTGTTCATGGTGACGGTGATCACACCGTCTTTATCCATGGATACGGACTCTGTGATCTTCGGTACTTTCCACTCATCCGATCCGATCTCACCTGCCCCGGTCAAAGTGCTCTCTAACAGGTCTGCGCCCTGATGGTGGCGGTACATATGCATGACATGGTAGGTCGGTGTCTTTATCATCTGGCCGCCCTCTGTCAGAAGTACAGACTGTAAAACATTTACCATCTGTGCTAACGCAGCCATTTTGACACGGTCACTGTGCTTGTTGAAAATATTTAAGGTGATACCTGCAACAAGTGCATCACGCACCGTATTCTGCTGATACAAAAATCCCGGATTTGTGCCCGGCTCGCAGGTATACCAGGTGCCCCACTCGTCCACGATCATACCGACTTTTTTATCCGGATCGTACTCATCCATAATCGCACCGTGGCGTTCGATCAATGTCTCCATATAAAGCGCCTTCGATAATGTCTTATACCAGACATCCGCATCAAAATCCGTAGAACTTCCTTTGATCTCCCAGCCCTCCGGATGTACATAGTAATGAAGTGATAGACCATCCATAAATCCGTGCCACTGCTCAGCATGGTCAAATGCCGTATTTAACACTCCTTTTGTCCAGTAATAGTCTGCAACATTTGCACCACAGCAGATCTTTTTGATCGGACGGTCCGGGTGATAATTGCGCACATAGGTCTGGTATCTGCGGTACTCATTTGCATAATATTCCGGCGTCATATTTCCACCGCATCCCCAGTTTTCATTGCCGACACCAAAATAGTCCACTTTCCATGGCGCCTCATGTCCGTTTTCTTTTCTCAAATCTGCCATCGGGGAGACGCCCTCAAAGGTCATGTACTCCACCCACTCTGACATCTCACGGACAGTTCCGCTTCCAAGATTACCGTTAACGTAAGTCTTACAGCCGATCTGACGGCACAGTTCCATATATTCATGTGTTCCGAAACTGTTATCTTCCACAACACCACCCCAGTGTGTGTTGATCATTTTTTTACGCTTTTCCTTCGGTCCGATTCCGTCCATCCAGTGATATTCGTCCGCAAAGCAGCCACCCGGCCAGCGCAGTACCGGAACTTTTAATTCCTTTAATGCGTCCACAACATCGGTGCGCATGCCGTTTACATTCGGAATCTCCGATTTTTCGCCGACGTAAATTCCCTCATAAATACATCTCCCCAGATGCTCCGAAAAATGTCCATAGATTTCCGGCTCAATACGACTCTTTTTGTTTTCCTCATTGATGATCAGTTTTGCCATTGTTTTCTCTCCTTTTTTATTTATTTTCATAGGAAAATACCGGTCTTCCGGCTTCATCCCATTTTACCTTCATAAGCATCGCATGACGATTCGGATTGTACAACGGATCTCCGTTAATTTCTGCCTCCGTCCGCGCGTGGTAGACCATGACGTCATTTCCATCTTCATCCATGGTAAACGAGTTGTGTCCCGGTCCGTAAATGCCCAGTTTTTCACAGGTTTTTAATACCGGGTAACGCTCTTTTTTCCACAAACGCGGATCTAAAATGTCCGCATCCTCATCGATGGATAACATTCCCACACAGTAATCCACACCCGTCTCGCTCGCCGAGTATGTTAAGAACATTTTTCCGTCATGATGGATCACGGCAGGTCCCTCGTTGACCCAGAACCCTTTCCGCTCCCAGTCGTAATCCGGAGTGGTAAGAAGCACCTGCACTGTTTTTAACTGATTGCCGGATTCCATCTTTGCAATGTAGAGATTTGAAATCATTTTGCCGACTCCGACCTTTTCTGCCCAGACATAATAATATTCACCTTTATTTTCAAAGACGGTCGCATCCAGCGAAAATGCCTCAAAAGAAAACTCATCCTCCGCTGCGCGTTTCATCTTTCCAAGTTCCACCCACTCATCCGTCAGCGGATCGTCCCCGCTGCACTCTAACACATATGGACGGATCTTCCAGATATCTTCCGCCTCGCCTCCCGCAAAATAAATATACCATTTTCCAAACAGATAGTGGATCTCCGGTGCCCAGATATGATAACTCATCGGACCGGACTCATGTTTCTTCCAGATCATGACTTCCTCTGCCCCGGAAAGTTCCGCCAGTGATCCGGCACGTCTCAATACGATCCCGTCATACGCCGGAACCGACGCCGTAAAATAATACGAGCCGTCCGTATGCCGGTAAACATATGGATCTGCCCGCTGTAAGATCCACGGTTCATTGTACTTTAAAGATTTTTCATCTGACATGCAGTATCCTCCCATCTCATAACATTCGCACGATTTTTCTTATACACAGTATACTCCTTATTTGTTGTTTTGTATAGATTATTCTAAAATATTATATACTTTTCTAAAATCAAAAAACGCAGACTACATCACCAGGCAAAAAAACAGCGGAAGCTCTCTGCCTCCGCCATTTTTTATTTCTCACTAATATTTCTGTTTTTCAAAGTATTTCTTCGTCTCTGCAACTACCACCCCACTCAAAGCAACGAGTGCAACAAGGTTCGGCAATGCCATCAGCCCGTTAAAGATATCTGCGATCGTCCATACAGCAGATACCGTCATAAATGGTCCTATAAACACTGCAAGGATATACAGCCAGCGATATCCCTTTAAAACAGTCTTTTTGTCCCCAACCAGATATTCCAGACATTTTTCACTGTAATAATTCCATCCAAGGATCGTCGTAAATGCGAAGAATACAAGACATAACATTAACACAAAAGATGCCACCTGCTCCGGGAATGGCAGTCCTATCTGAAATGCTTTCGTGGTTACAGAGACACCTTCTAATCCCATATCCCAGGCTCCTGTGATCACGATGGAAAGTCCGGTCATCGTACAGATGATCACCGTGTCAATGATCGTTCCCAGCATGGATACAAGTCCCTGTGTCACCGGCTCATTTGTCTTTGCCGCTGCCGTCGGCGCACTGCCAAGTCCTGCCTCATTCGAAAAGATTCCGCGGGCAATTCCCATCTGCATGGCGATCAGGATCGATCCAAGGGTTCCGCCTGCAGCCGCACGAAGTCCAAATGCACTCTGCACGATCTCTACGATTGCTCCCGGAATTGCGCTAAGATGCGTAAATAGTATGATCAGTACCACAACGACATAAAGCAGTGCCATAAAAGGTACCACAACCTGTGCTACTGTGGAAATACGCTTAATACCGCCAATGATAACCAGTGCCACACACAGTGTCAGAATAATACCTGCGATCACAACCGTCCAGGAATAGGTTCTGCCAAACAGTTCCACCGTCCATGTATTCTGCGGATCAAAGAAATTGTTCACGGCACTTGTGATCCCGTTGATCTGCGTAAAAGTTCCGATTCCAAGTAAACCTACTCCGACACCGAAAAATGCAAAAATTTTTGCGAGCCATTTCCATTTTTCACCCATTCCGTTTTCGATGTAATAAAACGGTCCTCCGACGATATGACCGTCCTTTGCCACAACACGGTATTTAATTGCAAGCAGACACTCGGAATATTTCGTCGCCGTTCCAAGCAGTGCTGCGATCCACATCCAGAACAGTGCACCCGGTCCTCCGGCGACAAGCGCGGTTGCCACGCCGACAATGTTACCTGTTCCGATCGTTGCAGACAATGCTGTGCAGAGTGCGCCGAAACTTGAAACTTCCCCGTGTTCTCCGTTTTTTTCATTTGCCACCATATGTTTTATGGCAAGTGGCAGTTTCGTGATCTGAAGTCCACGCAGCCGGATCGTAAGAAAGATACCAACCGCTAAGATCAACACGATCAGTGGAACTCCCCAGACGAAATCATCAATCGCTTTTAACATTTGTACCCGTTCCTTTCCCAAAACTTTAGATACGTACCACATTACCATGGGAAAGAGTTCTTTGCAAGTATTTTATGCTCCGTCTGCCGTTTCTCACGTCTTTGCTTTCATTTTACTCAAAATATTTAACGCCCCAGACACTCTCATCTGCTCCTGCCGCAGAAAATATCATAACATCCGTGCCTGCTTCATCTTTCATCTGACAGAATACACCGTTATATTCTTTTTCCCCGTATGTGATCGTCATATAACAGGTGCCCTGCTCCATACTCCAGATGCCTTCTAAGTTTTCGCCGTACACTTTTCCATTCTCCATCAGTACCAGTTTTACCGGCTGTGCAATCCTGGCACTGATCGCAGTTCCCTGGTTGATCACATAATAAGTTCCCGCCACTTCCGAAATGTCATAACCGCTCTCTGCGATCGTCTCACCGTCCGTCGCATACGGAAGCATACATGGCCATCCACCCTGATTCAGGAAATACTGATGCACACGGGGTTCATGATACTCCTGCCCGTTGTCAAAGCGCGTGTGGTATACAATATATTTCTTTCCATCTTCATCCACAAAAGCTGAATTGTGCCCGGTCGCCATATATGCCTTATTAAGACCCGGCAGATAATAATTGCCGGAAAGTTTTAAGCCATAAGCTGCATTGTCATCCCACATCCCCGGATATGCCCCATTCATATCGACATACTCTCCATCCACCGTTTTTGAGCGGAACACACGCATCTGATATCCTCCCTCTCTCGTCAGGGAACCATAGGAAACAAACAGATAATAATATCCGCTTTCCTCATCATAGAGAATGTAAGGTCCCTCGATCGATTTGTGTCCGCCGCCAAGCAGGCGTTTTCCAAAATACGGATCCACGCCGTTTTTCTCATCTTCTTTGGGATGGATGACCAATCCCGTTTTCTCATCAATCTCTAACAGGAAAATTCCACCCGACCACGAGCCATAGACCATCCACATTTTTCCGTCCGCATCATAAAAGACGGTCGGATCGATTGCGTTTGGATATTTCTCATAGTTATATTTATTTCCCGCGGTGATGTAGTTCTTTTTTGCATAGCTGATGTCCACATAATCGAGCACATCAGTTGCCTCGATCGTATCTTTCGCGAATCCGGAATAAATGAGTGCTCCCTTCCATGTATACGGTCCCTCCGGTTTATCTGAAACAGCATAACACAGATTCGATGCATTCCATGTCGAGGACGTACAGAAATACATATAATATAAGTCCTGTGCCCTGTTATAGACCACGTCCGGTGCCCAGACATGATAAGTCCCATCGTCAGTCGGTATCACAGAGTCTCTGCTTCCCGTATAATCAAATACATGCTCTGTTCCAAGCAGATCATCAAAGATCGGATTCGACTGCGTATATCCGTCACCGATCGATGTCCAGTTCCGCAGATCCTCAGATGATGCCCCTGACATATGCGATCCGAAAATGTAATAGGTACCGTCCGCCTCTATCACGGATGGATCATGTACACTGACGCCCGCCGTAATATCCGCCGTTTTGATTCCATCATAACTCACTGTAAAATCCTTCGGGATCTTCTCTCCCCCCGACAGTGCCACCCCCGTAAGCACTGCAGCAACCCCCAATACAATTCCTGCATAAAAAATGATTTTGCTTTGTTTTCTCATACGGCTCCTCCATTTCTGTATGATATCTAACTCTACAATAG
>OGOW01003239.1_pt1 | contig 11895 bp, 9 predicted proteins | sample 1552781 | NCBI WGS metagenome assembly OGOW01 (sample SAMEA2580145, study PRJEB22360) | human gut metagenome | biome: human gut; feature: human-associated habitat; material: faeces | place: Denmark | collected 2008/2010
TACCTGAAACCATATCCTTGTGAGCTACCAAAGGGATTCGCAATAGTCAAGAAGATGATTCAGGGGTTGCCGAACTAATACAAGAACCACAAAGAAAGGAAGTGTAAGCTATGGGAGAAAGAGCAATACAAAACAGAATCCGCAGGCTTCAGGAACTGGACAGGCAGCAGGCAGAAATTGAAGCCGAGAGGGAGAAGTTAAAGGAAGAAATCAAGAAAGATATGCAGAAGAAAGGCATTGATCAGGTAAAGGCAGGCAACTTTATCGTAAGATGCAAGAAGATCATATCTAATCGTTTTGATTCTAAGAGATTCAGAGCGGATCATGAGGAACTTTATAAAAGCTACCAGAAGAAACAGGAAACAATGAGATTTTCCGTTACGGGAATGAATGCATAGGGTTAACACAAGAACCAGAGAAAGGCTAAGTAATGAACAAAGAAAATGACTCACTATTTACAGCAATTAAAGAATTGCTTATTGAACTTGAAAAGCTTGAAATAGACGAAATAGAAAGTTCTATCAATGAAACACTAGATTCATTAAAAAAGAGCTGTAACACTAGGGAATATGGATTAGCATTTGAAACGCTTTCATGGATCAAAGAAATAGCAATAGAAAATAAAAAGGCCCTGCACTCACAGGCAAATGAGCTACAGGGCTAACACAAGAACCTATCAACGAAGTAATAGGCTGATTAAATTATACCATAATTCAGCCTAAAAGCAACAGGCGGCAGATATAAAAACCTGCTGCCTTTTTGATACAAGGGGGAATTAGTATGGCAAAGCTACCCAATGGAGTAACACAGCGAAAAGATGGTTTGTATATAGGTCGTTTTCAATATCAAGGAATCAGGTACAACGTTACCGATCAGGACATGAAGAAGTGTGCTGACAAATTGGAAAAGATGAAATACGAGATCAAGAACGGGATCTACTGCAAAGAGTCCGTTGTAACGGTCAACAGTTGGTTTCGTACATGGATAGACGAATACAAAAAGCCAACCGTTAAGGAAAACACGATTGATACATATGAGATCATTTATAAAAAGCATATCAAAAAGCCTTTAGGCAGCAGGAAAATAAAAGAGGTACGCCCCGAAATGATCCAGAGACTGTATAATTCAATGAAAAAGCATGATCTATCAAAGTCAACGATTCAGACAACAGGAACGATCTTACACAGTATGTTTCAACAGGCGTATAAGAATGAGATGATACAGAAAAATCCCGTATCAATGGCAACAATCCCAAAAATGAAGAACAAAAAGGAGTCAAGAGTTATGACGTTGGAAGAACAGAAGTTATTTATGGAATATGCAAAAGATAGTGAAATAGCGGATATATGCGAATTATTCCTATCCACAGGGCTTAGAAGTGGAGAATTAAGAGGCTTAGACTGGGAAACTGATATAGATTTCAAGAATAAAGTGATCCATGTAACGGGTACATTATGCCACAGTGGGGAAACTGGATGGCGTAAAGATGAACCAAAGACCAGAACATCAAAGAGAGATATACCGATGTTGGGCAATGTGGAACGCCTGCTAAAGAGAGTAAGGCGGCAGCAGATGGAAAAAAAGCTGTATATGGGGGATAAGTGGCAGCCAGTCAAAGGCTTTGAAAATCTTGTGTTTCTGGAAGAATCAGGACTACCAATGTACCAAAGTTCGTTAAAAACCAAAGTAGATAAAATACAACGTGCGATCATTAAGGATGGTCATGTGTTTGAATGGATCACGCCCCACACATTTCGTCATACATTTGCTACAAGATGTATAGAGAATGGAATACCACCGCAGGTATTAAAAGGAATTTTAGGACACAGTACGTTATCAATGACAATGGATTTATACGCCCATGTACTGCCAGATACCAAAGCAAAAGAGCTACAGAAGATAGCCAACCTATTTTAACCGTTGATTATTCAGCGGTTCTTTTTTTACTTTGTAACGGGTTTAGTGTACCACTTTTTGTACCACTTTCTATAAAACATGATAATCAAAGACGGTAGTATAATATAGAAGAAATGGCGTAAATAGGCGTTGATAATCAAAGATAGACATGAAAAGATTTAATAAAGATTTAAGAAGTTATAACTAGATACTTTCTGTTTTGAATGATATAATACTATGATAGCGAAAAAGAGCAAAGGAGAAAAGCATGAAAACTTTTTTTAAGAATATCGGGAATACGATCGTAAAGAAGCTTCGAAAACATCCATTGATATGTAATTTTGTATTGTCAGTTGTGCTGGCGTTTGTATTGGAAGTTTTGGGACGTCAGACATTTGATCTTAGTGCTGTAGGATTTGTGGATCAGAGAAGTAAGATGTTTTTATATAGCATCTTTATTATTTTCGTAACATACTCTGTGACACTGATTACTAAGAGACGACTATTTTCCTATATAATAGTAACACTGCTATGGAGTATCGTTGGAATCGTAAATTTTATGATGCTCAGTTCAAGAAATACTCCATTTACGTATGTAGATATTACGTTGATGAAGTCTGTATTGCCAGTTATGAATAATTACTTCTCGCCACTTGAGATTGGAGCAATGGGAGCATTGTTACTGATCGCATTGGTATTGTTAGTAGTGGCTTATATGTATCTTCCAATAGAAGAACACTTAAACCGCAAGAGCGGATTTATAAAAGTTATAGTGATCATAGCAGTATTTTCGGGAGTTACTTCTTATGGATTTAAGAGTGGAATGCTGGTAGATCAGATCCATAATATCCGAATTGCATTCAGTGATTATGGAACACCGTATTGTTTCAGTATTACAGCCTTGAAGAATGGAATTGATAAACCATCAGATTATTCAGAAAAGAAGATCAAAAAGATTGAGAAACGAACACAGAAGAAGGTTGCAAAGATGAAGAACGAAAAGGTAAAGAAACCAAATATCATCTTTGTACAGTTGGAATCACATTTTGATATTACGCAGGTCAAAGGAGTTAAGTTTAACAAAGATCCATTACCAAATTTCCATAAATATATGAAAGGATATTCCTCTGGACAGCTTTCTATGCCGTCTTATGGGGCAGGAACAGCAAACTCTGAGTTTGAACTGATCACAGGAATGAATCTGGACCATTTTGGAGCAGCAGAATATCCATATAAAACAGTGCTTCAGAATACAACGACAGAGAGCATGGCGACGGTATTGAAGAATTACGGATATAAGGCACACGCGATCCATGATAACAGTGCGGCATTTTATGATCGAGATCTGGTATTCTCACAGCTTGGTTTTGATACATTTACAACAAAAGAAAGTATGAACATCAAGAAATGGACAGAAAATGGATGGGCAAAAGATCAGATCCTGACCGGTTGTATTATGGATAGTCTGGATTCTACGAAGGGACAGGATTATGTTTATTGTATTTCTGTACAGGGACATGGAGATTATCCAACAACACAGATCATCGAGAATCCAGAGATCACGGTTGAAGGGATTGAGGATGAAGCACTGAAGAATAAATATACTTATTATGTTAATCAGGTTTATCAGATGGATCAATTTGTCGGGGAACTGGTCAAAGCATTACAACAGCGTGGAGAACCAACGATTCTTTGTATGTATGGAGATCATCTTCCAAGTTTGGAGATCGAAGATGAAGATCTGACATATGGAAACAAATACCAGACAAGTTATTTTATGTGGGATAATATTGGATTGAAGAAGAAGGACGGAACGATCGAGGCGTATGATCTTGGATCAGAAGTTCTGAATAAGTGTAATATCCATACAGGACTAATGAACAGTTTTCACCAGACAAGAAAAGGTACAAAAAATTATCAGAAGGACATGAAAGAGCTTCAGTATGATATGTTGTACGGAAAACAGTATGTATGGAATCAGGAGAATCCATTTAAGGCAACGGATCTTCGATTTGGAATCCGGCCGCTTACGGTGACGAAGGTATATGAGACAAAGGACAGCATCTTTATCGTAGGAAACAATTTTACGAATTTCTGTCAGGTATTTAATGGCGATGTAAAGATAAATACAACCTACCATAATGAACATCTTTTGGAGGTATCGAAGAAAGATCTCAAAGACGGGGATACGTTTAAAGTGAGTATCGTCAGCAAGGCTCTAAGGGTACTAAGCAGTTCAAATGAGTATGTTTATCAAGAAAAAAGTGAAAAATAACGCAAAGATGCTTGTATAACGCGCAAATCTTATGCTATAATAGGTGAATGTTTGTGAAATTACAAAAAAGATAATAATTTTTAGGAGGATCTATACAGATGAGTTTGCAAGTGGAAAACTTAGAACATAATATGGCAAAGGTAACAATTGAAGTTGAAGCAGCGAAATTAGATGACGCTATCAAACAGGCTTTCAACAAGAAAAAAGGGCAGTTTAATGTACCTGGATTCCGTAAAGGAAAAGTACCTTTCCAGTTGATCGCAAAAGAATACGGAGTTGAAATCTTCTATGAAGATGCGGCAAACATCTTAATTCCAGACGCTTATGCAGAAGCTATGAAAGATACAGATTTAGAGATCGTTTCAAGACCAGAAATCGATGTTACTCAGTTAGAGAAAGGTAAAGACTTTATCTTCACAGCAACATTTGCATTAAAACCAGAAGTAACTTTAGGAGACTACAAAGGAATTGAAGTACCTAAAACAAGAGTTACAGTGAAAAAAGACGAAATCGAAGAAGAATTAAAGAAAGTTCAGGAACAGAACGCAAGAGAGATCACAATTGAAGATCGTGCAGTAAAAGACGGCGATATCTTAACAATTGATTACTCTGGATCTGTTGATGGAGTGAAATTCGAAGGTGGAACAGCTGAAGATCAGACATTAGTTATCGGATCTGGAGCATTCATCCCAGGATTTGAAGAACAGTTAGTAGGAAAGAATTTAAACGAAACAGCAGATATCAACGTGACATTCCCAGAAGAATATCATGCACCTGATCTTGCAGGAAAAGATGCTGTATTTACAGTAACAGTAAAAGCAATCAAAGAAAAAGAACTTCCAGAATTAGATGACGAATTCGCAGCAGAAGTATCTGAATTTGAAACATTAGAAGATTACAAAGCAGATATTAAAGAAAAGATCCGCGATAGAAAGAAAGAAGCAGCTAATACTGAAAGAGAAAACAAGATCGTAGATGCAGCTGTAGAAGCAGCTACAATGGATATTCCAGAAGCTATGATCGAAGAACAGGTTCAGCAGATGACAGATGAATTTGCTCAGAGATTAAGCTATCAGGGACTTTCTATGGAACAGTATTTAATGTTCTCTGGAATGGATGCACAGAAATTCGCAGATGACTTAAAACCACAGGCAGTTAAGAGAATCGAAACACGTCTGGTATTAGAAGCGATCGCGAAAGCAGAAGATATTACAGCAAGCGAGGAAGACTTCAAAGCAGAACTGGAAAAGATGGCAGGAATGTATCAGATGGAAACAGAGCAGCTTGAAAAGATCATTCAGGGAGCTCAGAAAGACCAGATGATGGATGACATCGCAGTACAGAAAGCTGTAGATTTCCTTGTAAGTGAAGCAAAATAAGTAAGGCATTTTATAACTTTATGTTCTATTTGACAGACATAAATAAACTGCCTTAACTATCATTAGGAGGATGCAAGGATGAGTTTAGTACCTTATGTCATTGAACAAACAAGCAGAGGAGAAAGATCTTATGACATTTACTCCAGACTGCTGAAAGAAAGAATCATTTTCTTAGGAGAAGAAGTGAATGATGTCACAGCAGGACTTGTGGTTTCTCAGTTATTATTCTTAGAATCAGAAGATCCAGATAAAGACATCAATTTATATATCAATAGCCCTGGCGGTTCTGTAACCGCCGGAATGGCGATCTATGATACGATGCAGTATGTGAAGTGTGACGTATCCACAATGTGTATGGGAATGGCTGCCAGCATGGGAGCGTTCCTGTTATCTGGTGGAACAAAAGGAAAACGTCTGGCTTTACCGAATGCTGAGATTATGATCCATCAGCCATCTGGAGGAGCACAGGGACAGGCAACAGAGATTGAGATCGCAGCAGAACATATTCTTAGAACAAAGAAGAAATTAAACACGATCTTAAGCGAGAATACAGGACAGCCATACGAGACAATCGTCAAGGATACAGAACGTGATAACTGGCTCACTGCACAGGAAGCACTGGAATACGGCCTGATCGATAAGGTTATGGAAAATAGATAGTGATAGAATAGTGGGGTGATCTGGTGGCAGGTTATAATGACGAAAAAAAAGTATTAAGATGTTCTTTTTGCAATAAGACACAGGACCAAGTCCGCAAATTAATCGCGGGACCAAAGGGTAAGAATGTTTATATTTGTGATGAATGTATTGACATTTGTTCTGAGATTATTGAAGAAGAATTTGAACAGTATGCAGAGAATGACGGAGAAATCAATTTACGTAAGCCAAAAGAGATCAAAGAATTTCTAGACCAGTATGTTATTGGACAGGATGAAGCAAAGAAAGTACTTTCCGTAGCTGTATATAATCATTACAAAAGAATTTTAATGGGTGGAGACTCTGATGTAGAATTGCAGAAGAGTAATATTTTAATGCTTGGACCAACAGGTTCAGGAAAAACATTATTAGCCCAGACATTAGCAAAGATGTTAAATGTACCATTTGCGATCGCAGATGCGACTGCTCTTACAGAAGCAGGATATGTTGGTGAAGATGTTGAGAATATTCTTCTTAAGATCATTCAGGCAGCAGATTATGATATTGACCGTGCACAGTGTGGAATCATCTATATTGATGAGATTGATAAGATCACAAGAAAGTCTGAGAATACATCGATCACAAGAGATGTCTCTGGAGAGGGTGTGCAGCAGGCATTATTAAAGATCATTGAAGGTACTGTAGCGTCTGTGCCGCCACAGGGAGGAAGAAAACATCCTCATCAGGAATTTATTCAGATTGATACATCCAATATCCTGTTTATCTGTGGAGGAGCCTTTGACGGATTAGAGAAGATCATCGAATCAAGAATTGGCAAGAAATCTATTGGATTTGGAGCAGATGTATTTGGGCAGAAGGAAACAGATCTAGGTGAGCTGTTAAGACAGGTATTGCCAGAAGATTTTGTGAAGTTTGGTCTGATTCCAGAGTTCATTGGACGAGTTCCAGTGAATGTATCTTTAAATCCATTGGATGAAGAAGCCTTAGTGCGCATTTTGAAAGAACCAAAGAGTGCTCTTGTGAAACAGTACCAGAGACTGTTCGAGATGGATGGTGTGAAACTTATGTTTGATGATGATGCATTAATTGCAATTGCCAAGAAAGCATTAGAACGTAAGACAGGTGCCAGAGGACTTCGTGCGATCATGGAAGATGTGATCATGGATTTAATGTACGAAATCCCATCACAGACAGATGTATCAGAGTGCCTGATCACAAAAGATGTCGTAGAAGGTAAAGAAAAACCAATGATCGAACATTCTGGAGTGAAGGTGAAAGCCGCAGTGCCAAAGAAACGGGTAAAGACAAGCAATCATGGTGAGATTGCATAGATAGATTAGCCGAAATAAAAACTGCTTTCATGCAAGAGATTCTTGTGTCAAAGCAGTTTTTCTTCATGTCTGACGAAATTTACAGACAAATAATTCAGAAATGAAAGGAAGACTTGAATGAAAAAAACACTACCAATGCTTCCACTGAGAGGCAAGTATATATTTCCGAATACAGTCATTCATTTTGATGTATCACGAAGCCGTTCTGTAAAAGCAATTGAAGAAGCTATGGAACATGATCAGATGATCTTTTTAAATAATCAGATCGATCCGACGGCAGAAGATCCAGGAATTGAAGATTTATATCGTGTAGGAACACTGGCAAGGATCAAACAGGTTGTAAAGCTTCCAAAGAATATTTTGAGAGTTTTTGCAGAAGGATTATTTCGTGCAGAGCTTTCTGAAACTGTTGAGTACGAACCATTCTATAAAGTAGAGGTTTTATATGATCATGTAGAACAACAGTCATTTGAGGAATTTGAAAGAGAAGCATTTCTTCGAATGATCAAAGAAGCATTTGAAGGTTATGCGAAAGCCTGGCCACATTTGGATCAGAATATAGTAAATTATATTTTATTATTGACAGATGTGGAGATTCTGGTGGACGAACTTGCAACACATATTCCATTTTCTTATCCAGAGAAACAGAAACTTTTGGAAGAAATGGATCTAAAAGAGCGCTGTGAATTAATGCTTGTCATGCTGCAGGAGGAACTAGATGTTCTGAAATTGAAGCAGAAGATCCAACAGAAAGTTAAAGTGAATATTGATAAAAATCAGAAAGAATATGTGCTGCGAGAGCAGATCAAAGTGATCCGTGAGGAACTTGGAGAGACGAATGTAGAAGATGAAGCGGATGAATTTATGGAGAAACTTAAGAATCTAAAAGCATCCGATGAAGTCAAAGAGAAGCTCAAAAAAGAAATATCGCGTTTTCAAACAATGGGAAATCAGACACCAGAAAGCTCTGTGTTAAGAACTTATATCGAGACAATGTTTGAAGTTCCATGGGAAGAGATGAGCGAAGATTCCACAGACTTAGATCATGCACAACAGATACTCGATCGAGATCATTATGGAATGGAAAAAGTCAAGGAACGTGTTTTGGAATATTTAGCAGCACGTGCTATGAGTGGAAAGAAAGATGCAGCCATCCTTTGTCTTGTAGGGCCTCCAGGAACAGGAAAGACATCCATTGCCAGATCAATTGCGAAAGCAACGAACAAAAAATATATTCGTTTATCTCTTGGCGGCGTCAGGGATGAATCAGAGATCCGTGGACATAGGAAAACTTATGTTGGAGCGATGCCAGGACGTATTGTTGAAGCATTAAAGAAGGTAAAAGTTAGAAATCCGTTAATGTTATTGGATGAGATCGATAAGACAGGGAAAGACCAGAGAGGAGATACCGCGTCTGCACTGCTTGAAGTATTAGACCCGGAACAGAATGAACATTTTACAGATCATTATCTGGAAGTTGCATTGAATTTAAGTGATGTCTTATTTGTTGCAACGGCCAATGACCTTTCTACGATTCCAAGACCACTGCTTGACCGTATGGAGATCATCGAGGTATCAAGTTATACAGAGAATGAGAAGTATCACATTGCGAATGACTATCTGGTAAAGAAACAGATGGAAGCAAATGGATTAAATGATACACAGATTCACTGGAAGGAAGATGGCCTGAGATTTCTGATCACAGATTACACAAGAGAAGCAGGGGTCAGAAATTTAGAGAGAAGAATTGGACAAGTTTCGAGAAAGGTGACAAGAGACATCTACCAGAAGAAACACAGAAAAGTAACGATTACAAAGAAAGTGATCAAAGATTATCTTGGAAGACCTGTTTATGAATGGGAAAAAGACACTCTAAGAGATCATGTCGGAATTGTTCATGGACTGGCTTGGACAGCTGTTGGTGGGGTGACATTAAAGATTGAAGTAAATGTTATGCCGGGAAAAGGAGCGGTTCAGGTGACAGGATCCCTTGGAAATGTCATGAAAGAGTCTGCACAGGCGGCGATCAGTTATATCAGAAGCCAGAGTAGAAAATATAAGATTAAACAGGATTTCTTTGAAAAACATGATATACATATTCATATTCCAGAAGGAGCCGTGCCAAAAGACGGACCATCTGCTGGAATTACGATGACAACAGCCGTTTTGTCAGCGATCACAGGTAATAAAGTCTGTGGAAATCTGGCAATGACAGGGGAAGTTACGATCCGCGGAGATGTTCTTATGATCGGTGGATTAAAAGAAAAGCTTCTCGCAGCAAAACGGCTTGGAATTACAAAAGTACTTGTTCCAAAATCAAATGAAAAAGATGTCAAAGAGTTTGAAGAGGAAGTTGTCGAAGGACTTGAGATCGTCTATGTAAAAACTATGACACAGGTGATCAAAGAAGCATTTGTACATTAGATCGAAGGAAATAGAAACTGGAGGCAGTGATGAATTACGAAGAAGCAATGAATTTTATACAAAATACGAATAAATTTGGAAGTGTTTTAGGACTTGATAATATCAAAGAATTATTAGAAAGACTTGGAAATCCACAGGATCAGCTTAAAGTGGTTCATATTGCCGGAACCAATGGAAAAGGATCAACACTTGCATTTCTTGCAGGAATCTTCAGAGAAAGTGGATATCGTGCGGGGAGGTATGTCTCCCCGGCATCTTTTTGCTACGAAGAGAGATTTCGCATCAATGAAGAGAACATTTCGAAAGAAGATCTGTGCTTTTATATGGAAAAAATAAAGAAAATTTCAGAAGAGATGGTGAGAGACGGGATGTCACATCCGACAATGTTTGAGATTGAAACGGCACTCAGTTTTCTTTATTTTCTCGATAAAAAAGTGGATGTTGTGTTATTGGAAACAGGAATGGGTGGCAGACTTGATGCAACGAACGTAGTTAAGAAACCGATCGCGGTGATCATTGCATCGATCGGAATGGACCATATGCAGTTTCTTGGAGACACGATAGAAAAGATCGCAGCAGAAAAAGCGGGAATCATAAAAGAAGGATGTCCAGTTATTTCATATAACAATCAAGAATCCGTAAACGAAGTGATCAAGGAAAAAGCAAAAGAGATGCACTGCAAGGTTACTTTTGTAAATTCGGAAGGGATCCGTGTGTTAAGTGAATCTTTAAATGGGGAGAGCTTTTCTTATCGCTCATCTGATGGAAGATGGTATGAAAAGATAGAAATCCCGCTTCTTGGAAGACATCAGATCAATAATGCTGCCTTGGCATTAGAAGCATTGAATACGATAAGAAATTATTATTGTATCAGTGAATTTCAGACAGAAGATGGATTACGCAAAACAATCTGGAGAGGCAGGATTGAGATCTTAGAAAAGGACCCACTGGTCATTTGTGACGGAGCACATAATCCGGATGGAGCGAAAAGTCTGTTAAATTTTTTACAAAATAATTTTACAAATAGACGATTAATCTATATAATGGGAGTGTTATCAGACAAAGACTATGAACAGATGATACAGATCCTTACGCCGATGGCAGCAAAAGTTTATACGGTAGCACCAGATAATGCGAGGGCCTTATCAAGCAAGGATCTTGCAGAATGTGTAAGAAAATATCATCATGATGTAGAAGAAAGACAGAGACTGAAAGAGTGTCTTGAAGAGGTAAAACAACAAGCAGATAAAGAAGACGTGATCATAATCTGTGGTACATTATCATTTCAGAATGAATTAAAATAGAGGATAGAAACAGTGGAAAGATTCCAAAGGATCGTATGGCATGAGAAATACAAGGAGACATACGAGAGACTACAACAATTAGAAATAGATCGAAAGTTTTGCGGTCATGATATAGAACATTTTTTGTCGGTGGCAAGAATCAGTTATTTGATGATCCTTGAAAAAAGACTTCCTGTGTCAAAAGATATCATTTATGCGACTGCATTGCTTCATGATCTTGGGAGAGCTGATCAGTATGAAAAGGGAATTTCTCACGAGGAAGCGGGAGCGATTCTTGCCGAGGAGATCTTAACGGACTGTGGATATACCAGAGAAGAGAGAAAGTTTATGACAGATACGATCTTAAGGCATAGAGATATGAAAGAAGAAAGCGAAAGTTTTGCATCAATCTTTTATCGTGCAGATAAACTTTCAAGAGATTGCATCCACTGCAAAGCAAGGCAGGAATGTTATTGGCCGGAAGAAAAGAAAAACAACAAGTATATATACTAGGAGAGATGCTATGATTATTGGAAATAAGACATTTGATACGAAACATCATGGATACATCATGGGAATTTTGAATGTGACACCAGATTCATTTTCAGATGGAGGAAAGTGGAACCAGATGGACAGGGCATTGCTTCATA
>OGOW01003250.1_pt1 | contig 11868 bp, 9 predicted proteins | sample 1552781 | NCBI WGS metagenome assembly OGOW01 (sample SAMEA2580145, study PRJEB22360) | human gut metagenome | biome: human gut; feature: human-associated habitat; material: faeces | place: Denmark | collected 2008/2010
CTTTTGAACTGCTGGACAAGGAAATGCTGGCAGAGGGCTTTACCCTCAAGGGCAAAGCATACGACATTGATTTTGCCGCCGCAGACGATGAAATCCGCGAAATCGACGTGCGGGAGCAGGATGGCGGTTTGCCGAAGGTGTTCAAGATGGAGAGCGCCGAGCAGCGGTACTTTAAGGAGTGGTTCAACAATCTGCCGCAGGAAAGCCGTGTTCGTCAATGCAAGGACATGATGTTCAAGCAGCTTAACAAACTGAACATGGTGGACGCTGCCGAGCTGAAAGCCTACATAGACCGCATTGTGGACGATATGGACAAGGCGCAGCTCGCCGCCATGGAGAAAGCGCCGTTGGGCTATGCGGCGAAGATCCGTGACAAGATTGAAACGTTGCTGGAAGCCCACTATCGGGAAACCTTTGATAAGTGGCTGGAAACGGAGCGTATTGTCTGCAAGCCCTCGTTCCGCCTGCCCCTCGCAATCCATCCCACCACCCATACTGATATATACGCCCGTTCGCTGTACACGGCGGAGGACGGCGACATGAACAAGCTGGAACAAAAGCTGGTCGTAGAGCTGACCGCCCTGCCGAATGTCCGCTGGTGGCACAGGAATATTGCCAGACAAGGCTTTGCAATCAACGGCTTTATCAAGCACTACCCCGATATTCTGATTATGACCCAAAGCGGCAAGCTCATCTGCGCGGAAACCAAGGGCGACCATCTGAAAAACGATGACAGCCGGGAGAAAATCGCACTCGGTCAAGCGTGGCGCACAGCAGCGGGCAAGGATTTCCGCTATTACATGGTATTTGAGAATGAAGAAAACCTATTGCCGGGTGCAATAAGCATGAGCCAGCTTATCGACACGGTAAAAGCGCTGTAAGGGAGGTGCGTGCTTTGAAACTGCCGTATGAGAACGAACTGTATGAGCTGCGAAAGTGGATAGACTTTACAAATAAAAACTTGCAGATGCAGTTTCTCCACACGCCTCCTGAAATACAATCCGTGCGTCAATGGATCAGTTCAATAGCAATAGGCATACAGAATGAGCACCCATTCTATTCCGCTGATCTACCTCGTATTGCAAACATTCTTTTTTCGGGAAATGGTATGAACTCCGCCTACCTGAATTATGTCGCATTTGGGGAATTGGTGATAGCTATTCGTCACATTGAAGCAGAGCCGGTCATAACGCGATTCTGGTCAGAGATACACCCGCGGATTGTGAATGTTTCCCGTGAGTTATTTGTAGATGGTCATTGTTCAACTGCGGCAGAAAAGGCAATTAAAGAAGTGGAATCACGTCTGCGCGAAAAGTTTTTAGAGTTAAAACCTGGCGCAGCAGTTCCCTCAAAGATCGGTGATGTGATTGGCGCACTTATGAGCGAGAACGGCGCTTTCAAATTCTGTGACACAACTACTACCAGTGGCAGGGACTACCGACGTGGAATCCAATCTCTGTTTGAAGGAATCATGGCAGCCTATCGCAATCCTGCGGCTCATGCTAATCTTCAATATGAAAAACATGAGGCTATGGAGCAAATAATGCTGGCAAGCCAGTTGATGTATGTGTTAGACAAGCCGCAATTATAAGGAGAATCTATGGATTTTAGAAAACTTCCATCTAATTCTGAAGGGTTACTGTTAAAGCTGGTCTGTTCAGAAAACCCTACGCAGGTATTGCGGGAACAATACAACGGGCTTTCTACGCAACAAGAGCAAGAACTTGACGGTATCATAAGAGAGCTAAAAGAACTCGGCTATATTGATGTTAAATGGGCTGATAATGAGCCATACTTTGTCATTCTAAATAATTCTGCAAGAACATATAGTGAACGATTGGTTGAGTATAACACGCATAACCCCATCAATGCAACACAAGGGAAAAAGGAGAAAAATACAATTTTCATAAGCCACCGATCAACTGATAAAGGCATTGCGGATATGCTTGTTGACTTTTTTGCAGGAACCGGAATTTCTAAGGAAACAGTTTTCTGCTCTTCTCTGCCGGGCAACGACATAAATGAACGCATTTCTGATGAAGTCAGATCTGCGCTGAAAAGCAGCGCAGTTAACATTGCGATTCTTTCGCATGATTATTATCAGAGTGCCTATTGCCTGAATGAAGCGGGAGTGCTCTGGTATGAGGACGTTCCTGTAATTCCAGTTGCATTGCCGGAAATTAATTCGGGCAATATGTACGGATTCCTAAATAACGAATATAAGTTAAGGCGGTTGGATTCCGATACAGATATTTCGTACATTTATGATACTGTGAGCGAAGCGGTATCGGCTCCGCACACGAAAGCCAGTCTTATCACATACGAGAATAATAAACTTAGAACAAGGTATGCAGAATATTTGAAAGTGAGAGAATTGCCCCCGGGTGGTTCTGATATTTTCATCGCAGATACTATTGCAGAAATAACCACGGACGATGAACGAATCGTGCTATACTACATACTTCATGAAAATGTTCGAAAAGTCTCTAAATCTACTATTTCAAATTGGTTAAACAAATGCGAAATTCGTGGCGTAAATGTCGATAACGCGTTTGATCTTCTGTCATCTTTTGATAACGGGGCTTTGAATAACGATACTCTGGAGTTTGGCATCGACACTTTCCGCAAATACTCTGCAAACGTAGCACAGGTACTTCCACCACTTAAAAAATGCGTGGATCAGCATATTGAATTAGCCGTCAACATATTCAAAAAAATCTGGTCAGATGACACGCTTGATATTAATATACGGCTGTTTATTGCTTATATCGTGGAAGAGAGAATGCGCACGTTTGGTGACCGTTGGATGGCAGAAGGAGAAATCGAAAATATAAGGCAGTGGGAGAGCAAAAACACACTTGATTCCACACTTTCAAATAACTATGGAAGCTGCCTTGAATTTTTTGTTCAAAATGAGCTTGTATATGCAAGCAGTTGGACAAGCTATGGAAATCCGCGAGAGTATACTTTATTCCCTTCTCTACAGGAGCTCCTTTTTAATTGTCCCCATAAGATTATGGAGGAATTGCAAAAAGTCAAAGATGCCTATCATTTGGATTTTCCATTTTGAGTTTTAAGAAGCCCAGCATCACGCCGTTTGACGTGGTGCTGGGCTTTCCTGTTCAGTTCCATTCCTCAGCCAAGAGGAAGTCGCGGATATTCCGGTGCTTGATCCCATTTCGGCTCATGTCGAACTCATCGAGGGAAACAACGTACTTCGGGAAGTTATCACGAATGCTATCATATGCGCCAAACTCGCGGTTGACGGTTTCTTCTGATGCCAGCAGGTAGCACACCTGAACGTACAGCTTTTCGCCGCGCCTGTCACATACAAAATCAATTTCCTTATCGCCCGTCCTGCCGACAGTCACCTCATAGCCCCGGCGCAGCAACTCCAGATAGACGATGTTTTCCAAAATGAGGTTGATGTCCCGCATATTGCCGCCGAAGACCGCCTCGCGGATTCCGTGATCGGCAATATAATACTTCTCGTTGGAGGCAAGGATCTGTTTGCCCTGCAAGTCCTCCCGCTTCACCTGATAGAACAGGTACGCCTCGCAGCAGTATTTGATATAGTTCAGAATTGTTTCCGGGGCAACGGTGCGCTGCTCTTTTTTCAGGAACTTCGCAAGCGAGGTCGCCGAGAAGGTCGTTCCCACATTGGCGATCACATAGGCAATGATCCGTTCCAGCAGGTCAACGTCACGGATTTTATTCCGCTTCACGATGTCCTTGAGCTGGACAGAGTTGAACAGATCGTGAAGATATTGCTTGGACGGCGCATCCGCATAGCGGAGGTTTGCGAGATAGGGCATCCCTCCGGCAAGCAGGTACTTTTGGAAACACTGCTGTATAGACGCATCGGGCGCAATCGAGCGGTACAGCTCCATGAACTCTCCGAATGAGAACGGATAGATCACAAACTCCACATACCGTCCACCTAAATAGGTCGCAAGCTCACCAGACAGCAGCTTTGCATTGGAGCCCGTGATGTAGATGTCGCAATCCAGCGAAACGCGGAAAGAATTGATGCACTTCTCCCAGTCCTTGACCTCCTGAATCTCATCGAAAAAGAGGTAGACCTTGCCGTCGATCTCCTTGGCGCGTTTGGTGATCTCGTCGTGCAGTGCCTGAGCGGTTTGCAGGTGGGAATAGTTCATATCTTCAAAATTGATGGAGATAAACTGCGCCGGGCTGATGCCGGACTCCGTGAGTTCCTGCTGGATCAGCTCCAACATGACCGACTTTCCGCAGCGGCGGATACCGGTCATGACCTTGACTAGCTCCGTCCCGATAAACGGACGGATGCGGCTCATATACAGTTCGCGTTTGATCATAAAGCTTCACTCCCCTTCCGTGGCTGATCACAGTATATCACACTTACGATTGAAACTCAATGGAGAAATTGCAAAACCAAAAGCTATAACTGATAAAATGCCGAATTCGACAAAAGACTTCAGATAAGGCTAAACTATTTAAGCGAAGCCCTGCAAAGGGAGGATTCTACCCTTTATTGGCACACAAAATGCCGTTATAACAAGGTGGGGTGACAATATCGGCAGGGAAACCAAGCGGCGCACAAGCGATATTTTTCTCCATATTCGCCCCGAAATGCAACAGAAAAATGAAACAACCATCGGCATATCCGTTGGGCGGTTACCCTGCTCAAGAAAGAGCGGGTACAGATTGAAACCTCTGACACGGTGGTGCTGTACGACCGCCTGCCAAAGAATCCCGAATAACGAACGACGCCCACCAGCTTATGGCGAAAACCATAGGTCGGTGGGCATCGTGTTCTTTATAGGGGCTTAATCTTCCAGCCTGCCATGGTCACACCCCAGCGACAGATAGCGCTCCATCTCCCCTCCCAGCACCATCTGCGCATACTCCAAGGGCTTATTGTACAGCAGCCAGTCCAGCTCTGCCCGTTGTGCAGGGGCGTTGCCGTAGTCGTCCTCCACAGCGATGCAGTCGATGGCAACGGCAGAGCCATCCGCAAACCGGGCTTCCACCCGGTTTGTGTCCAGATTGAAGCGGCAGGAAAGCAGTTTGTTCATGGTGAACCTCATTTCTATGTAAAACGGTGTCTGTTCGGATGTCCTAAACCCTGCCATAAAACCGATATGTCATGTGAGATTGTTGTCTGGATGAAATTGGAAGTTTTTGCGCTGCCGATGCCCCAAAAATCCAGCAGGAAAGCCGTTGAGTTTGAGGTCGTCTTGCAGGGCTGATTTTGGCTCTGCACACTTTTGCACATTTTCTGCACATTGCAAGGATGGATAACAGGTGCAAAGGAGTGCAAACAATGCAAAGGAATACAATAGATTCACAACTCTAAAATCACGGTGCATCGATGAAAACGACGATTCTTCGTGAATTGTGGATATGGATGAAAGATGTCGTTTGGTTTCTACGAATCAGTAGGCCGGGGGTTCGAGTCCCTTCCATCGCACCAAGAAAAACCAGAACACGTTTGTGTTCTGGTTTTTCTTTTTTTGTTTGCGCGATGGAAGGGGCTCGAACAGGGCGGCGGCGCATAGCGCCGCAAGCAATCAGCCCAGTGGGCTGTTGCTTAGCCCGCGGGTTCCAACGCGTAGGAATGTCTACCGTGGAAGCTGTAAATCGAAAGATTTCATGGCTTTTTTGTTTTGTAAGCCATGGCTGCACGGTTGCGGAAAGAGTGAGACTTATATCCAGAAGATTCAAGACGGAAAAGATGGAATTTTATATTGACAAGACATCAAGACAAGTATATAATCGAACATAGAAACAACAAGGCATCACGGCGAAAAGCGTTCGAATGCCGCTTTGGATAGAAACAGGTTAAGGAGATATTCAATGACTCAGAGACAAAAAGGTGCTCTTTATATGATCTTGTCTGCATTGTGCTTTGCATCCATGCAGGTGGTGGTGCGGCTGAGCCGCGAGATCCCCACGATGGAGCAGATCTTCATGCGGAATTCGTTCGTGCTGATCGTTTCGGCAATCATCATTCTGCGCAAAAAGGGCTCGCTGTTTGGCCCGGCCAAGTATCAGCCCTATCTGTTCGGGCGGTCGTTCTTTGGCTTTCTGGGGCTGATCACCCTGTTTTATGCCTCCAGCCATGCGGCGCAGGGCGATGTGACGATCCTGAACAAAACTTCCCCTATCTGGGTCACCATTCTGGCCGTCATCTTTATGAAAGAAAAGCTGCCCAAGATCCAGATCCCGGCGCTGGCACTTTCCATGGTGGGTGCCTTCATCGTGTTCCGCCCCAGCTTTGAGTCCAACCCCTTCCCGCTGGTGGTGGCATTTTTGTCGGCCGTGACTTCCGGTGTCGCCTACACCTTTCTCTCCTTCTTTAAGGGCAAGGTGGACGGCCTGACGGTCATGATGCACTTTTCCACCTTCAGCGCCATTGCTTCTATCCCCTTTATGCTGAAGGATTTTGTGGTGCCCAGCTTCAAGCAGGCGGTACTGCTGCTGCTCATCGGCGTGTTCGGCTCTTTGGGACAGGCCTTTATCACCTATGCCTATCGCTTTGCTCCGGCCTCAGAGATCAGCATCTACAACTATTCCGGCATCATCTTCAGCATGATCCTGGGCTTCTTTATTTTGGGTGAGCCGGTAAAATTTACCTCTGTGATCGGCGGCGCACTGGTGGCAGCCGCTTCTGTTATGGTCTATGTTTATAACAACCGCAGCAATAAGAAGGCAGGTGACGAAACTACGAAATAATCATTGCCCCCAAAGCAAAAGTATGCTATGATACAAATGAATAGCATACAGAACTCTTTCTCGTTGTTTGGCAACTTATCAACCTGAGAAACCAAAAAACGAACGGAGAGTTTTACTATGTGGACGAAAAAAGAAAGATTTGAAGCAGTTCTGAACCATGAGTTGGCAGACCGTCCGCCGGTATCGGCGTGGCGTCATTTCACCGAGAACGAGCACAGCGGCGCGGACCTCTTTGTAGAAACGATGCTGAAATGGCAGAATACCTACGACTGGGACTATGTCAAGCTGCAGCCGCGTGCTTCCTACTATGAGGAGGCATGGGGCGGTCAGTTCGACTACAACGACTACGAGGGCGTTTTGCCCAAGGTGGTAAAGGGCCCCATTAGCGGTGTGGCGGATCTGGAAAAGATCACGGTGCTGCCGGGCGATCAGGGTGTGTTTGCAGAGCAGATCGAGGTCATTCAGAAGATGAAGGCTGGTCTGAACGAGGACATCCCCATGTTCCAGACTATGATGTGCCCCACCAGCGTCCTGCAGAAGCTGTGTGCCGTCAACCCCATTGGCCGTTACCGCGCCGCAAGCCGTAACGACCTGATGATGACCCTGATGCACGAGCAGCCGGAGCTGATCCACAAGACCCTGCAGAACATCACCGATACGATGGCCGATTATTCTAAGCACCTCATCGAGGATGCAGGCCTGTACGGTGTGTTCTACGGTGCCACCGGCCTGTCCCGTTCCACCTACCTGACCAAGGAGGAGTGGGAAGAGTTTGTCAAACCCTATGATCTGCAGATGATGGAGACGCTGAAGCCCTGCAAGATCATGGTCCATGCCTGCGGCCTTGAGGTGAACCCGGAGTATTTTGCGCACTACCCCATCGACATCCTGCACTGGCCCGAGAGCGCTACCGGCAACCCCAAGCTGGACACCGCACCCCAGTGGCTGGACAAGTCCATTACTCCGATGGGCGGCTGTGACGAGCGGCTGTTCGGTCAGCACAAGGCCGAAGAGATCGCTGCGCTGACCCGCAATACCCTGAAGCGGATGAAGGACATCCCCTTTGTGCTGGCACCGGACTGCTCACTGGCCACCAATACCTATGATGAGGAGCTGCGCGCCTTTATCGAGGCCGCACATTCCAACGATTGATCTTCTTTTTTCACTTCCTCCTGTCTGTATGCTGACCGATTGCATGAATAGAGAGTTTTGTCTGTCTGCAAGCTGTGAAAGAGCGGACAGGAGATGGGAAGAGAGGAAAGATTATGGCGGACGAGAACTACTCCTATGCGCCCAAATATGTTCAGATCCAGAACTATATCCTGCAAAAGATCGAGTCCGGAGAGTATGCGGCCGGTGACAAGATCCCTTCAGAGACCGAGCTTGCCAGACAGTTTGATGTCAGCCGCCTGACGGTGAATACTGCCGTCAAGGAGCTGGCCAACAGCGGCATTGTGGAGCGGGTACAGGGTAAGGGTACCTTTGTCCGGTTTGTCCCGGGCCAGTCCTTTTCCAGCCCCATGGCATTTTCCGGCGGCATCAAGATCGCACCCTTTGAACACTCCAACAACAAGCCGCATCGCTTGCTGGAGCATGGGGTCATCAAGGCAGATGCTGCTTTGTGCCAGAAGCTGGGCCTGACGGCAGAAAACCCCTATGTCTATAAGATCGTTCGCTGTGTGGATGTGAGCAGCGAGGTGGATGAGGTGGATTACAGCTATGTCCCACTGTCGGTGTGCAAGGATCACACGTTTGACTGCGAGGCGCTAAAGACTTTTTTCCTGCACGATTATATCTGCCGCTATTTCAATGAAAAGCCGACCCACATCCGCATTTTTGTGGACACGCCCCTTACCTCGGATATGGAGCTTTCTCTGCTGAACGCGCCGCCGGAGAAGCTGTTCAGCTGGGATACCTTCTTATATCACGGGAATCAGGTGCTGGCGGTCACCACCACGGTCTCCATGCCCAAGGAGAACCGTCCCTTCATCACGCTGGAATTCTGAGCGTTTTCTCTCCGCCAAACAAAATATGTACCCGGAGGCTGCTGCACAGTGCGCTGTGCAGCAGCCTTTTTTGTGTGGAGATGGTTCTATACGCTTTGGGACGGAGCTGCGTGGCAGATCCGTCCTGTTTTTACAAAAAAGGGACTGCTTTTGGCAGAACAGAGAATTTTCAACGAATAAATTGGGACTACTCACAATTTACAACAGAGAGCATCACGGTTATACTTACGTCAGGTTGATAAGTTGTCTTTACATATAGACAATAAAACGTCTTGAAAAACCACCGCACGAATCGTACAATTCATTTTGGAGGTATCACTGTTATGACAACACAAGCGATCATTACCTGCGTCATCCTTGTGATCACCATGGTCCTGCTGATCTCTCAGAAGGTCCCGCTGGTCATCCTCGGCGCAGCCATCCCCGCAGCACTGGCCGCCACCGGCGTTATCAATGCCGGCAGTGCCTACACCGAGTTCGGCAACACCACCATCGTGTTCTTCATGGGTCTGGTGGTCGTTGGCGAGGCCTTCTTCAAGACCGGTCTGGCCGACTTTATCGGCGGTAAGATCATCGGTCTGCTGGGCAAGACCGAAAAGGGCCTGCTGCTGGGTACCGGCCTTGTGGCCGGAGGCCTGTCCGCATTCCTGAACGATACCGGCTCCACTGCCTGTCTGATGCCCATCGTCAGCTCCATGGCCTCCAAGGCTGGCGTCAAGAAGTCCAAGCTGCTGATGGCTCTGGCCTTCTTCGCCTCTCTGGGCGGCACCATCACGCTGGTGGGCACCACCCCCCACATCGTGGCAAACGGCATCCTGAAGGATATGGGCCTGCGGGAGTTCGGCTTCTTCGAGTACACCAAGATCGGCCTGCCCCTGCTGGTGTGCGGCATACTGTACATGTGCTTCTGCGGCACAAAGCTGCTGCCGGATAAGGACATTGAGATCAAGGGCGGTGACCGCACGGCAGAGTACGACACCAAAAAGATGGTTCTGGTCGCTTTGATCTTCATCGGCGTTCTGGTTGCTATGGCTACCAGCATCGTCCCCATGCACATTGCAGGCGTCATCGGCGCGATCCTCGTCGTCGTCACCGGCTGCATCAGCCTGGAGGAAGCCATCAAGGCCTTCCCCACCTCCACCATCTTCATCGTTGGCGGTATCTTCCCCCTGAGCAAGGCTCTGGTCAGCAGCGGCGCTGCTGAGTACCTGGTCAATGCTATCAGCCCCGTGCTGAGCAACCTGCCTCCCATCGTTCTGCTGGGTGCCATCACCTTCCTGATGCTGCTGACCACCCAGTTCCTGATGAATTCCTCTGCCACCGTTCTGGTGCTGCCCATCGCCATCATGCTGTGCCAGGCCGCAGGCATCAACCCGCTGGCCGGTGCCATGTCCGTGTCTGTGTGCGCCTCCGGTGCCTTTGTTACCCCCTTCGGCACTGCACCCAACCTGCTGGTCTGGGAAGCAGGCGGCTACTCTGTGAAGGACTACCTCAAGTGCGGCTTCCCCATGCTGATCATCTTCGGTGTCGTCACCACCGCCCTGTGCGCAGTGTTCTACCTGTAAGTACGCTGTAAAAAAGAAAACCGAGGTTTTAGAATGGAAAAGACGGATAAGAGATACCAGGCTTATATTGATATTCTGCGGGAGGAGCTGATCCCGGCTATGGGCTGTACCGAGCCTATCGCCGTGGCCTATGCCGCCGCTGCTGCCCGCAATACGCTGGGCGAGCTGCCGGACAAAGTGCTGGTGGAAGCCAGCGGCAGCATGATCAAAAACGTCAAGTCGGTCATCGTACCCAACACGGATAACATGAAGGGTCTGGAAGCCGCCGCTGCTGCGGGCATCGTGGCCGGCAAGCAGGAAAAGAAGCTGGAGGTCATTGCCGATGTGACCCCGGAGCAGACCAAAGCCATCCGCGCGTACCTTGACCAGACGGATATCAAGGTGCGGCATGTTGAGAATGGTGTTACCTTTGATATCATCCTCACGGTCTGGAAGGGTGAGCATTCCGCACAGGTGCGCATTGCGGTGTTCCACACCAATATCGTCCATGTGGAAAAGGACGGCGAGGTATTGGTGGACATTCCGGTACACGGAGATAGCGAGGAGACCCTGACCGACCGCAGCCTGCTGGATATGGAGCATATCTGGGACTTTGCCAACACGGTGGACGTGGAGGATGTCCGTTCCATTCTGGAACCGCAGATCCGGTGCAACATGGCCATTGCCGAGGAGGGTCTGCGCGGCAACTACGGTGCCAACATCGGCAGTGTGCTGCTGGATATGGAGGGCAATGATGTAAGAGTCCGTGCCAAGGCATACGCCGCAGCCGGTTCCGATGCCCGCATGAACGGCTGTGAGCAGCCGGTGGTCATCAACTCCGGCAGTGGCAATCAGGGCATTACAACCTCTGTACCGGTCATTGTCTATGCACAGGAGCTGGGCGTAAGCGACGAAAAGCTTCTGCGGGCGCTGACCCTCTCCAACCTGACCACCATCCACGAAAAGACCCCCATTGGCCGCCTGTCTGCCTACTGCGGCGCTATCAGCGCGGGCGCTGGTGCGGGTGCCGGTATTGCCTATCTCTGCGGCGGTGACTATGATGCCGTCATCCATACTGTCGTCAATGCACTGGCAGTGGTTTCCGGCGTCATCTGCGATGGCGCCAAGGCCTCCTGCGCAGCAAAGATCGCAACTGCGGTGGAGGCCGGTCTGCTGGGCTACAACATGTACATCCGCGGCAATCAGTTCCGCGCTGGTGACGGCATTGTGGCCAAGGGCGTAGAAAACTCCCTCAAGAATGTGGGCCGTCTTGGCAAGCAGGGCATGAAGGAGACCAACAACGAGATCATTGCTATCATGGTGGGCTGCTGAACAGCCTGCCGTGGTCACATCCCAGCGAGATCGTCGAAAAAGAATTCCAGTCGGTCTAAAAATGCAGAATGCCCACCCGTCTGTGGAAAACCACAGTGGGTGGGCATTGTTTGTCGTTAATGAGAATGTCTCCTTTACTGCTTGTTTTGTACAGCCTCCCGGATGCTCTTTGCCAGCTTTTTGGCGTCCAGAGGCTTAACGAGACGGCCATTCATGCCGCGCACGAGGCCGGCATAGTTGACGACGCGGGCCGTACCCTGTATCTTGCC